>JAABUU010000417.1_pt1 | contig 97501 bp, 107 predicted proteins | sample 5559301 | NCBI WGS metagenome assembly JAABUU01 (sample SAMN10711884, study PRJNA513360) | rock metagenome | isolation source: Antarctica rocks | place: Antarctica: Victoria Land, Richard Nunatak white | reverse complement strand
CCCCCCCCAACAAACAACAAAACACGTAAATCTGCACAAGACGTGTTGACTGATCAGCATGAGCCGCGCCGCGCGCAGCTGGCGTCCTACAAGCACGCCGCGCAGCCCGCGCTCGACTTCCTGGAGGACCACGCGTGGGCGCCCATCGCGCTGCTGGCCGCGCCCGTCGCGCTGCTGCTGGCCGCGCTCGCGTCGCTCTTCGCGGGCGGCAGGGTGCGCGGCCCTCGGAGCGGGCCCTGTTGATGCATGTCTGTGCGCTGCAGGCCGCCGGCCGTACAGACCGCGAGGTCGGGCAGGTTTTTGGCTGCGCAATGCGCGCCCACGCGCTGCAGCCTGCGCAGCCGGGACGTTGCTGGTTGTGGCTGGGCGCCTGCCTGCGCAGCCTGATGCGGTTGCGGGTTGTGCGGAGATGCAGCAGCAGTTGGCTTATGTCAGACATCCATCAAGTAAATCGGAGGGGCCGCTCATGTAGACCAACGTGCGGAGAAGGGACGGCAGCACAGCGCACATGCAGGGGGGACACAGTCAAACATGTGAATACATGCGCCCGGCATGCTTGGGGCAGCCGCCATCTGCCAGCAGCTGGGCGCCCACCGCCGGTCGGGCGCGCTCACGCCCGGGCCTGCGGCGGCTGACGTAGGGTGTGCGCCGCGCGCGCAGCGCACGCCGCCGGTCGGCCCCAGCGTGCGCGTGCAGAAGAAGACTGATGTGACGCTGGCTGATGATGTGGCGCCGGCCGCCGTGCCGGCCAACATGCCGGGGCCGGCGGGGTTGCCCGTGCCTGCCGTGGCGCCGGTCCCTGTGCCGGCCGCGGCAGCGGTCCCCGCCGTCGCGGTGCCCAGGGTCGTGCCCGTCGGCGAGGCGCGCCCCCGCGGGCGTCCCTGCCTGGCGTGCTGCAGCCAGGCATGGGCAGGTGGCCGGCAGCACATACACCCTATGCAGGACAGGGGCCCTGGTCTGGAGAGGGCTTGCTCAGGGACACCAGGAGCAGCAGATGCGCGCGCTGTCAGGCCCCACCTCACAGCCAGCTGCGCCCTGCTCTGACACGCTTGCGACCCGCGCCGTGGCGCTCCCAAGTGCACTCGGGGGTGCCCCGCGCAGGCCGCGGGCGGCAGGCGAGAGCGGCAGTGGCGAGATCTGCTCCTTGCGACTGCTTCATCGCCTGGCATCTGCGGGCATCTGCTCCTTGGGCGTCAAGGAGCAGGTGTTCATCCACCGGCATCCGCTCCTTGCCCAATCCTGAGGGGCGCGCGGCGGCCGCGCAGGTGGACGGGACGGTGGCGGACGTGGACGATGACGACGACACGATCAAGCTGCGCTCGCGCGCGCGCCGCGCCGACTAGGCGGCCGCGCCCGCCGCACCGTCCGGCGCGCGGGACGCGCGCCGCCGCGCGCCACAGCGGGCTGTGCGGCGGCCTGCGCTGCCGCGCCGCGCGCGCGACCTGCCCAGGCGCCTTTGAGCCCTGGCCTTTCAAGCATTGCGCGGGTCGCGCAGCGCGCGGGTTGCGCGGCGCGCCCGCGGCTTGTGCCCTGTGCGCGTGGTTGGCTGGCCGCGCCGCTTGGGAGCATGGCCATGCGCGAGGGCGCCAGGGGGGGCCGCACTGGCTTCGTACGCTGGCCTGCCGCCTTGCTGTCCTGGCGATGATTGTCCGGGACGGGTGAGGGAGGCGCCATCGGTCATGCAGGGTTGGCGAAGGTCAGACACAGCCTGTTGAGGCGTTGGGGAGGGGAGTTGCAGGGCATGTGCGGCGCTCGCCCAGCGTCAAGAGCTCAAGAGAGCGGGCGCCGGCCCGCATACGTTCTGCATGTCGGTTCTGCTTGGTATGCGCTCCGAGGTGTACGGCGGGGAGCGGCCTGCGTGGCTGCTGCTTGACCCCCACAGCGCACACGCGACGGCGGCTGTGTCCTGCAGGTGGTGCCAGCACAAAGCCCTGTTTTGGCTCTCCCGGGCGACGCTGCCCAGAACCCGGCGCAGCTTCTGAAGGCCCCAGCCTGGTGGAGCCCTAAGTGCCGGGGGAGGCCGCTGCACGCCAGTTGAGCGGAGCCCTGCGCTGCGACTGGGTTGTCAACACCTGTGCTGGTAGCGCGGGTGCGTTCAGTGCAAAATGCGGCTGCAGGAGCGCTGTTGCATGGAAGCAGCCGCATTGACATTGTGCAGGCGCCGGTGCATTGAGCAGCAGGCAGCTGAGAGGCGAAGCTCGCTGTGGCAGTGTAAAGGCATGTTGTTGCATGGCTGCCACAAAGGCCAGCGCAGTCTATGCCTGCAACCCTTCACTATGCCTGCATGCAAAGGGCAAGCACTGCGCGCGGAGCGCGCTGGACCACAACAAAACGAGACTCCTCGGGCGTGTCTGGAGATGCGCTGGCTGCCAGAGCGCGCACACCCGCAGCAGACCTCGAGGCTCGGACATGACAGCACCCACGCCCACCCGGCCGCCCCATGCAGGGCCGTCGCCAGCCGAAAGCTGCCCAAAATAGGCCGGCAATGCAGGGCCCCGCCCCGCTGCCGAGCCGCCGCACCAAGATAATACACGGGCTGGGGCGCAGCAGGGCGCGTAGCGGCCCCCCGGACCCCCACCGCTCACCCGCCTGTGTCCACACGCTGTGCAGGGCCGCGGGTGCGCTGGCCGCAATGCGAGCACCGCGCTGGCCGCCCTGCCCTGGCTGCGCAGCCCCGGCTCTGTGCGCCGCCCCCACGCCCGACCACCACGCCGTAAACAGCCCGCCTCGCCAACAACGGCACATAGCTTGGCTGGTGGCACAAAACTGTGTCGCCGCCTCTGTTGCTGCGCCGGCCTGAACCAAGCCACTGCCACGCCTTCCCCGCCGCCCGACTCCGCCAGACCCCCTGTGCAGCTTGGTGCACGGCGCCAACCCGCGCCTGTCCTGGCACTGCCTGCCCAGATGCCAGCCGCAGCCGCCCCAAGGGTCTGCCCAGGCTGTTGCGCGCTACCGCGCAACCCTGCCTCCAGCACGCCACTGTGGTGCCGCTAGAGCGCATTGCCCCACAACACGCCCAAGCAGCCCCCTTGCCTCAAGCCTGCCCCCCTCAAGACACCAGCGCGGCCCCTGCACTCTCCGCAGCACAGAGCGCTCACTGCCTGCGAAACCCTGGCAGGTGCAGGTCTCCCACACCCCCCTCCCTGGCCCCCACGCATCCCTAGCTACAGTGGCCAACCAGGCGGGGGCGGGCAGGGCGTAGCCACGCTGGTGTGCCCCGAGCACAGCATGAGCTCTGGGTGCAGTGGTAAACCAGAGTACGCCTGGGGTTGTGTCACGCCCGCGGTACTCTGCGCCTGGCCCCTTGCCAGCCCCCCGGAAAGAAAAGGTCCCCGGGCCCCATGCAGCTCTGAATCCCTCCCTAGCTAAGTGTCCCAGCCCAACACCCCCTCACACCTCTCGTTCTGCATCTCAGCTCTAGAAACCCGCCCCAGCAGATGCCTTATAGCGCCTTTGCCCTCCCCTGCCACTTGCACCACAATACGCTGGCCGCAGCACTGCCAATACCCCGCTGCATTGGCAGCACTGCGGCCGGCGAGGCGGTGGGGCGTAGCACCAGACCCCACAACTTGCCCCCTCCCGCATGGCACTCACTCATGACATTCGACTGCTCCACACTACGTGCCTCCCAGCGTGGCTCCCCCCAGCCGGCTGCGTCCCTTGGCACACACCAGCGCACTACGCTTCTTGCGGCTGCCAACAACAGCGAGCGACCCTCACACTGATCCGGCACCCATCCCGGCCGGCAGACTGCCCACGGCTATTCTGTTGCACTTGGCACGGGGTGATATGCTTGCAGACGGGCTGACACACTGAACATCTGCACACCCCGCGGCACGCTGCTGCTCCTAGTCGTTGCTAATGGCTGCTCATCCCATCGAACGTGTCAGTGTCTGCGTAAACTCCCAGCACAGCTCACCCCACGCACATGAGCTCCCCCCGCTGCACTTTGCAGCCCCATGTCCAAAAAAAACCCAGCTGCCTGCTGTCAAGGAGGGGTGTACACTGTCTACGCTCCCATGTCAGTTGCAAGTCCTCCCAGAGCCACATCCCCCTCTGTGAGCCTGCCCCGTCCATGCCTCCCGCCCCTTGCACACTACTCAGCAGACCGAAAAGGGTTGGCAAGCCACGCTGCGCTCCTCGCCGCAGCAAAGCGCTCCTCATGGCACAAGTACCGAGACTCCTGCTCCTCTCGCCCTACAGTCTCAGCGCTACCAGCACACACACAGCCACAGCCAGCAGCGGACCCTACCGCTGCAGCGCCCAGGGCCAGCACTGCCGCTCGGGCTCCTCTGGGCAATCCCTCAGCACGCCCTGCCCCTGCCCGCTCCCGTCTGCGCAACCGCTACGCCTAGGCGTGTCCATGCATGGCTCTGCGCGGCGCGCCTTTTGGCCACGTGACTCCCAGGCTCCGCGGCGCCGCAGGCAGCCCCAGCACCGCCCCGCCCCGCCCCGCCTCGGCGCGACTGGCCTGAACATGCGGGACCCCGGCCGCACCCGGCTTCCCGCTCAGGCCGCCGCGACCGGCCGGGGCGCAAGCGCGTCCGCGCGCGGCTCCGCGCCGCGCGGCTCCGGCGCGGCGCGCGGCTCCGGCGCGGGGCGGCCGTTGGGCGCGCTGCCGCGGCGGTCGCCCATGTTGCCGGGGCCGCCGCCGGGGCCGCCGCCGCGCCCGCCGCGGCGCGGCGCGCCGTTGCCGCGCTCGCCGGCCGGCGGCGTGCGGTCGCCGCGGTCACCCCCGCGGTCCCCCCCGCGGTCCATGCTGCCCGGCGGCGGCCCGCCGCGCTCGCCCGGGGGCCCCCCGCCGGGGGGGCCACGCTCGCCCATGTAGGGGCCCCCGCGCCCGCCGGCGCGCCCGCCGCGGTCCATGCCGCCGCGGCCGCGGTAGCCGCCGCGGTCGCCGCGCGTGGGCGCCGGGCGCCCCGGCCCGCGCCCGGCCGCGCTCTTGATGAACAGCGGGCGCTTCTCCACCACGCTCGACTGCGCGGACCCCGCCGCGCGCTATCAGGTGCTCGCTTCTTGACACGCATTCAGGTCAAGGCAAACAATAGTGGTTTGTGCGGCACTTACTGCACAGCTGCCACAATTCGCACTGCATACGTAGCAGGCCGGCTGTCGCACCCAAATACGCAATAGCAGACAAAAGCACGCTCACGTCATGTAGTCAAGACATGAGGAAGCAGTGAATTGTGCGCCAGCTTAGCTACGCAGGTACTGCGCACCCAGTTTCCGCAACGCCCACCACGGACGGCCACCGTGCAGGGTGCGTGCACGTTGGCACACGCACGCGCGCACACAGCCAGCACACATTGCTTCTGGCGCCCACCCATTCACCCCTGTCTCCGGCAGCGGGGGTGCGCGCCTGCACGCCGCCGATGACAGGCGGGCGCTCGATGGCCGCGGACGCGGCCTCGGTCGACTCGAACGTCACAAACGCGAAGCTGTCCTTGCCCTTCTGCGTCTTGAGGTTGACATGGCGCACGGGCCCGAACGCGGCGAACGCGCCGCCCAGCTTGTCTGCCGTGATGTCCAGCGGCAGCTCGCGCACGAAGATCGCCAGCCCCGGCACCTCGTCCACATAGTACCTGCGCCGGAGGTGACTGCCTTGCGGCATGCTCTGTGCGCTCCGAGCCAACCACTATCACGTGTGATGAAACTTACCATGCTCCGACTCCATACTGCCATGCGCAGCTCCTTGCACTTAACCAGGACCGGTACTGCTGCCTCTCAATTCTCAGCGTGTTAGCAACAGCGCTCCTCCATGGCGCGAGAGCCGCGCGGCGCACCCGTTGCCGTTGCCGTTGGCGCTGGCGCCCTGGTACCCCGACGGCCGCGGCGGCGGCGCGTGCTCGGGCGCGCGCGGCGCGGCCAGCGGCGCGGCCGGCGCATCGCCGCCAGGCTGCGCTGGCGCGGCCGGGGTCGGCGCAGGCGCGGGCGCAGGCGCAGGCGTCGGCGCGGGCGTCGGCGCGGGCGTCGGCGCGGGCGCGGGCTTGGGCAGCTGCGGCTTGCCGGCCAGCAGGCGCTGCGCGTACGTCAGCGGCGCGGCCGGCGTCTCGGGCTGCGGGGTGCGCTGAAGGAGTGTCAACTGCTTTTGCAATCAGTGCAGTGCACATGTCCGACACAGCATCATAGCTGGCCAGGTCGCCAGTGAACCTGAAGAGGGGGTGTCTCTGACATCCATTGCCAAGAGCAGCGGCTATATATGGTACACTGTGAACAGCGGTCGGCCACCAGAACGCTCAGCTGTCATCTGCTGTAAACAGAACGCAGCTGGGGTACAAGGGTGCAGTTATGCTGCTCGAGCAGCCACAGTGCCATACAATTCTCGCCTCAACCCTTGCTACCGCAAAGCTAGTTGTTGAGCTGTGCGAACAGAGACACGAAGTCGGCAAACACAAGTGCGACAGCCACGCTGCCGACGAGGCGCGCCTTGGGCTTGGCGTCAGGCTCCGCTTTCGGCTCCGCCGCAGGCTTGGGCGGCGGCTTGGGCGCGGCCGGCTTGTCCGCCGCCGGCTTGGCGGGCTCCGGCGCCGGCGCAGGCTCGGCCGGCGGCGCAGGCTCCGCCTGCATAACAAGCAAATCATTCCAGTGAGACCGTGTGCTCCTTCCGGCCTAGTGCATGCTTTGGGGCCCTCAGCAGACGTCGCCAGCACGCCCCAGCAGCGGCAGCAGGAGCTTTCAGCGTAGCTGCAGCGGGTCAGCGGTGGTGAAGGCCCTGCGTGGTACATACGCCGCCTCTGACCACCGTACTCAGACTAGCAGCTTCCCTCGCCATACAAATGCTGACAGCAAAGAAGTCAGCGTGCGGACACCCTGTGCATACCCTTGTCGGTCTTTCCTGCACCGCCATACCTACTGTGTCTACAGACTTACAGGCACACCAACAGGCGGGCTACCTTGAGTGCGGGCGTCACCGGCGCCGTGGGCGCCGCAGGCGCCGCCGCCTCCTGGTCGGCCGCCGCCTCCGGCGCTGCGCCGCCGCCCGCGCCCGCCCCGGGCGCCTCGCCCGGCGCCCCAGGCGCCGCGTGCGCCGCGCTCGGAGGCGTCGCCGCGGCCGCCGCCGGCGCTGCCACGGCGGGCTCCGGCGCGGCAGACGCAGGCGCCTGCGTAGGGTATGCAGGGTCTTGCGCCGCGGCGGGCGGCGCGGCGGCCGCCGGCGGCGGCGCAGCGGCCGCTTGCGGCGGCGCATGCGGCGGCGGCACGGGCGCCGCTGGCAGCGGCAGCTGCGGCGGCGCCGCGTGCGCGGCCGGCGGCGCGGGCGGCGCCGGCGCCGACTGCGCGCCCACCGCGCCCGCGCCATACGCCGGCCCGTTGGCCTGCGCGACCTTGCATGTCAGAGCCTACCGGCGACAGCCATGGCTATGGCCTTGCCTGCTGCTCTCGCAGGGCGCCAGCCCCTGGTGGCGCCAGCACGCCAGCACGCCATCTGCATCTGAACATCCCTGTCCAGGCACACTGCTCGACCATGCCTCTGTAGCGCCTCCTTGCGGGCCCTTGAACCTACCGCGGGACTTTCCAATACACTAGACCTGCAACCCGGGCGCGTGGGTTTACAGACAGCCCCTGGGGCGTGGGCGGGCCTGCAGGTGCGGCGCCTGCAGCGGCGCGCCGCCGGCCGGCGCGTCAAACCCGTAGCCCTCGGCGGCCGCGGGCGGCGCGGGCGCGGCGGCCTGCGCCGGCGGCTGCGCGGCCTGCGGCTCCGGCAGGTAGCGGAAGAGGTCGTTGAGCACGAAGAAGCCCTTGTCCTGGGTCGCCAGGAAGAACGTCTGCACAAAGCTGCGCCGCGGCTTGTCCTGCGGCGCGCGGGCCGCGCGCGCGCCCGTCAGCCCCCGCCGGCCGCCCCCTCCTACGCCTGCCCTGGCCGAGGCGCTGCGGCGGTGCGCTGGGGCAGACGGGGCTGAGCGGTGGGTGCAGAAGACGCCTGGCTGGCGTCGGAGGCCCGGGCTGCAGGATGGGCCAGGGCGCGCCTTGCACTGCTGGCACCCGGTGACCTGCACGATGACGCCGTTCTCCGCAGAGTACTGGCTGTCCACGCTCCAGATCTCCGTCACCGCCTCCTCAAAGCCCAGCTCGAGCACCTTCTCGTTGATGCTCTGCGGCCCGTTACAGAAGCGTCGGGCGGTGCGTTGGCGCCTGGGAAATAGGCCACAAGCCGCCGTGCAGGCACGCACGCCTCGACAGCGACGGTGGGGGCTGGCATCCTCGGCCGCACACACTCCCGACTTGTCGCAGCCACCTTACCCGGGGCCCACCTTCTGCGAGAACACCGTGAACTCCACCGGATCCCCGCCGTCGTGGCCCGCGTCCGCATGCGTCAGCGTCGACTCCTCGGTGTAGAAGCGGTGCAGGTACTTGGGCGAGGAGTGCAGCACAGTGTAAAACTGCTGCACGAACTGGCTGCCCACCTGCGCGCGGGCGACCCGCCTCAGCTCCACGCCGCCGCCGCCGCGCCAGCGCACCGCAACACAGTGCCGCCGGCACGCGCGCAACGGGCCACGGGATTGCAGGATGCGCCTGTGGCGATCACGCACGCGCTCTCCCAGGCAGGCGTGACAGCCTGTCGCTGCTGACACGCACAGCGGGCACACAGGCTGTCGCGACTCCGCGGGGCGCAGCCTGTCGCGCGACACTCGCCGCCCCGGCGCGCCGCAGCAGCCAGGCGTGCGCTGCGACGGGCGCGCCGGTAGACCGCGCCCCAGGCGGTGAGCGCACTGCATGGGCCGGCGTGGTGGGCGGCTGCGCGGCGTGGCTGCTGGCGTATGCATGACCGGCGTGCGGCTGCGACCTCATCTCCGCGTAGCGGCACTGCTCCCCAAGCGGCGCCCTCGCACGACCTGCGCTGCGGCAGGCGCCCGCCTCAGTGCCAAGCCACAGGCAGCGTGCTGGCCGCTTGTGGGCACTGCACGGCGCATGCCCACCGGTTGGGGAGGCGCACACACCTGCACCGTGGCCCCGCGACGGCGATGCTGGTGAGCACGCTTGTTATCTCCTCTATGGGGATGGGAAACTGGAGGGCAGCGGAGCGCGCATATCAGAGGCTTGGAAGGTGAGGGTTCCGTCAGCCGGCAGGGGTTTGGCTTCTGATGGAAGCAAGCAAGCTGGACTGCACACCATGGGACTCGCTCGGGTCCGCATGTCACACATCAGGCCTTCACGCGTCTCCTGCTGGCACCCTTGGCCTGGCCACGTGGCCCCTGCAGCGCGGGCGCCGCCGCGGCAGCCCTGCCGCGCCCTCGCCCTCCTCCAGGCAGCCCCTTCCGGCCGCCGCCGCCCTGCCCACGCCCGTCGCCAAGACCCACCGCACCCTGCAGCCCCAAACGCGACCCCAGGCCCTTGGCAGCTCCCTTCCTCCCTGCAGGCGACCCCTCACCAGCGAGCCCGATCGAGTTCGGCACGGCGGCCGCCCGCTTCCTCTTCCCCGGCCCCCCGCCCAGCACACCCACGGCAGCGGGCCCCGCTGCGTCGGGCACAGCAGAGTGTGCCTTCTTCTGTCCTGCTGGCTCCCCCCAGGCAGCCAACCCCGCCGCCCCGGGCAGCGCGCTCGCCCGCCTCTTCTTCGTCATCCGGTCAGCTGCCGCCGCCTCGCCAGGCAGCCCCTCTCCGGCCTCCGCCAGCTCCCTCACGCCCGCCTCACTGCCGGCAGCCTGCCGCCGCTTCTTCCGCGGGTCAGCCGCGCGCAGCGGCCCCGCGGCCTGCGCGCCCAGCTGCCGCCCGGCGACAGGCGCCTCGGCGGGCTCCAGTCGCCGCTTCTTCTTCGTGCCCGCAGCTGGGGCGCGCAGCCGCACATCCCCTGCGAGCGGCTGGCGCGACGCCGGCGCTTGGGCAGGCTCGGCGCGGCGCGGCATGCCGCCCTTTCCGGTGCGCTTGCCGGCCGGCGCAGACGCCGGATCCGCCGCCCACTGCGAGCGGAGCGCCTGCCGCTGCCGCTTGCCCGGCCGCGGCCGCGGCGCCTTCGCGGCATCGCCCCGCTCGCGCTTCTTCTGCGCGAGCGCATGCGCCTCGGTCAGCACACACATGGGCGCGGCGCTCTCTGGGGACGTGCAGGTCTGGGCGCGCATGCTGCGCCATGCATGGTGCCTTGTCAGGCTCTACAGGTCCGTGTTCGTTCAACACGCTCTGCATGCTTATACAGGGATGTGCTTTTGACACGTACCCTCTGCCTGCCTGCTGGCCCCGCTTGGCGCATGTTTCGAGCGCGTCACAGCAGGCCAGATCGAGCAGGTTCCTACCAAACAGGCTGCTCACCCCGTTCGCCACGCTGCATCGCATGTGCCCACTGAGCGCTCTGTGTGTCCTGGCCTCAACAGTCCAGCAATGCCGCCAATGGGGCGAATTGTGGCCTGCGACCAAGCACCGCGTGCGGCAAGGCTGCGCACCTTGGCGGCCGGCCCCGCTTCGCCCTGGGCGGCGGCGCTGCGCAGCGCGGCCACCTCCGCGTCCAGCCGCCGCAGCCGCTCCGCATGCGTCTCGCCCTCGTCGCCTGCGGCCGGGGCACACCGCGCCGTGAGCAGCGCAGCCGCGGGCGCTGCGCCGCCCCCACCGTCCACACAAGCAGGCTGCATGCGTCGCGCCCTCGCTGCCCGCCGGCGCGGCGAGCGAGCTTTGCCGGTGCAGGCGCAGGCTCGGTGCAGCCGGCTAGCCTAGGCCGCACAGACAGAGGGAATGTGCGGACGCCACTGCGCATGCTGCGTGAGCGCCAGCACTGTGTGGAGCAAATGCCCGCGGCGAGCGGCTGCGTCGGCTGAAAGTCGTCAGGCACATGTCCGATGCGCAGCACGAGCCGCACAGGCAGCACTGACGTGCGCAGCAACACGGCGGCGCCATCAGAGCGTGGCAGGGCGCCATAGCGCTGCCGAGTGATGGCGCACCAGAGTCTGCAGGGACGTCCTCGGCGAAGCAGACGGGGTCCGGCGCGTCCGGCGTTAGCGCGGCGGTCGCGCGGCGGTGGCGGCGCGAGGCCACGTGGCTGCGCAACGACGCCGCGTTCAGGATGAGCACGCCCGCGCAGCGCCGGCAGCGCAGCGGCCGCCCCGGCAGCTGCTCGTCCTTGGGTGCCTCCAGCCAGTTGCTGCGCGCCAAGGTGAGTGCGCTCAGCCAACGGTGTGCATGGCCGTCCACCACTGTCTTACTGCAAAGTGCTGCCTTACCTGCCACGACAACGCAGCATCGGGGCAGGGCCTCGGACCACAACGCGGCTTCAAAAAAAGCCCCAAGCGCTCGTCTGCGAGGCCGCTGTGGGTTTGAGGCGCAGGTGCAGACAGCTGTGCGCTCGGCAAGGGGGCGCACGTCTTCAAGGCAATAAGCTCAGGGTCGTCAGCAGGGTCGTCATAGTCGTCCTCGGATATGTCCTCCAGGCGCGCGAGCGGCAGCGCATACCCCTCCTCGTCCTCCGCGCTACCTGCGTGTCTGCTGTACATATCAAAACAGGCTCTAACAGCCTGCTGTTTCGTGCCACGCCAGAGCGACCTGTGCAGAGCGACTGCCACACCTGTGCCCTCAGAACAGGCCTTCCCTTCTGAACTGAGCCGCTACAAACTTCAGAGCACTTTGCACAGGCAGACGTCTCCACCAGGACATTCTTGCAGCAAACTACAGCGCAAAGCAGTGCGGCGGCAGGCCTGAGTCCGCATCCTCCTGGTCGTCGCCGCTGCTGCCGGCGTCTTGGCCGCCGCTGCTGCTGGAGCCGCCTGTGCCAGTGCCTGCAGCTGGGCCCGCTAGCGCTCCCGCCTGCTCGCCGCTGCTGACGGAGTCTGCCTCCGTGTCTGTGGCGCACCCGTGCGTACCACATTGTTACATGTCGTTTTGAAGAAACCTTGCCTGCAGCACCATGTACAGCATGAAGCCGCAAGAGCAGGCACACCAGACTCCTCTGAGGAGCTGCTGTCTCCGCCATCGGCGCCGCGGTCTTGCATCCAGTCCTTGCGCTTCAACATTGTGCGCGTATGTCACAAGCACGGGCCCCAGGCTGCGACTGTAGAGTAGCGGTTGCTCAGGCTGCAGCTGCGCTCTGCAGCGCCGTGTGTATGTGTGTTCGGCCTGCCAGGGCTGATGCTAGGGTTACCACCAGCCTGACGACCCTCTTTATCCTGTAGCTCGATTCAGTAGGCGATTTGCAATTATTGGTGGCTTGTAGGCACGTTTGGCTTTGTCAACGGCAAGAGCAAGCGCAAACTACACTTTAGTCCGAAGGTACTTACTTGCACTACCTGCTGCCGCTAAATTTTACAGTGCGCCCCTCCACTGTATGAGGTTGCCTGCATGAGCATAGACGCAACGGACTTGTGTGAGCCCAGTGTGTCTGAGCAGGAACTATGCCCCATCCAGCACAGAAACAAGTGCACGTGCTCTATATTAAGTGCCTGCTTGTAGCGCTTGAGTTGCTTGTGTTTATAGCAACACAGCAGGCACAGTGTTGTGCGTTGTGAGCACCAAGCTTGCCACGTGGGTGGGTCATTCTGCCGCCGCCTCCCAACCAAGCCTGCGGCGCGTCGCAGATGAAGGTGCTGTGCCAGACCCCCGTGCGCTGCCTGGCCAGCCCTTCGTCCGCGCGGCCGTCCACGTCGGCGCCAGCGCCGCGCGCCGCGCCCCTCACGTCGCGCCCGGCCGCGCCAGCAGCGTTCGCGGCGCCGGCGCCGGCGGCCGCGGCTGCGGCCGCGGCAGCGCCGCGCGCCGTGCGCGCCTCGGCGACCGCGACGATGGAGGCGCCGCCGGCGGCGGGCGCGGCGGCGGGCTCGGCGGCGGGGCCGCCGGCGACGCAGAAGCCGACGGTGGTCATCACCGGCGCCAGCTCCGGCCTGGGACTGGCCGCAGCAAAGGCGCGCCCTGCGCAGAAGACCGTGCTCTGAGAGCCTCGAGCTCTGCCGAGAACCAAGCTGCGCGTCTGGCCAGGCAAGGGCCGGCCGCGGTGCAGGGGCGCGGCTTGTGCCTCATCTCGAAGGTGACATGCTGGTCACGAGGGTGACGGGCGGGCCGCGCGCAGGCGCTGGCGAACGGCGGGCAGTGGCACGTCGTGATGGCCTGCCGCGACTTCTCCAAGGCCGAGGCGGCCGCGCGGCGGCTCAACATCCCCAAGGACGCGTACACGGTGCGCGCGCAGTGAGACAACGGTCGGGGCCGCATGGCATGGTTGTCTGGTGACGGATGCCGCTCAGCAGCTAGCGTTCAATGTGCGACCTTGACATCCCTAGTGATGCAGTCATGCTCGTACTTTCGAGCAGCGCCGGCTGAAGGAGACCCCGCTCACAGCAGGGCTACCAGGCCTTGCAGCCAGTGCAGTGACCAGGGAAGCGAGCAAAGCAGGTGTGCGTGGCCGACGGCCGCGCGCCACCGCGCAGCGCAGCGTGCATGCATGCATGCAGCCAGCAGCTGTGGAGCCAGGCAGAGGACGCCCGCCCTCCGCCACGCGTCCTTCCCCGAAATCTCTGCCAACTCACAAACCCTACCCTGACCCTACCCTAGCCTACATTCTGACATAGTGCCGACTGGCGGCGCAGGTGATGCACCTGGACCTGGCGGCGCTGGACTCGGTGCGCGCGTTCGTGGGCGCCTTCCGGTCGAGCGGGCGGCGGCTGGACGCGCTGGTCTGCAACGCGGCCGTGTACCTGCCCACCGCCAAGCAGCCGCGCTTCACCGCCGACGGCTTTGAGCTCAGCACGGGTGCGCGTGCTGGGGTCGCGGCGGGGCTGCGCGGGACCCTGTGTCGCATCGGAGCGCCCATTGAGTGGCGACTGGAGCAGGGCGGTGACAGAGGGGTCTCTGAGTTTGCTGGGCTGCGCTTGGCCTGAGGATGCTGAAGCGTACGTGTGGGGCCGGGCAGGCACAAACCACCTGGGCCACTTCCTGCTGGCCAACCTGCTGCTGGAGGACATCCAGAAGGCGCCGGAGGGGTCGCTCAAGCGCGTCATCATCGTCGGCTCCATCACAGGTGGCCCCCGCGGCCTCGTCTTAAAGAAGATGCAGGCCGCGCGCCAAGGGGCATGCAGGGACCCGGCCCCTGCATGCAGTGAACGAGCCGCGGCGGCAGGCGCCCATCAGCTGAGACTCCGTCCGTCGTCCACTTGTGCAACACAGGCGTCCCACGGCGCGCGCCGGTGCATGCGAGCGAGCTGCCCACAGCAGCAGCACTGGAGCATGCGCCCGCGCGCAGGCAACACCAACACGCTGGCAGGCAACGTCCCGCCCAAGGCCAGCCTGGGCGACATGAGCGGCCTGGCCAGCGGCCTGGGCGAGGGCACGACCGCCATGATTGACGGCCTGGACTTTGACGGCGCCAAGGCGAGCCGCCCTGCTCGTGGGGAGCCGTGTGTACTCAGGGACAGTGAACTTGCCGCGAGACCCTTGCGCGTGCAGTCTTACAGACAGCAGCGCCCCGGCGAGCCCCTGGCGAAGGTCTCAAAACGTCGTCCCCAGTGAGCCGGCTGCCAACAGACACGCAGCTCCGTGTCATGCGGGCGGTGCATGCACAGGCCGCGCAGGCCTGGCTGGCGCCGCAAGCCCGTAGCACGGAGAGACCCGAACGAGAGCCTGCGTGAGAGGGCTGACGCTGCGTGCGCGCGCGCGCACAGGCGTACAAGGACAGCAAGGTGTGCAACATGCTGACCATGCGCGAGATGCACCGCCGCTTCCACGAGAGCACCGGCGTGACGTTCGCGTCGCTGTACCCGGGCTGCATCGCGGAGACCGGGCTGTTCCGCGAGCACTACCAGCTGTTCAAGACGCTCTTCCCCCTGTTCCAGAAGCACATCACCAAGGTCCCGCCCCGCCCTGCCCTGCGCGCCTCCCTTGCAACCGGGGGCGCCTGCATGCAGCACTCATGGGGGGGGGATGCATGCGGTCCACCCGAGGCTTGCCACTGCATCCCGCGAGCGCGCATGTCGCCTGTGATTCTCTGAATGCAGAGTCGTTCAAACGCACCTCATGCATGGTGCCTGGCCCGGCGCGGTCGGCGCCGCGCAGCGCGCGTCCCGGGCCGCGCCTGCGCATGCGGCGCCCGGCGGCCTTGCGCACGGCGCCCGCCGTGCCGGAACACATGAGCTCGCCCCGGCACGCGAGCGGCGCGCGTGACCCTAGCCCGGCGGCGCGCAGGGCTACGTGTCGGAGGCGGAGGCCGGCCGGCGGCTGGCGCAGGTGGTGAGCGACCCGGCCATGGACAAGTCGGGCACGTACTGGAGCTGGAGCAATGAGAAGGGCTCCTTCGAGAACCAGGTGTCGGAGGAGGTGTCCGACGGCGCCAAGGGCCAGCGCCTGTGGGAGGTCAGCGAGCAGCTGGTCGGCCTGGCCTAGGCCGCCGGCCGCCCACAGAGCAGGCGCCGTCGCCTGTCAAGCGCGCGTGCCGGCCGGGTCGTGGAGCTGGACGGCCCTGGGGAGCGAGGTTAGGAGGTTTGCACATGGGTGGTGCTCCCTGCATGAGAGAGGGGCAGCTTACAGCATTACCTGCATGGCGCGGCCCAGTCACCTGATGGGCAACCTGGGCAGAAGCCTGTGCAGAAGCCTGTGCAGGCAGCCTGTGCAGGCACATCCTCCCTGGGCATTGCAATTGTGGTGCATTTCGCGCACGCCAGCCTAAATGTGGGTCATATGTGTAGCTAGTTGCCAGGGCTGCCTGGTAGAAATCCTTGTTTATGTGGCAGCCGGGGCTATGCCGGGGCTTAGCAAGGACAGCGGTCCAGGGCATCATGTCAGCTTCTACCAAGCTACTGGCCATCCTCGATGGTCCACTTTCTGACAATCAATGCATGGGCGCAGTTAAACAATGTTTTGACGCAGAAACACCTGCATGCTAGGTGTTGTCTTTGCTTTTTGCGGCACGTCCTCACCAGTTTTGGTTGAACGGCCACAGCGTTTAATGATACAAGAAAAATCATCACGCGAGCCCGCTTCTCTTCAAACGTCGCACGTCAGCACTGCCACACTGTTCCCCGTCTGAAGTCTCCGCACGCTCTAGCTCCTACTCTCTGATGCAGTTCCAGACACGCAGCACGCAACCCTTGTTCACCCTTGTTCACTCCCTTGCAGCAAGCAAGAGTGCAAGCAGGCTCCGCGTCCGCCAGACACTAACGCAGCTCCTATGCACACTCACCGTCCCTGTTACAGTTACGTTTGCATAGCCTGCACCGGGTGTCAAGCTGGGAGGCGAGGCTCACAGCCCAGCGCTTGAAGGCTTGTTCCTCTGGCGGCGTTCTGGACATCATGGCTTCGCCTCGCCCGGCGCTTGTACAAGTGCTGCGCGCAGGCGCCACAAATGTCAAATAAAGTATTCACCGTCCCTGACATGCAATGAGATAACTGTCCCCCTGCGTGCATGACCTAAAGTTCACACCGACAGGGCGTGCTGCTGAGCAATGCAGGAAGAGCACAGATGCTGTGCAACATGGTCGCATGCGATCAGGGCCGGGCCCCCATCCGCTGCTGCAGAGCAGGGCAGGGGCAGCCAGCCCGGACAACCCCCGGCTCATCAGGCTGTGAAAGGGGCTGCCAGATGTCACTCATCAAAGCACCAAAAAAATGAGATCTCCATCGGAAACGCAGGCTGCCGTGACGCGCGAGCCGCAGAGCGGGTGCTACAGGGGATGGCAGGGTCTCCTTCAGGGATGGTGTCATGCAGCATGCATGCATGGTTGTACCTGGCAAGCCGTCCCCTGCAAGGAGCAAGGGGCGCACGGATGCCGGGCGACTCTGGCGAGCCGGCCAGCGCGGACGCGGGCTGGACGGGCCCGCAGCCCTCCACCTCGGGCGGCGGGTGCGCAAAGGTCGGCCCTGCAACGCAGCGCCACAGGTACACTGACTCACAAGGTTCCCTGCTTCTCATGGTCGAAGCGAGGACCCTGTCCTTTGCTGGAACAGATGTGCGCTGCGCCTGGCGATGGAAGGGGCAGAGGGCATTCCACGCACCAAAGTTGAAGGTGACCGTGGCGCCCTCCGTCTGCTCCGGCAGGGTGAACAGCGAGGCCGCGGGGTAGTACGTGCCCTCCTGGATATCCCTGCACGATTGCGCGGCACAGCCTGTCAGCAGCCCCTCCCTGCATCTGCCTGCATTGCCCGCATGCAGCCGTGCGGGGCGTAGAACCCGCGCGCCTGAAGGCCACGCCCTGCAGCTCCCCGTTGTGAGAGAAGGCGACCAGGCTGCCCGGCAGCACGGGCGGCTCCGTCTCGGGCTTGTCCTCAAAAAAGAGCTGGCCCTTCCAGGTCACCACCTCCTGGCGCGCCCGACGGAAAGCACACTTGTGGAGGGAATGTCATAGAGTAGACCTGTCGAAGATGGTGCCTACCTGCCTGATGGAGCGCTCCGGCACGTCGGCCCAGAACACGGCCGGCAGTCTGGCCCATCAGCTGTCACCTCTTGAGTTTTTGCCCGTGTGTGCGCATGGCAGCGGGCATGCTTGGCCTTTCAACATGAGCTGCTTGCATACATCCCTTCTAGCACTTGTGTAGCACTTTCTCAGGGTGCGGGAAAACAAGCTGTACTGAAGAGTGGGCAGGCCTTACAGGCATGGCTGCATGCGCCTGCCTGTGAGCATGCGAGCAGCCGCGCAGGTCGCCCGCACACAGCATGCGCCGTGTTAGCTGGAAGGCAGGCAGCTGGCGCGTGAGAAGCGTGCAGCCATGGCGCTCGCAGTCAGCACTGTGGGTGGACCCGAGGGCCAGGACATGAGCAGCGCACCGAGATGTCGCGCTCATGCGGCTGGCCGCCCTCTGGCATGTGCAGCAGGCATCCAATCACATCCCCCTGCGTCGCATAAAGAACGCATGGAGACTTTTGCTTGCAGCGCATGCGCACTTGCACAGGTGCCAAGGCATAACCCTTTGCAGCAACGTGTAATAATTCTGACGCAGTCACCCAGGCCTGCCAGGCAGCGGCACTGCAGCCCAGCACGTGTTGACGCGTGATGGTGTGAGGCCTGTGTGCGGCGCTGCAGCCGCCGACGAGGCGCAACAGCGGTCGCAGCACACGCCTACTGCTTTTTGGGAAAAGGATCGAGCGAGGCCGCCCGGCGTGCCCCACCTCAGCCCAGGCCGCTCCATAGCTCTCGCGGAGCGCGCAGTGCACCTTGCTTCCGTCCACGTCCCGGTACCCGTAGCTGCGGGCGGGCGCGCATCTCACGCCAGGCGGTCCGCACCCACTGCTTCCAAAACGTGGCAGCACACAGGCATGCCTGTCGCCATGCACACTCTTACAGTAACACATGCGGCAGGCCGCGCGCCTGAACATGTCGTAGCCGACAGGCCCCTGCAGCTCGCCCTTGCGCGTGGACCAGCCCAGGCGGCAGTGCCCGGTCGCCCCCAGGTGCGCCACGCGCACCTCAAAGTACCAGGCGCCGTGCCACGCGCCGTGCGTCGCGCGCGCCTGCGCGCAGGCCCGGGTCCGCCACGGCCGTGCTGCTGGCACACACGCCCGAGACATGCGCAGGCTGCCCTGCCAGGCCTTGGCAGCCTCACATGCATACCTGACCAGCGTGCACATGCGAGGTGAGTGCCGAGCAAGTGAAGTGCTCCCACCCAGCCTAGACGCAAGGCACACATGCGCCTGGCTTGCGCGCCCCGAGCCTCTCAAGCTGTCGGCTCAGCTTCCAGAGCGCGATCGACCTGATGCGCAGGCCTCACAAGGCGGTGCGGGCGGGGGGCGGGCGCGCCATGCGGAAGCCCTTGGCGGACGTGACGGACAGGCGGTCGTCGCTGAGCGCGGCCTGCGGCGCGCGGTCCGCCTTGCTGAGCGCGATGGGCCGCCAGCCCTCCTGCGCCAGCAGCAGCTCCGCGCGCCGCGGCACCGGCACGACCCGCACCTGGCCACGTAACGCGCGTCCATTAGTAGTGCCAGGGCCAGCCGTGCAGCTCGGCAGTGCAGTTAGCACATGGTTTGCAAGCTCCAGTGACTGCGCCTCAGGAGGTGGTACACCTTGCACGGGCAGGACATACCACAGGTCGCACAAGCCATACGCGGAAACCACACGCACCAGCTCCGCAGCAGTCAGCTCGCCCGTGGCGCCCGTCCGCGCGCGCTTGCGGCCCTTCTTGCTGCGACGGCCGGGCGCGGCCGGAGCGGGCGCAGGCGGTGGTGGCATTGCGCTGGGCTGCTCGGCAGGCTGCACCATCACTGCCTCGCGGGGTCCTGCATCGGTTGTTGCTGCGCCGTGACTTGGTCGTGACTGTTGCATAGCACTGCAACACTGCGCCAAGAAGTGCTTTCAACGCAGGCGCAATGCAGGCGCACTGAACTGACGTCAAGCAGATTACTGCACTGGCACTGTGCCGCAACGCACAACATCAGTTTGCAAGTGAGCTTCTGCGAGGTGAATAAGGAAGAGATGCCGCGCGCCTGCGTCCACCGCGCCTGCCTCCATGTCACCTCTTATTGTACACAGCTGAGTGATGACAAACACTTAGCAACGCCATGCTGCCAGTCAGTGCACCACTTGGTGCTGGTGCACACTCAGGTTTGAAACGCCGGAGCAACAGAGGTTGGCGCTGTAGTATTGCTGACACTTTGCAAACGCGGAGGTGTAGCGGCGCTACACCTATAGCGCCGCTATCGTAGCGGAGCTCTTTGAAACAGCTGCTTGCAAGCTCAAGCCCTCTATGCAGCCCTTAACCACTCTCCCTCGATATATACTGCACTGCAGGCACTGAGGGCAGGACTCTGCTTGGGGGTAGAAAGCAAAGCAGCTCATCCTACTCTGCACACACGACTGGTGTACCAGCACAAGCATTTGCGCATCTGGCAGTCTGCGACAGCGACAGCCCGCTCATACCCACGCTTCGCCCTTCCTGTGTCTCCGGGCTTGTTTGGGATCACCCCCGCGACTTTTGTATCGCCGGGCGCAAAAGCGCGTGCGGCGCCTCTGCCCGCTGGTCGCCCAAGCACACGCAGCCGCAATGGCCGATGCAGCGGAGCCAAAGGCTCAGCCAGGCACTGCTGCGGCGGGCATGGGTGTCGCCAAGGGCGGCTGGTTCACAGAGCTCAGCACAATGTGGCCCGGTCAGGGCCTGTCGCTGAAGGTGGACGAGGTCCTTTACCAGGACCGCTCAAAGTTCCAGGCGCGGAGGCTGCTGCACGCTGGCTGTGCTCCTGCGTGGAGTTGCTGTCGCCGCATGGCCCAAGAGCGTCCTGTTGGAGCGACGCTGCTCAGCATAAGGATACGTGTTGCTTAGGCTTGGGCGGCACGCTGCGCAGGACGTGTGCGTGGTGAAGACTGGAGCTTTTGGCACGGTGCTGCTCTTGGACGGTGCGCGGAGCCTGCGCGGCCTACCATGCTGAACGTTTGAGTCTGTATGAGGCGGCGAGCTGTGGCAGTGTATTGGCTGCTGGGGAAGGTAGGCGTGCACAGCAGTGCCACTGCTCTGTCGACGCCTGGTGTCTGTACGCAGGTGTCATCCAGTGCACCGAGCGTGACGAGTTTTCTTACCAGGAGATGATTGCGCACCTGCCGCTCTGCGCACTGGAGGTGCGGGTGCCTGAACGGATCGGTGCTGCAAAACTTGGCACACCTCTAGACTGAACAGGTTGTCCTACCTTGTAAGCGGATGTTCGGGGGGCGGTACCGCCTGGCAACGCTGTTGCCAATACCTGCGTGACCCATGTGCATTCGCACCTTCTGACAGCCTGGTGATCGGCAAAAGAGCTTAAGACCTGCACTGCCCAGCGCGTCCGGATGCCTCACTCACGGGAGACGGCCCGGCCGGCAGCGCGAGCCCAAGGCGGTGCTGGTTGTGGGTGGCGGCGACGGCGGCGTGCTGCGCGAGGTGGCGCGCCACCGCTGCATAGAGCGCATCCACATCGCGGAGATCGATGCGTGCGCGCGCGCCAGTGCCTGCATGGCACCTGCCAGCAGCGGCTCGAGCGCGGGAGTGCACGCATGGCTTGACCCGGGAAGGCCCGACCTGGGAAGGCAGCCAGGGCAGGCAGGGGACTGAAGCTGGGGTGGCGGGCGCGCGTGCGGCGCCTGCTCAGGATCTTGAGAACACCAGAGCATATCGGCATCCGCCAGCTGACCAGCGCCTTGAGGCAGGTGGCAACAGCTGGCAGGGCTGGGTGCTCGAGATACATGACGGCCGCCGACATAGAAGCCGCCGCACCGCGCCCACAAGTGCTTGCTGGGGTTGTCGTGCTTCCGAGCTGAACACATCGTTGTTGAGACCGAGGCAGGCAGTAAGGGGATCAGGCTGCGCGCGCAGCATGGTGCCGGAGGTCGCGAAGAAGTTCTTCCCGCAGGCGCGCGGCCCGCAGCCGCGCCGAAGGCAACCGCCCTGCGATGCAGATGCTTGTGCCGGCTGTGTGCACCTCTCTAGCGCAGCCGAGCCTGCACATGCACACTGCCTGCATCAACCTGTGCTTGTGGAAAGCTTTGTGTTGCGAGCGCCCCGTGGCAACAGCGCACCCGCTGGTTTACGATGCGGCCGCACTCGAGCGTGCACGCTTGGCCGCCCCGCTCACACCGGCATCCAACATTGTTGCTGACTAGGTGTCAAACCCGCAAGCGGCTGCACAGGCCCCAGGAGCAGGGGACTCCGGCTGCATCATGCGCTGCCGCGCACGAGCCTGCAGCCAGGGGCGCGCCGCGGCGCGCAGATGGCGCTCGGCTTCGAGGACGCGCGCGTGCAGGTGGAGATCACCGACGGCATCAAGTGGGTGGAGGCCGCCGCGGAGGGCACGTACGACGCCATCATCGTCGACTCGTCCGACCCGGTCGGCCCGGCTGAAGTGCTGTTCCAGAAGGCGCGCGACGCGGGCGCCAGGCCCATGCCGAGCCCGGCGTAGCGCTTTGCGGCAGCTCGTGCTGACCGCCAAAGCCCTGGCTTGTCTCGGTATCCCCTCTGACAGGCGCCTCTCGCGCGAGCTGCATCGTGATGTGCGGTGGGGCGAACTGTGCGCGCGGTAGGAGCTGCTCAGTGTGCCGGGCCGGTGGGCTCTGGGTACGCGTTGCAGCATGACGCCCGTCTGCTCACCCTCGTGCGGCAGCAGTGTGTGTGGACCAGTGCAGAACTGGTGTGTGCCGGGCGGGCTGTGGTGGCATAGCGACGATGCGGTACGATGCAACTAGGTTAGGGTGTTACGCCCGTGCCCTGGGCACGGGCGCGCGCTTGCCTGTGAAGCAGGCGGGCCTGTGAAGCAGGCGGGTTGGGCCGTGCGAGCAGGCTGGCTCTAGCACGCAGGGCGCGCAGCGCCAGCTGCTGAGCGGCGCGCCCGGGTGCGCGCGCAGCCGTTCTTCCAGGCGATGCACCGCGCGCTGAAGCCGGGCGGCGTCATCTGCACCCAGGCGCGCGCGCACCGCCTGAAGCCTGCCGGGCCGACCACCCCGCAGCCCAGGGCAAGCGCGGAGTTACCCTCACCCTGTACCCCACTCTTACAGCCGTCCGAGCTCGCTCTGGGTGCCCGTGCGCCCGCCGCTGCTGGTAACGGAGCATGACAGGAGCTGGGCGGCGCCTGGCCCCTCCGTCTCTCGTTGCGGCGCGCACGGGTGGCGGGCCTGCATGCGCGCGCTGGCGCCTGCGCTGCGAGCGGCAGCGTGGGGCCGCTGACGGCCGTGCCGGCGCGTCCAGGGCGAGAGCCTGTGGCTGCACCTGCCCATCATCAAGGAGCTGGCGGCCATGTGCCACGAGGTCTTTTCGGGCGGTAGCGTGTCATACGCATTCACGACCATTCCCACGTACCCCAGGTGGGTCGGCACCCTACCCCAAAAACCCAGCGCCCGCCGCAGCGCGCCAGGCCGCTCCGCACAGCCCTGGCCCCGCCGCGGCGCTGCGATGGCTCGCCCTCCACCACGCGTGGGGTACATCATACGGCTACCTTTTGTGCGGCAGCTCTGAAGCTTCATCATTTTCCGTGCATGGCTTGCCTGGCGGGCCGGACCAGACGGGCGTGCTGTGCAAGACCGCACAACAGCAAAGCCACGCGTGCGTGCATGTCTTCCCGCCGTTGTGGCACACTGGCTGCATGTGCGGCGCGCGGACGGGCCAGGCTGGGGCCGTCCCGTGCGTCTGGGTTGTCATCTGGCCGAGGCCCGCCCTTTGAATACACTGACGCGACTTTATGCACGCCAAGCGCCGTCCGACGCTCGAAGCTGCACGCCCCGACCTCGCGAAGCACGGTCCTCTCCGCCATGCACTGCACGCACGCCAGCCCGGATGTAATCGACGTTACGCGCACGCCGCGCGCAGCGGCCAGATCGGGTTCATGATCTGCGCCAAGGCCGGCGAGGGCGGCGCGCAGCTCGACCCGCGCACGCCGCGCCGCGCGCCGCCGGACGCCGCGCGCCCAGGCTATCCTCCCGTGCGGTGCGCTGCATGCTGCGACCCGTGTTTAATGTGCTGGGCGCCTGGCGCGGTGAGGGGCGCCACACCGCCGTCCAGGGAGGGCCTGCAGTGCGCTGCACATGCGGCTGATGCACTGGCAGAACTCTGCGCAAGCCATGACATGGCAAGTGCTGCATGCGGTCCTGCTGTGGGATCACGCATGCAGCGCTTCTTTGCATTGGGCTGGGCCTGATGAGCTTGTTAGCATCCGCAGCAGCAGCAGCAGCTGATGTATTCAGCCTTGTGTGACCAAGCCAGCGCCCGTGTTGCTGCCGCCTCGCCGGCATGACCCGCGCCGCCTCCACGTGCGCAGGTACTACAGCTCGGAGGTGCACAGCGCCGCGTTCGTGCTGCCCACGTTCGCGCGGAAGGAGCTGGGCGACAGCCTGACGTTCTAGGCGGGTGTGCTCGTGTGTGTGCGTGTGTAGGGGGGTAGGAGGGGGCATTGGTTGACTGCCTTTGCCTGCTGTTCTGTTATTTCAAGGGTTAAGCTGCATGCATAAGCACTGTCCGCTGTGGCCACGAATGGCGTCGAGGCGCATGTCCTGCAAGCACGTCGGGCGGCGCGGACGATGTGCAGTGAGACTGATGCTCCGGCGATGATGCTCTGTACAGAAGAAAGGTGGTAAAAAACGGCCTCCCAATTGTGTGAAAAGCCACCATTGTTGTACACACATGTGGGCTGCAGGCTCGCAACAAGTGCGGATAAGACCGGCTGCCGCCCGCTCTTGCAGCAATTGGGCACGACCGCCTAGGATCCCGCTGCGGCCCGCCCCCTCTGCAGTCGCGCGGCCGCGCCTGGCGGCGCGGGCCAGACGCGCTCATCGTCGAGCAGGTCGTCCGCATCAGGCGCCGCCGATAGCACTTGCACGAGGTCGCGTGCGCTCAGCAGGCCCTGGCACAGCAAAACGACTCGGTGAGATCACTCTTTGAAGCCCGGCGTCGATATTCCCAATAAGAAATCAGTGGCAGCGTGCGCTTGATGCTGCGCTCATGCTCGCCCTCTATAATATGCGGCTCACATACATGAGCCACTGACATCACATCCTAGTCAGCCGTCCATGGTCAAGCAGGTCTGGCTGTGCAGCACAGGCACTCTTGTCCACCCCAGTCAGAGTGAGTCTGTGAGCATGGTATCTGGTGGTGCTGGTGATTCGGCACGCGCACCTTTATACATGCTCTACAGGACTCAGCATGCCGACCCAGGGCCGTCACCGGAATGAAGCCCGCAATGAATGGCATATGCCTTCATGCGGGCATACGGACCTCCTACTCAGACGGCCACGGGGTGGGTGGGGGTGTGGGCACCGGGGCGCCCGCGAGCGCGGCGACCTGCTCCGCAGCAGGCAGCGCCTCCGCGCCGGGCGCGCGCGCGAGCGCTGACAGCAGCGCCACGCGACCCCCCTGCCATGGAAGCGCCGATGGTGCGAGTGAAGCTCCGGCGTGCAGTTCTGCACTCGCTGACTGCATGACCGTAGCATCAGCATGGCAAGGCCGCACTGCTGTGCAGCAAGCCCGCAACCAAGGGTGATCGATGCATGCAATTCGCACTCCTGTGCGGCTTTGAGACCTTGGTGAGGCACATGCACTCAGGTGCACCAGATAACGAGGCACGCGGCTGATCTTGAGAGAATTATCGGCATGGGTGCCAGAGCATGCGCTTGGCCTCTGCCCAGCACACCATGGCATGAGCTGGCAGAGAGGACTTGCGGGGTCCGCAGGCAATGCTCACCTCAGGCGTGCACATGAGCTGGCGCCCAAGATGTAGCAGCTGGTTGTTCAGCAGCGAAGCGGCGTTGACGGCCCTGGCCATCCAGGTGTCAGAGCTCAGCAGTGCATGGAGACAGGCACTTCCCATATGCAGTGCATAAGAAGGCACATCCACACATGCATGTGTTCAAGCCAAACACAGCAGGTGCGCCAATCACTTTGCAAGTGTGCAGCAGAGCACGCGGCGCACGCGGCGCTGTCAGGAAGCTGCTCCGGGCCGCCGTCAGCGAGCGCAGCCGGCATGAACGTCGCCAGCCAGGAGCTGTGGCAGCGCTCTCTAACTCCCTCTGTGTACGAGACCACCTGGAGCGAGGCCGCCGCCGAGGGTCCAGCCAGGCAGCTTTGCAGGCAAACACGCAGTTGCAACACAGGTGCCTGAGACGCTTGGCCGCTCACCGTGGGTGCGAGCAGCTTGCCTGACGCGCACACTGTGCTGAGGTATGCCAAGGCCACGTCCTCTGAGGCCTGGAGCACTTGTTACCTCCGGAGCGTTGCAAGCGCCCTAACAAGCAGCGCTCGGCTGCCAGCGCAAGCATGCTAGCAAGCAGCGCTTGGCTGCCAGCGCATACCTCAAGCTGGTGTACAACGCAGCCGCTGTACACCAGGAGCACTCCAGTGTGCGCAGGCGACTGCTGCAGCAGAGTCTCATGGTAGTCTGCAAGCCCAAGCTCATGTCACATGAGCGCGAAAGTCTGGTTTAGTGCACCTAGATCAAGTACAAAGGGCGTCGTGTGAGGGGCGCACCTCGTTGACTGATGGCACTGGTCGCGTGCTCGGCTAGCTTAGCCACTACCGTCAGCTTGTCTGTGCGGCTCGCCATGTGCGCAGCGACGGCTGTCCTGTGATGTGTATATAGAACTCGAGGAGAGAGCTCGATCAGGCGTTGCAGGGAAACTCACCAGCAAGGGCAAGGGCACGGCGATGCCTGCGCAACACCATCGGGAGCTGCCGGCATTCTGAAGGCTCTGCAGAGCTGTGCACTTGTCCAAAACCGTAGAAAGGCTGTAAGAGGTTGCTTGGTGGAGTTGTGATTGGTTGACACACGCTGGCAGAAGATGCGGGGGCCCCTCGCGCGCGCTGGCGCGTCGCTCGTGCAGCCGCTGCGCAGCGCCGCACCCTGGCGCGCATTCAGCCTGGGAGACACGATACCACACAAGCATGACCCCCAGGCGGAGGTTGAGCACCACGAGGCCGTAGCCGACATGGCTAACCCGGAGGGACACACCGGCGACGACAACGCCTGGGGCGAGGTGGCAGTGGTTGCGGAGCTGCCAGAGTTTGTGCGGAAGCGCCGGGTGCGCGGCCCCTCTGCTCACAGGGTGCGCGCATGCTTGCTGCACCCTTTGTGCGAGCTGGCAGGGGCTCTCCTGTTGCGCTTGGCGGTAGTGACCTGCGGGCAGGGCCAATGCATGCATGTCCGACCTGTATCTGCGGGACTGTTTATTTGCTTCAGCTGTGGCGGTCGGCAGCGCAGGCCCTCATCTACCCGCCCAGCCGAGCCGCGGCGCAGCAGGGCAACTCGCTGTCGCCCGGCGGGCAGCGCGCGGCCTGGAAGGTCGCCTTTGGCGTGCAGCCCAAGTGCGCTCCTGCTCACTGCTCTCCCGCCCCAGCTGCTGCTGCTGGTTTGAGGCATGCGCCCGCGTCTGCCTGGTCCGCAGTGTCCTCTGCAGGCAGGCTCAGGCGCGCACCGCTTTGGCGCTCGCCTGCCCGCTGTGCTGCTGCAGCCCGCAGCCTGCAAGCGCGTCTGTGTGCGCTAGGCATGTTCCGGCCTGCCACTCTTGGGGCTTTACATGGCCCCGGGAGGGCAGCGCAGGCGCTGGCCAGTGAAAGCAGGTAGGGGTTGAGCAGCTGGGGCGCGCTCACCTTGCTACAGAGCGGGGCGTGCTGGGAGCCTGGGAGCAGGGCGTGCTGGGAGCCTGGGAGCAGGGCGTGCTGGGAGCAGCGGCCCGTGGCCTGCAGGGCGCCGAGCGCGGCGGCGCAGGTGGGAGAACGGGCTGATGGGCTGGACCTCGTCGGCGGACTCGCTGGAGCAGGCGGCGGAGGCGCACCTGCTGTTCCAGTCGCGCGACGCGGCCGCGGCGTTCTGCCGGCGCAACGGCTGGGGCTACGAGGTCGCGGAGGAGAAGCCCACGCGCAAGGAGCGCCCCAAGCGCTTCCTGGGCTACGGCGACAACTTCAGGCGCGCCGCTGCTGCCGCCGCGTAGGTTTAAAGTCAAGACGTTGGCTGTCCCAGCCTGGGACAGCCTGGGACTCCCCAGCAGGAGAGATCAGCCTACGTGGGCCTGCAGTGGTTGAGGTTTGACAACCGCTGTGTGTGTGTGTGCAGCGTGAAGCGCAACGGCACGCCGGTTGGCGGGCTGCGCTCGGAAGCAGAGCTGTCGGAGGCTGCGGCCAAGAAGGCGCTGAAGAAGGACAAGAAGTGAGGCGCTGATGGGGCGCTAGTGGGGAGTCTGGGAGTTTCCACTTGTGTGTATGTGTCTGTAGGGCTCTATTGTCTGTGGTTGAGCGTCGGACTCGGGACATGGGCGTGTTTGTTGCCTGGTCAGCCAGCATGCTACGTGCCTGGGATACGTATCCGAGCAACTGGCAGTGGCAGGTAAAGGCTGTCTAGGGAGATGAAGACACCCTGGTCCTCAACTGCGAATGGCCTGCATACCGGAGCTGGATCGATGCAGTCCAGGGCTTGAAGGAGCTCAGAGAACGAGCTTCAAGTACAGAAAGGCAAAGTGGGAGAAGGTGCTGCGCGGCATGGAAAGAAGGAGACTGTTTGCCCCCCAGGAGGCTGTGCTCCCCACTGCCGTGCAGAGCCGAGCAGCCCAGGGCACGCCTGCAGCGCGCCTGCTCTTCTGGAACGGCACACTCCTGGTGGCCCTTGGTGCAAACGCGTGTCCAACCCCCGAGTCACAGCTCCTCAGGTGCTCGCCCAGCGCTTCAGGCGCATTGTACAAAGGGCAACGGGCTCGCGCAGGCACTCTGGTGTTTGCCTTCCCGCATGCAGTCGAGGCTGTGCACCCGCACCGCAAGGGCGAGGCAGACATTCAGGAGTCCATCAAGATATGTGGAACGGTCTTGATGGGCGTGGGCGCACTGTACTCGTGTGTCGGCGGTCAGAACCTACAGGCGCGCGCCTGCCTCTCTGCCACAGCCAAGCCTGCGCCCCTTTGCAGATGCAGGAGTGACCCGCAAGAGCCCACGGCCGCTCACGGTGCTCCTCCTTGCGCAGGAATACATGTTCGGCCTGCTCATGCACCGTCTCGTGGCGGTGCCCCTGCTGGGCTTCTGCGTGCACTTTGGCAAGATTTCCGCCATGGAGCTTTCCGTGCTGCTCAGTGTGGACACCGTGGGCGCGGTCGCAGCGCTGGCGCTCCACCGGCGCGATCTGCGGCGCGCGCGTGTTGGCAAGAGCCTGTAACAGCTGGAAGCGAGCCGTCTGGTCTCTTCCTGGCCTCAGTAGGAAAGGCTCCGAGTGCGCTAAGGGAGGCTCCTGCTCCGAAGCCCCGCGCAAGACCTGAGAGGCCAACTTTGAATCATCCAAGACCAGGTCCGACATAGCTGGCCCACCTGGCCAGACCGATTGGAATGAAGGCCGTGCTGAGCCCGCCAGGCAGCGGCTGCCTGCCGGGCGTGCCGGGCCTGGCGCCCCCTGCGCAGCAGGGTGTCCTGGCGCTGCGCGCATCATGCCTGTCACTGCTGATCTGCGACGCGCGTGCGGGGCTCACGCTCGCCGAGGAGGCGTGCGACCTGGAGGAGCTGCACATAGACATCCTGTCCCCGCAGCAGGCTGAGACTGCACTGCTGGCGCGCTCGCTGCCCGGACCTTGGCCGGCTGCACCGTCTCGTACCTTGCTGCGCAGCTTGCGTAGGACTGCGCCTGCCTGCTCCCCTTGTAAACCGTCCCCTTGTAAACCGCCCGACCAAGGCCTTGCTTGCAGCGTTGCGCTCACATGCTTGCACCTTGTGCCGGCTTCGGCGCTTGGTGAAGCGGCTCCGCGGTGCGAGCTGGCACACGCACGCTCTGCGCCGCCGGCCTGGTCGCTCTCGCGAGCTTTATACGCCGCTGCAGCTCTCCGAGGGCGTGCAGCGCCTGCGCACTTCAGGAAGCTGCATGCGCCAATCACCGCCACGCTGCTGAGCCAGGCCGGCAGGCCGCCAGCAGCAACCCGCCACGGTCAGCGGGCGCTTCTAGCGGTTATTCATGTAGGCACAGCGCATGCGCGCAGGCCGGGAAGGGGCCGGCGGTGTTGCTGTGGCTGGAGGAGGCCGCGGTGTGCGCCGGCCACGGCCACTTGCACCTATCCTACAGGTGCGGGGTGCGGCCGGGTGTGCGAGCGCGAGTTGCCTTTAAGTGAGGCCTTACCTCATGATCACACTGCGCCATCCAAGGACCCCGGGGCGGCGCAAGAGCGGCCTGCGTGCACTCAACCCCTTGCGACTCACGGCACGCAATGCGCTCACACAACCGAAATTCACAACCTTCATCACCCTCTGCCGCCCTGCATCCTCATCGTCCAAGCCAAAAAAACCTGCCCTGCACAAGGGCGTCTTGTCGGGATGCAAATCGCGCAACCGGCAGCCCGCCAAGGCCGCAGCCGCCGGCACGGCGGGCGGGTGCCCCCTGCCGCTCTGCGCCCACTGCCGTTGCGCCCGCCGCCCATTCGTCCTTTACTTAGCATCACACCGCCACGGACAGGGGGCGACCTCGCGCGCGCAGGCTTGCTGGCGAGGTGCGCAGCGTGCAGCTGCCGGGCCCGCCGGCGCGCGTACGCCGCCTGGGGAGCGGCGCGGCGGGGCGCGACGGCGCCGCCTGCCGCGTGCTGTTCCCGCCGCGGCAGTGCCGCGCGGTGCTGCGCGCCGCGCGCCAGCTGGTGCCGCAGCTCGCGGCCGCGCTCGCGCACGCGGAGGCCGCGCCGCCGGGCGCGCCGGGCGCGCTGCTCGCGCCCGCGCACCAGGCGCGCCGCTGTGCTCATCGTGGGGCCGATGTGCCAGCACTACAAGGCTGGCGGGCGCACCGATGTGGCCTCAGGCAGAGAGCGGCTTGCATGTCATGTTCGCAGTTGCCTGTGCCTGCACGGGGGCATGGAAAGGCCAGTGGGGCCCTGAGCACGCTGCTCATCCTCGGACACCAGGCGCGCCGCTGCGGCCGCTCCAGCACTGCCTTGAGGAGGCTGCTGGCCCGGGCCCCTGGACCATTCCTCGCTGCGCACTGCCCACGCGGCCCTGAGCGCACCCCCCGTGCAGGGCTTCATCGTGAGCGCGCCCGCGGCCGCCGATTTGGGCGCGCCGCCGCGGCGCGCGCTCGTGGCGGTCGACGCCGCGCACGGCCGCCTGACGCTCGCGCCGCTTGCGCCGGACGGCTGCCTGCTCGCCTCGCCCGCGCCGTTCGCGTCGCTTCCCGCGGCGCTGGCTGCGCTGGCCGGGGCGGAGGTGGCGCGCCGCGGCGAGGAGGACAGGAGGAAGCGTAAGCGGTCCAGCGTGGTCCCGCTGCCGGCCGAGCTCGCAGCGGCCGCAAGCGGCTGCTCGGGCGGCGAGCCAGCGCGCGGTGGCGCCCTCGGCGCGCATGCGGGCGTCCTGGCCGCCCCGGCGGCGCCCGACGATGCAGGTGCCGCTCTGCGCCGCCAACACGCTCTTGCTGCCCGGCGGTTGCCTGGCTGCACACCGATGCTCGCCTGGTCCTGGACGCGTGTCACTGGCCTGCAAGGGCTCCTACAACCAGAATGGCAGTCTGCTCAGTTGTGTGGTGGGTGGCATGGGTACTCTCAGGGCGCACCATGCGGCGAAGCATTGCCGGAAGAGCGTCTGTCTCTGCGTGCACATGCGGCCACGTGCGGCAGCCTCAGCAGGCCCTGGCTGGCGCAGGCGCGGCGGGCGCTGCGCGCGCGCCCGCTGGCGCGGCCGCCGCCGTCGCGGCCGTCCGCAGCGGCAGCGCGCCGGAGCGGGCGGCCGCGCTGGGCGCGCTGCAGGCCGCGGCCGAGCGCGGCGACGGCGGCGACTGGGCGGCCGAGTGGCTCGAGCGCGGCTGCATGGAGGCAATTGTGGACGCGGCTGGCGCGGCCGACGCCCGCACCGCGGCGGCCGCGGCCGCCGGCGCCCGCCCCGGCAGCGCAGCGGCGCACGAGGTGCAGGCGCTGTGCGACGCGGCGGGCGCGCTGCTCGCGGCGGCGCCCGCCGGCGGCGGCGCGCCGCGACGCGCGGTTGCGATGCTGCGCGACGCGCTGGAGCGGGGCGGCCCGCGCTGCGGCGCGGCCACGCTGCGCCTGCTCCTGGCCGCGCTGGACGCCCCAGCCGTGTGCCGCGCGGCCATCCTGGCAGGCCTGGGCGCGGCGCTGGCCGCGCACCTGCGGCGCCTCTGGCCGGCCGCGGCGGCCGCGGCGGCGCGGCGGCCACCGCCGCACGCACCGCAGGCGGCGCCGCTGCCGGGCGCCGCCGAGCGCGGCGGCTCGCCCGTCAGCGCGGCCATGGCGGGCATACCTGAGGCGGCGCACGCCCTGGTCGTCCCTGGTCATTGTGGGCACCCAATTGCGCGCTCGGTGTCCCTGGGCACATATGCTCATGAGGGCCACGCGCAGCGGGTGCCTCCGCCCTCGCCGCCGCGCGCGCCGACAGCGCTGCTCGCTTCCCCGGCGGCCACTCGGCTCGGGGGTCCAGGCCAAACCGGGTCCCCGCTGCCGGCGGGCAGCCGGCCGCGCTCCGCGAGCACGCCAATGCGCGCGGCGGCCGTGCCGCGGCTGCCACTCGCTGCCTGCGGCTCGCCCGGGACCCTGGCCCTGACCCTGACGCGCGCGACGCGGCGCGACGCCGCCGCGCGCGGCGGCGGCGCGCCGCTTCTGCCGGGCGCGCTGCCTCATGAGACGCCGCAACGGTGGGGCGGCGCTGGCGCCAGCGCGAGCAAGCCTGTGCGCTCGCGGGGAGCACGCCTGACAGCAGCAATCATTGCTCTTGAAGCCCGCCACTTGTATGGGCTGCGAGCATTTGACAACACACTGGCGGCATGGATTGCACTGGAGTGGCATGCGACCACCATGTAGCTCACACCCGCCTGTTCCACAGGTCAGGCTGCTCGGCTGAGGCACATAACCTTCAAGTGTTGCTATTCTTGATGTTTTGCTTGTTAACCACAGCGGCGCCGCACTCGAGCACCACGCCGCCGGCACGACGGCCCCAGCCGGCCCAGTCGAGGCGGCACGCCCGGCGCAGGCCGGCGCGCTGGCGGAGGTCCGCGCGCTCGGCGCCGCGCTGGGCGAGTGCGCGGCGGCGGCCGACCTAGCGGTGCTGGCGGCGCAGCGGCGCAAAGTGGCCGCGGCCGCCGCGCGCCCCGCGTCCGGCCGGGCGGGCAGCGGCGGCGCCTGGCGCGCCGGCCACTCGCGCAGCCCGTCGCTGGACGCGCACCGGCTGCAGCTGAGCCCGGGCAGCATGGATGGCGCGACGCCGCGGCGGGCCGCAGACCCTGCGGACAGGGTCTCGCCCGGCGCTGGCGGGCGCGCGCCCTCGCGCATGGCCGCCCTCCGCGGCCTGAGCCCCGCCCCGCCGGCCGTGGGCGATGCCGGCGCTGCATGCGACCCGCTCGCAAGCATGCGCTTGGGGCCCAGCGCGGGGCCTGCGGCAGAGCAGGGCTCTGTGAGCGGCGGTTCTGCACGCGGCGCGGACCAGGAGTACGGAGGGCTGAAAACCCTGGAGACCGCCTCCGAGGCGGAGCTCGTCCTGCACGCGCTGCTCGCAGTGGCGCCGCTGGCCGCCCCGGACCCTGCTGCCAGCCCTGGCGCATCCGCTGCGCCGCTGCTCGCCGCGCTGCTGGCCGCCCAGCTGGTCGCGTGCGCGGAGGGGCAGGTGCGTGCACCACAAGATTTGTAAAAGTCGCTTGTCTCTCGAGCAAACACTGGCATGGCGCCGATGCGCATGGGCAGCGAGCGCACATGCTTTCCGCCCTGTCGCCCTGGCTACTGACGCTCGCGGCCACAGGCGCACCGTGTGCCTCGTGCCCGGCGCCGATGGTACTTACAGTGCTGCGACCATGCCGGGGGTCGCCGTGAGTCCACCTGTCGACAGCGGCGCCTGCGCGGGGCGGGCGTGCAGGCGCAGGAGGACTCCGCCGCCCGCAGCGCCGCCATCATGCTGCTGCACTGCTGCGCCGCGCCGCTGCAGCCTGCGGCAGCCCTGCTGCTGCTGGCCCCGGGCCCGGACCTGGCAGGGCCCGCGCCGACTGCCGAGGCGCCCGCCGCACCGCGGGACCCATCTGGCTTAGCGGGAGAGTGGCAGGGCGGGCCAGGGTTGGGGCTGCAGGCAGCCGCCGCGTGCCCGCCAGCCGCACAGCGGCACGTGCTGGCGGCGGCCGCGGCGCGCGCGCTGGACGCCGCGCTGAGCGACTGCGGCGACTGGGCCGCCTGCCAGGTGCGCGCGCACGCGCTGCCCGGCCCTGCGGCAGTGCCCCACGGTACCCAGTCTGGCTCCCTGAGTCCAGGCATCCATGAGACGGCGCCGTACGCTGCCTGCATGATGCTGCTGGCAGGTGGTGCATTCGTGCATCAATACCAGGCCGCGCTTAACCGACTCCTGCGGGCGTGCGGCTGCCCGCGCGGCCGGCCGCCTCTGCGGTTTCAGTGCGCACGCTGGAAGCTGCCACCATTGCACACCGCCAACCCCGCGCCCCACCCGCTGATCGTGCAGGGCCCGCGCCGCGCCGCCGCGCTGCTGGAGCTGCTGGCGGACTACACGGCCGCCGCGCCGGCCGCCTCGGCCGCCGCCGCCGTCGCCGCCGCCTGCGCGCCCGCGCTGCGCCGCGCGGCGGCGGCCCTGGCGCGCGCCGGCCCGCCGGCCGGCTGGACGGCGCCGGCCGCCGCGCTGCTGGCCGCCTGGCTGCGCCTGCTCGCCGTGCTGGGCGACCGCTGCCAGGCGCGCCGCCCCGCAGTGACGAGGTGTAAGCAGGTGTGAGCAGGAATGGCAGGCTCGGGCTGGGTCAGTCCTGGGCCGCAGGCCACAGTGACGGCGCCGCTGCCTGGCTGGCTGCGGCGGCCGACGCCGCAGGTGCGCGGCTGCCATGTGGCGACCACGCGCGCGCATCCAGCGTCACACACAAGGGAGTCGTGCGTGCGGGCGCGGCAGGACCCCGCGTCCGGGCGCGTGCTGCTCGCGCTGCAACTGGCCGACACCGAGGCCGCGAGCATGCTGGAGGCCTGCGCGCGCGCGGCGCTGCAGCCGGGCACCGCTGCCGCGCCGGCCGCGGAGCCCGACGCGGCGCCGGCCGGCCCGGGGCCGGCGATCCGCGCGCCGGGCGCGCGCCTGGCGCTGCTGCATGCGTATGCCGCGGCCGCGCGGCTGGCGGCGCGGCTGCCCGACACCCGCGAGCGCCCCGCGCGCATGCCGCTGGAGCCGTGCGGCCCGAGCGCGGCGCGCGGCGGCGACGTCATCATGGCCGCCGCAGACCGGGGCGGCGGCGCCGACGGCGCCGGCGGCGCCGCGGCGGGCGGCGCGCGCGCGGAGGCTGCGGCGGGGCTGACGCGGCGCGGCGCGCTCGCCAGGCTGGCCTTCCTCGTGGACCCGCCGCGCGGCCTTGTCGGGCGCCTGCTGGAGGCGGTGCGGGCGGCGCAGGGTTTGGCCGAGGCAGGGTTTGGCCTGGACAGGGTCTGGCCAGGCCGGGATGCGCTGCACAGCCGGCGGCGTGTCTGGAGGAGCCCGCCATGCTCCCAGCTCCTCATACCCGACTCGTCGGCCCATGCGCACGCTGTGCCGCAGGGGCGCGCGCTGACGCCAGCGGCGCCGGCAGGGCGGCGGCGCGCCGGGCGAGACGAGCGCGCTTGCGGCGGGCGCGCTGGCACTGCTGGCCGCGGCCGCGGGCGCGCCGGGCAGCCCGTGCGCGGACGGCGCGCCCGCCGAGCAGCTGGTGACCATTCACTTCCTGGCGTTCGCGCGCCTGCTGGCCGCGCCGGCGGCCGGGCCGCCGCCCGCGCAGTGCCGCCTGCACCTGCAGGCGCGCGCCGCACCCCGGCTCAGGAGCCTGCAGGGCCTGGGCCGGCCCGCTGCCCATGCGCCAGCACGCGGCCTGGCCGCGCGGCCCGCGTCCGCGCAAGTACTGTGGGCTCGCTATGCACGCCCTGCAGCTGCCTCTGCCTGCGACTGGCAGGAGCACGCCGGCTGGGTGCTCAGGCTGCCTCCTTAACTGCATACTGCATGCTGCGATGTCGTCTGGCGGCAGAAACAGCCCTCTGGTTATCGTCATCCCGTCTTTGCACTGACTGCACTGCGTTCCTTCCGTTTCATATCCTTAAAGCTATCATACCCTACTCTTCCCATACACCCTGTCTACATGTGCGCAAGCAGATTGCCGGCGGGCGCAGGTGCTGCGCGCGCTGGCGCGCTCCCGCGCGCCGCGCATCCGCCGGCGCTTCCTGCAGCTTGCTGTCGCCGATTTTCTGGGCCGCGAGATCGCGCTGGAGCACGACGCGTGCGCGGGCGCCGCGCGCGGGCCCGCCCGCCTCGCACACTCCGGCAGCGCCGACTGTATGGCCGCCTCGCCCGACCGCACACCCCGCCACCGCAGCCGCGGCAGTGGCGGCGGTACCCAGGGCGCCCGCGGACCCTCTGATGCGGCTTCCGGGAACCCTGACGCGGCGGCAGACGCATGGCCTAGGTCAGGCCGCGCGTCCGCGGCGTCCGCCTCGCCACTGGCCGCCGCCGCGGCCGGCGGAGCGGCGGCGGGCGCGACAGACCCAGGCCAGGGCGCACGGTCTGGGCCGCGGCGGGGCGCGTCGGGCGGGCGCGCGCCGCGCCCGCCGGTTGCGCCGCCGCGGCCGCCTGCCGCGGCGGGCACCGGCCGGGTCCCGCCGGGCTGCTCAGAGGCGCCGGATGCGGGCGCGCTGTCGCAGGCCACCTCGGACGCTGACTCATGCAGCACAGACCCCGACTCGGACTCAGACTCAGACGCTGGCTTGGCGCCGAGCCGGCACTGCCTGGTGCGGGACGTGCGGCCCGGGACGGGTGCGGCGCCGGCGCGGCCGTTGCGCGTGCCGGCCATCGTGTGCCCGCAGCCGTGCAGCAGCAGCTGCTCGGAGGCGGGCAGCGAGGCGGGGATCGGGCGCAGCGCCGACGCCACGGAGCCGGCGCCCGGCAAGGCCGCCCTGTTCCCGGCGCGCTCAGCGCGCAAGTTCGCGGACGCCGGCATCGGCGCGCGGCCCACGATCGCCGTGGCGGCGAGCAGCGCAACGGCCGCGCTCGGCGCGGGCGCCGGCGGCGCACCGGCGCTCGTCATCCCGGCCGGCTTCTGCTTCACCGGCGACGTGGACGAGGACATCGCGGCGCTGGAGGCGCTCGAGGGCGACCTGTCCGCGCCGCCCAGCCCGCGCAGCACGCCGCGCGAAGCCCTACCCTTTGGCCCCCCCAGCGCCCTGGACTGGGACCCGGACCGCGCGCTCAGGGCCCCGGTGCCGCGGCTGGGCGGCCTGGCGCGCGCGGGGTCCGAGCCCTGGGGCAGGGCCGGCAGCGGGGACGGGCCGGGCGGCGCGGCGCCGGCGCCGGCGCGCGCCGCGACCGCGCTCGACCGCGTCCCGCGGCTGGCGCTGCAAGGGTCGCTGCTGGGCACGCCGCCGCCGCGCCAGCCGAGCCCCTGGGCGCAGGCGCGCCCGCCCGCGCGCGCCCATGCGTGGCCACGCACCAGCCCGCCCGGCTGCTTTTGCCTGACCATGAAACCCAAGCTTGACATCAATCCACTCCCAGCGAGACCCACAGAACAATCGTACGTGCGCTTGCATACTTGGGTGGCCACAATGCATGCTGTGACGCGGCTGGAATAGGGGAGTGCATGTCGTGGCGCGCATGCACCCTTACCCTATCCCGAGCTGATCGCAGTGGAGCTCAATGGCCTAACGCTGGGCAGGATGCAGGTTGCGCTCTGCGCGTGCACCCAAGGTGCCCTCAAGCATACCCTAGGTGCCCCAATGCTGCGCAAGAGCGCGGCGGCGCGCTGACCGCGCTGGAGCGCACCGGCCGCGCGCTGGGCAGCATGCAGGTTGCGTCCTGCGCATGCCACCTGGCCCTACATCACATGCACCAATGCTGCGCAGGAGCGCGCCGGCGCGCTGACCGCGCTTGAGCGCGCCGGCCGCGCGCTGGGCAGCATGCAGGCCGCGCTGGAGGAGCGCGGCGCGGCGGCCACCGACGCGGGCGGCGGCTGGGGCCCGGGCTGCGCGGCGCCGGACTTCGAGTCGGAGCGCGCCGCGCGGCCGCTGTACAGGGACCCCGTCCTGCACCTCACGGCGCGCGCCACGCTCAGAGAGCGCTGCTCTAGTCTGGCGGGTGGCGGGCGAGCGAATCGGTCGCAGCCGCGGCCAGTCTTGATGCTCAGCTGCCAAAATCTGACAAGGTCGTACGAAGCTCATTGCGCGGCTGCACTGGGGGGCAGCCATCACCCCCCGTCGACCGCTGTCGCAGCTGAGCGCCGCGCCGGGGCGCGCGGCCCAGGCCTGCCGCGCCCGCGCGCCGCGCACACGCCCCGGCGCCGCACGCAGTCGCCGGGCCCGGCTGCCTGCAACGGTTGTAGGGTACAGTTAAGCACCTAGGTACCCTACCCTAGCCCTGCCCTACCTCGCACGCGCAGGCGCTCGAGCTGCTGCTGGAGCTGCTGCTCGCCGGCGCCGACCGGCTAGACCCCGCGTACGCGCCGCCGGCGGCCGCCGCGGCGGAGCGGGCCGCCGGCGCGCGCGCGCCCGGCCTGCCGCGCCTGCTGGCCGCGCACCTGAGCCACGGCGCCAACGCGGCGCTGCTGCCGCCGCTGCGCGCCGCCGCGGCGCGCATCGGCCCCGGCGCCGAGCGGCTGCTGCGCCTGACCTGCCGGCTGCTGTTCCCGGGCGGCCTGTACGCGCAGCGCGCGCGCATCGCGCGCGGCGCCTATGCGCAGGCGCGGCCCGCGCCGCGACAAGCGCGCTTGCTGCAACGCATGCTCAAACCGGGCGATGTAGTGTGAAATGGCTGCTGCTTGCGCCGTGACAGCACAGCGCCGCCTTGCCCGAGCGTGCTCGAAGCTTCTCCGCGCTGCACTAAGCACTCGATTGCATGCGACTTTGGTCGTGCGCGCATGATCGTAGCCGCTTGGCAGACGGCACGGGGACGCGCAGGTCTTTGGCTGCCGCGTGGCGGGCGGCCGCGCGGGCGACGGCGAGGTCGCGCTCGAGCTCCGCAACTTGCATGAGCGAGCTCGGCTTCACCAGGAGCTGCGGGCGGGCGCGCAGGTGTTTGGCTGCCGCGTGGCGGGCGGCTGCGCAGGCGACGGCGAGGTCGCACTCAAGGTCCTCGACCTGCCCGCGGCCGCGCACGACCCCTGCCTCTACGTGCGCGCGCCCAGCCCGCCTGCTCTATGCATGCATGCATCGGCAGCGGGCTCTCCTGCACAGCCCCGCCCGCGATACACCCCTGCCAGCATGCACGCGCACAGCTCTGTTACGTGCAGGGCCGTTGCAGGGTGTCTGCATGCACCAAGCACGTCACATAGGTCAGGCCGCCGCGAGCCTGCAGCCTCGGCATTTCTTCACGCCGGTAGTCCTGCAAGCTGCGCAGCCCGGCCGGATGGCGTGACGGGCCGCGCTGCGCTCATGCAGCAAAGCGGGGGCGTGTCACGCAGGGGACCTGTTCTCTGAGGCAGCTGTCCTGGAGCGCCTGCGGTCTTGCCCTACGTGAACCTATCCAGTGAGACACACCGGAGCATGTCGCGCAGGCGGACCTCTTCTCCGAGGTGGCCATCCTGGAGCGCCTGCGGCCCAGCCCCAGCGTTAGCCGCCTGCTGAGCTACGGCGTGGAGGCCGACTCCGCGGTGCGGCCCGCAGCGGCCGCTGCTCTATAGCAGCTTATGCTCAATTTGCCTGTTATAGCACTTGTGTGAGGGTGCGGCCCGCGACACCGCATGCCTGTCCTGCATTCCATTGCAGTGCGTTTTAATGCATCACTGGCGGCCTGGCGCGGCGCGCAGCCAGCTGGCGCAGTGAAGCCCTTGCGCCCACCCCGCGAGCTGCCTGCTGCCCAGAGTGCAGGCTCATGCACTGCGCGGCCGGGCCCGGCGGCGGCGCCTGGTGCAGCAGGTGCTGGTCGGTGCGTGGGCATCTGGCCGATGACTGGGCACGTCCATCGTGCCCCTGCGGGCGGCGGCGACGCCCGGCGTCGCGCGAGAGCGCGCAGGTGCTGGTCATGCGCCGGTACCCGGCCTCGCTGGCGGCCTGGCGCGCGGCGCTGCCGGCCGACCCGGCGCCGCAGCTGCGCCTGTACCTGCGCGTGTTCGCCGCGGTGCTCGCCGCCATGCAGGCGCGCCGCGCACGGCGCATGCCAGATGACAACCAACCACTGCCCTGGATATGTATATATAACCCCGAGACATACACAGAGCACAGAACGGCGACGAAGCCGCCAGAGGGCATGTGCGGCGAGCAGCAACGGCACGTCATCCTACCACGGGCATCTTACCACGATTAAGCATGCCTTGCATCTCGAGCAGTGCTGCGCAACAAGATATGTGCAGGCTAGCGCTGACATGATGGTGAGGCAATGCTGTCACAGGGGACTCGACCCTGGCTGCGTGCAGCAGACGCGGCGCTGCTTGCGCCTCACCTCTCCAACGCCAATACCACTAGCTTTACCCTGTGTGCAGGGCCTGGCGGCCGCGCGCGTGGTGCACTACGACCTCAAGGCCGACAACGTGCTGCTGGAGCCGCTGGGCGCGGGGCCCGGCGGCGCGGCCGTGCTGTGGGCGCCGCCGGCCGAGGCGCCCGCCTTTCGCGTCGTGCTCGCCGACTTTGGCGAGAGCCGTATGTTCGAGCCGGCGGAGGCGCCGCTGACGCTGCGGTGCGCCGCCGGACCCACTCCTGCCCTGCCGCGGCGGCCTGACAGGGTCGTGTTGGGCGGGCGCGCGCCGGCCACGCCGCGAGCAAGCCGGCGAGGGCCTGCGCGCGAGCCGCGCTGTGGGCTGAGTTGTTCGGGTTGGCCTGCCAAGGGCCCGCCCTGGTAATTCGGCAGGCTCTGCACACCCTCCCTCGTGCCTCTCACTCAACCCTACATTGTCCATCCCTACTTCGGCAGGTGCTGCACGCCCTGCTGGGGCGTCAGACCCTGACTCTGGTGCTCCGAACAGAGAGTTGTTGAGTACCCCTGGGCGCCGCTGACGCTGCCGGCGCCGCGCGCAGCAACCGCGGCACCGAGTTTGTGAAGAGCCCGGAGATGCTGCTGGTCGCCGGCGCGGGCCGCCGCGACCGCGCCAGCTTCGACCGGCGGCGGCGCGAGGGCGCAGGGCCGCCGGCCGACGCCTGGGCTGCCGGCTGCCTGCTGTTTGAGCTGCTCGCGCGGTCGCTGCTGTTCCAGGACGCCGACTGGATTCGCTTCTTCATGCGCGTCACGCAGCACGGGCAGGCGCGCCCCTGGGAACCTGACCCTGACCCTAGACAGGGTGCGCCATCCTGACAGGTCTGTGCTCACATGCGCGGCCGGCACGCCGCTGGCTGCATGCGTAGCAGGCCCACAAGCTCAAAGTGGTGGCTCGTGCTGACTGTTCCGCCGCCATGCATCATCGAAACAGGCTTCACACGGCCGCAAGATCCGGCCGCCACCGCCGCGGCTGGGTGCGCCGGCGCCGCCGCATATACAGAGCCGCCGGCGCCTGCTGGGGCAAGCACGTGTCGCGTCGGGCGGTCGAGGACCCGGGCCGTGACCGCGCGCGCAGGAGCTGCTGGCGCCCGAGCGGCGCGCGGCGGTGGCGCACCTGCCGGGCGTGCCGGAGCTGCTCGAGTTCATGCTTGTGCGCGACCCGGCGCGCCGGCCGACGCTCGGCGACGCGCTCGCGCGGTGCGCCCGCCGTCAATTGCTGTACAAATGTGCCTTGCCAGGCCCACAGGACCTGACGTAACCATTGCTAGCACTTGCTGTTGCGCTCTTTTGGGCGCGTTTGCGGTGCTGAATCTTCCTTGAATCTGCATGTCCCTTGGACAAGCTTCAGCGGGACGAGCATGCTGAGACCTTGCTCAGTCAGAGCTCACCTCCACATGTCGCTATGTCGCCCCGGTCAAGGCACATTGCTGCGTCGCCAACACGGGGCCCCGCAGGGTCAATGCCATGCTGGAGGGACGCTGGGGGCCGCTGCCGGCGTACGTGCCGCCGCCCGCGCCCGCGCACGCCGCGCGCACGCCGAGCGCCAGCGGCTCCGCCGCGTCCCCGGCGGCCTGCGCGCCCGACGAGGCGCGGACGCCGCCCAGCCCGGCGTCCGATGCAGCGCCGGCGCCGGCGCCGCCGCCCGGCGCGCCGCCCGGCGCGCCGTGGGCGGCGCCATGGGCAGCGCCCGACCAGGCGTGGGACGCCGCGCGGATGCCGCATGATGTGCTGCTGACGCCGGGGCCGCCGAGCGACGGCGGGAGCAGCGCGGCGGGATCCGGGGCGCTGTACGGCGTCGCGGAGGCGTACCTGCGCGCGCTGACGCTGGTGGGCGCCGGCCTCGCGCTGGGCGGCCTGGACGCGCTGGCCGAGCCGGGGCCGCTGCGCGCGTGCGGCGCGGCGCACGTCGTCCTGCTCTGCGGCGAGGCGCGCTCGCGGGCCCCGCAGCAGCGCGCCGCCGATGCGTACGCGCGTGCAGCTCATGTCAGCTGTAGATCAGAGTTGCTCTGCACGCTCTGTCATACTGGCACGCTCTGCACCCACACTTGCCCGCTTCACAGGCACATACAGGTACAGGCACATGAGCACCAATGGTGCAGCCGCGCTCAGCATGCATGAAAGCCGCAAGCAAGGCCGCCGGCCGTCCGTGCGCAGCTGGAGGCGCCGGCGGACGGCGGCGCCGGCGCGCCCGAGCGCCTGCTGGCGGGCGTGCTGCCGCACGCGCCGCTGCTGCGCGCGCTCGCGACCTGCACGGCCGCGGAGGCCACGTGCCGCATCGTCCCGCTCGGGCCCTTGCCCGCCGGGCCGGTGCGCCCGCCTAGGCCCTCCGCGCTGAGCCGCTCTTGCGGGTCCGCTCGGGCGCCCGGGTGGACGTGCGCGCGCAGCTGGTCGTGTCCCAGCTGCCAGGTCAGCGAGGGCTGCTCACTGGGCCCGCCCTGCGCTTGGCGCCGCCTGCGCCTCTGTCCCACACACCCAGGCCGGGACCTTGCTGACAGCAGGCTGGCATATTGTGAGAATCAAAGCTTCACCTGCTGCGCGACGACAGGGCGCCGCGGCGGAGGCCGCGGTGGCGTGCTTCGTCGCGGCGCTGCCGGCGCTGCTGCGGCACATCTCCGCCGCATGCAGGCCGGCTGTGCCCGCCTATACGCGAGGGGCGCTCCACGGCTCGTTGCATGAGGGGCTGCGCGCCCAAGCGCGGCCCACCGCCGCCCTCAGCGCGGGCGGCGGCGAGCACGCCGGGCCCGGCAGCGACTGCGGGGCGGCGGATGTCTCCCACGGCGACGCCCGTGGCCAGCGGCCCAGCGGCGGCGCAGAGCCTGCGCAGGGCGCCGCCGCTCCGGCGCAGCGGCAGCCGTCCGCGGGCGGCTGGTCGGTGCGGCACGGCGTGGCGCGCGTGCTGGCGGCCGTCGGCGAGGCCGGCAGGGCCGGCGCCAGCAGGGTGGGGCGGCGCGCGCGCCGCGCGCTCGCGCGCCGCCCGGAATCTGGTGCGGGCCCGGCAGCGCCAGAGGCCGTAGCGCCCGAGGACCTGGGTCAGGGCGGCCGCAGCACGGCCGCCGAACAAGCGGGCAGCGCGCGAGCGGAGGAGGCCGGCACCGCGCTCCCGGAGGGTGGAGTCTCCACCGGGTCCGGGCTGGAGGGGCTGCACGAGGCGGCGGCGCCGGATGACCGGGGGGAGACGAGCGGGGGCGGCTGGGAGCAGGAAGCAGGGTCAGGGCTAGCGCCGAGCGCGCTGCGCGTGGTGCTCGCGGCCGCGGCCGGGTACGAGGGCGAGGCGGCGGCGGTCGCGGCCGCGGCGCTGATGCTGCTGACGCGCTGCGCGCCGCACGAGGCGCTGGCCGAGCTCGCGCACCGCCACAACGCGCTGCAGGCGCGCCCTGGCTGCATGCCGGGCGCCTGGGCTGCGCTCTCAGGGCGCCGATCAGGGCGCTGGCCCGGCGCCTGCGCAGCCCTGTGCTGCACGTGCATGCGCCTGCATGCCTGCACATGAGGTTTGCGGCGATGCTAGGCCAGTCCTGTCAGGCGCCGGCTCGCACCCGTGGCGCCCGTGTGCCATTCGTCTGCTCAACGCATGCACGCCTTCGCGCGCGCGCAGGTGAAGGACCACAACCGCGCGCAGCTGGCGGCCTGGGCGGCCGTGCGCGCGGCGCAGCTCGGCGCCCTCGCCGGCCGGCCGCTGCTGCGCTGCCGCTGCGGCGCGTGCGCGTACGCCGGCGCGGCGCCCACGGCGCAGGGCGCGGCCGTGCGCTCGCCGGAGCCTGCTTCGGGGCAGGGCCCTCCGGAGGAGCTGCGCGCCGCTGTGCAGGCCGCCGCCGCCCACGCCGCCGCCGGCGCGGAGGCCCTGACCTGGGCGCCCGTGCCAGAGGTGATGCCCCACATGGCGCTGTCACTCCTCTCTGTCTTGGCGCATGCCTGCTGATGATTGGCTTGCCGGAGTGCTGCAGGCCATGCGCGAGGGTGGCAAGGCATGCTTTTGCTCGCACGGCTACAGATGCTCATGTCATGTCAACACGAAGCTGTCACTGGGCGCTTCCCGGATTGCTTAGGACACATACTTTGCCCGCTCCTCGTCCTGCAAGGCCCTGGTTTCGCTTGCCATACTGTTCATGCGGGGAATGGGGTTCGATGCATGCCAACCCGGCCAGTCGTGCTGAAACAGGAGCCGCGCGGCAGGGCGCGCTGGCGGTCGACCCGCTGTCGCCGCTGGTGCCGCTGCGGCAGGGGCCCCCGTCCGCCTGCCACCCATCGGCCTGCCCGGCTGTGCCTGCCGCCGAGGCATACGCATGCGCGGCCTGCGGCTGCCCGACGCATGCGGTGGCCGGCAGCGCCGCCTGGGTGGTCACGAGCTGGGGCGTGGCAGGGGCGTAGCCTCGCGCAAGGCGCGCGTGCGCGGCGCAGCTCGGCTCGCGTGTGCATGAAGCCCGCTGTGTGACATGGCCTGCTGCGCCGCGCGCGCAGTGGGGTTGCGCATGGTAGCGTAGATGGGGGATGCATGTGTAGCAGCATGCTTTCAGGGGCCATGTCAGGGGGTAGCCATGCTTGTCAGAAACATGACGAGGCATTTGAAACTGCCTTGCTCTGCAGCTTCAGTTTGCTTCGTCCAGCTCCGTTGTAGTGGAATGTCTGCAGGTAGACCGTAGGTGCATTGTCCCCTTCTGTTGGGCTTTCTGGGTAGTGTTCTGCTTGCGTGCTGAGGTGGGTGTTAAAGAGTAGCCAAGGCGTGCTTGTTTAGGAATGCCTGTACCGTCCCAGCTTCACAAAGTGCAGTGTGGAGTGTAGGTACGCTTTTGCGAGCGACCATAAACTGCATGCTTGCAATGCGCAAGCAAAGACGCCAGGCGCGTTTCCTGCTGATGAGCCTTCTCGCACAGCGGTCACAGCTTGAAATTATAGCGCATAGCTTCATTCTTACTCGCATCCTTGCTGTCACCTCACTCTCCATACTCCTCTCTGAACATGTCATCATGTAGAGGCATGCGCGTCTGAAGCAGACAACCCATAGACCAAAGCAGGCTGGCAGTGTGGCAGCTAACTTTATTGTCAGAGGCAATTTGAAGACACGATGCTTTACCAATGTTGCTCGACAACAGTGCTGTGTCACACTTCGCTTTAGCACCTCCGCTTCAATGCATGCAAGCAGTGCCCCGACAGCCTATGCAATGGGGACCACTTTTGCGTGCGCGTGTGACTCCTTCGCTGAGGCTGAAGACGTGCCTGCAAACGCCCCGCGCGCCACTCATAAAACCCCGCTGACACGGACTGAGTGCCCCGTTACATAATGAGCACGAAGGGGGACAGGGGCAAAAGCAGGCTGCACCGACACGGCGTCGCTCAGGTGACACGCGAGGCCGACCAGCGTAATCATGGACTTGCCAGGATGCTTGCTCTTACCTGGCTTGTCGAACAGGCGGATGCCCTGGCCGGACTCGTCCACAGACACCACCTGATGCACGCGGCGCCCGTCAGGCGTCAGAAGCCAGAGAGGACACGAGCGGAAGGCCGAAGGCAGCACATGCGTCTGGGCCCCCCAGTGGCCCATGCCCTGACCGGCCCTGCTCGAAGGGGCCTGCACAGAGCAGGTCCCTCACTCTGCGTCGTGGCCTTGCAATCGCGCGGCTGTGCGCGCGCGTGCGCGCACTCGCGGCGTCGCAGCCCCCTGTCAGCATGCTTCTCTCCCGCAAAACAGCTCCAGGACCTGGAGACCCTGCAAGCCGCGCGCCTGCAGCACGAGGTCGCCGCGGTAGGACATGACGGCCACGACGTGCGAACCGGGCGCCACGAGGCGCCGCGCGGACGCGGCCGCGACCGCCTGCGCCAGCAGCGCCTCCGTGCCCGCGCCGCCGCCCGTCAGCGGCACGCCCAGCATCGGGATCAGGCCTGCCGCCGCCGCAGCAGCCGCTGCTGGCACGCACCGAAAATAAAATAAACCAAATACAGCCCGTGGCGAGCACAGTGCGCTCATCTATGGTGGCGTCTGCTTGCACTGGCACACTTCGCACATAGGTTGTCACCTTATGCCAACCAGACAAGATATGAGATTGCTCCAGACATTGCGAGTGGCCTGCTGGGTGCCTGGCAGGCATCAGACGTTCATATTGCTCAAGTCCATTGTGCGCACCGCGCACGAGCAGGCACTGCCGCGCGAGCGTGAGCGCGTCGCGCAGGCCGGCCGCGCCGGCGGCCGCCGTCGCGGGCACGACCAGCGTCAGGACCGGCGACGCGGGCCGGTACTTGGCCACCAGGCTGGCCGTGCGGCCGGAGGACGCATACGCCACGATCAGGCCCGCCTGCGGAACTCAACAGCTCAGGGTAGGGTCGAATGGAAACTCCCTAAGCCCCAGTGGAAAACGAAGAAGAGCGCTCATCGGGGGCTGCAGCAATGGCCTGGGCTGCGCAACGGCACCAGGCGGCACCGCACTTATGTGCCCGCAGCGCAACGCCTGCCACAGCCGGCACGCTTGCAGCCCACCCCAACGCGCTTGCATCGGCTGTGAGCTGCCGGCCTGTGCTCTGCCCAGCGCAGCACTCATCCCCGCAGGCTCCAGGCTTTACGCGACGCCCGCAACCCGAGCGCGGCGCGCGCCAAGGAGTCCACTCAGTAAGTGCTGTCCGTACCAACGGACGGCCTCAACCTGGGCAGCGAGGCTCGTTGGTCGCCAGCTATTGGATGACAGTGTGCCCTAACCCTAACCCCTACGCTGCGCGCGGCGCGCCTGGATCTTCTCGGCGACGCGCACGGCCGAGGACGCGATGCTCTCCACCTTGGACATGGTCGAGCCCGCGCCGGCGGCGGCCATGCTGCCGCCGCTGCGCACGCGCGGCAGGCTCCCGAATGACGACACCTGCGCACACGTGATAGGCTGAGGGTTGAGGCAGCACGCCCACAGGCGCACACCCAGCCAATGGCGCTCCAGCAGCTGCGCAAGCTCGCCCGCCGATCTGCATGGCTGCCTGCCCTGCACGGCATGCCTGCGCCGGACCCGCGTGTGCACTGCTTGCACCACACCGCATGGTGGAGCGCGCCCGCTTTCACTGCACGGTAGCGCGGAGTATGCGGTGCGACCTGTCCGCACGTAGTGCGCCCACTGTGTGGCGCACAAGCCATGGCGCAGCGTGCTCATGGGCCCCACGCATCGCCCGGAAGCGCCACACAGATGTACCACGCGCCAGCGGTAGGCCAGAACACACTACGGAGATAACCTAGCCCTAGCAATGTAAAAATTGTGGCAAACCCAGCCAGCAACTCTAGCTGGCCTGCGGGCACGCCGCCGGGCGGGCGGCCGCACCGCGTGCATGCTGCCAAAGTGCGCCGCGCCGCCCTTGGCGGGCATGCCGCGCGCCCTGGGCGAGCCGCTCGCGGAGCCCGGCTGCGCGGCGCGCAGCGCGGCCGAGGGCCGCGCGGGGTGGATGGGCGGCAGGCCGAGGTGGGGGGCCGGCGCGCCAGGGCCGCCTGCATGTACCGTCGCACGGTCAATGGCCAGTTAGTTGGTTGCACTCAGCCCTTACAATACTACTGCAGTTTTGCAACCGCACGCTTTACATTGAATGGCTGACCCTCATGGTATCCTCAGCAGCGTGTTGGAGGGCTTGCCAAGGTGCAGCCGGGTGACAGCGAGCGCAGCAGAGTTGGTGCCCCTAACTTGTAGGTGATCCTGTCACAGTGTGGACCTGGGCGGATGTGTGCTGATGCACCCGCCCAGCTCCACGCCATGACACGCTAGGAGCGCCAATTTGTGCTGCTATCGCTGTCACCCGGCTGCTTCAGCAGACATATCTGTACCCAGAAAGAGAGTGTAACAAGAGTGCCACCAAGTGATTACCGGCTAGTCCAAGCGGTGTGCAGCCGCACCCGACGGCGCGCCCGCCCCGTTGCCGCGGCTGCCCTCGCTGTGCGCCGTGCCCGCGGCCGCGCCATCGCCGCCGCCGCCGTCCCGCGCGCCCGGCGCCTGCGCCTCGCCCGGCGGCCCCGTGATGCCCGCGATGCCCGCCGCGATGGCGCGCGCCGCGCCGGCCAGCGTGTCCGCAGTGGCCGCCCCCGCAGCGGCGCCCCGGTCGGCGCCCCCCACGGCCGCCGCCCTGCCCAGCGGCGGGCCCGGCGCGCCCGCGCCCCCGGGAGCGTCCCGCTCGCCGGCGTCCGCGCCCTGCGTGAGGTCGACAGCGCTGGCGCGCGGCGACTCGCCGGGCGGCGACCCGCCGAGCGAGCGCGCCTCGGCGCCCTCCAGCGCGAGCGCGGCCGAGTCCTCCTGAGCATCCTCCTGGGTGCGCGGCACACGCGGACTGGTCGCCCGGAGGTGCCCGCAGCTCTCGGGTGTGCCAAACCATGCCGACGTCGCCGTGCACAACAAGCACTTGGGTGTCCGCTGCACCGCCTGTGCATGTGTAAAGGTCCTGTGAGACAGTAGCAGCTCCCCTGGGGCTCCCTAGAGGCAGGGCTGCCGGCAAGACGTATGTCACCTGAGCGCATCATCCTATCAAGCAACATCCGTGCTTCGCCCGCGCGCCGCCTACCACGTGACAGCAGGCGTCAGCGCCCGCCTCACGCAGAGCAAGGAAAAACACACACAGGCTTTCGCTGCGGCGCGGCGCGCCTGCATTGCGGCCTGCAGCAGGTACTCGAAGTGGTGCGCGTGGTCGAACACCAGCTCGGCCTGCTGCGCGATGGCGAGCACGGTGCGCACGCACTCCAGCGGGTAGCTGCCGCGCAGCGTCTCGGCGCCCAGCAGCACGGCGTCGATGCCGTCCAGCACCGCGTTGGCCACATCGGTCGCCTCCGCCCTGCGCGCGGGCCGCCGCTCAGCTTGAGGGTCCAGGGCGGTGTCAATCTGACTTGGGGCCCGATGACAGAGCGCTCTGTCCCCGTCCGTCGCCTTCGCCCTGCGCATGGGTCGCCGCTCAGCATGGAAATCTAGGGCAGTGTCAACCTGATACGGGGCCCGATGACAACAGAGTACGTCAGTTACGCGCAGCGGCCTGGCGCCCAGGAGGCAGCCCGTCGGCAGTTGGCCAGCACTGCGCTGACCGCACTCATTGCCATCGTCCCATGCGGGATGGTTTTCACACAGTATTCAGTCCGAGAGGCCTGACATATCTCACATATGCGGTAATGTCAAGTCGTGGCACTGAAAGGGCTGGCTGGCTAGTGGTACGGTACGGAGAACCGCTGCTTCTTCGTAAACGAGCTTTGCGCGCCGGTGAGACATAGGCAAGCACCCCCATGGCTCTCTACCACCGCTTCCCTTCCCGTTCGAAACCCTACACCATGCCTTTGCGCCCCAGCCGCGCACCGAGTGCAGCGCGGCGCGGCGACCATGGTGTCCACAACGCGCGTGATCATGACCGGCTTGCCGAGGAGATTGCACGCGGTCGTCGCATGCTTCTGCACGAGCGCGGTCTTCTCCGGCGCCACGTCCAGGCCCAGGTTGCCGCGCGAGAGCACGACGCCGTCTGCGGCCGCCGCGATCGCCTCGAAGGCCGCCAGCGCCTGCCGGTTCTCCACCTGCACGCCCGCCCCGCAGCGCGGAGCTCGGTACTAATTCAGCTATGACGAGTGAATGTCAGATAGGAATACATATAAATGAACGACACATGTTTGGACATGTGAGAACTGTTGGTGTTACAAGCCTGCATCACGCCGCGAGAGCTGCCCAGGCCCTGCATGCTGCAGGCACGGCGGCGGTGGCCTGCATCGGCACGGCAAGCGATGCTCCAGCGGGAGGTTTCCGTGGCGCCAGCGCACCTGTGGCGGCGATGCATGTACGGGTCATTGTCCGGCAGGTTGCATGGGCAGCATGGACCCTGCACTGTCTGGTTGAGGCATGCGGGCGCATGCGACTGGCTGCGCGTCCACATGCCATTGGCTGCGCACTACCAAGGCGCGCGCTTCTACAATTCTAGAATCCTGGAGTTCTAGAATGTTAGAAATCTTCAATCTCCAAGACAGGCACGCGGCGGGCGCGCCTTGGCGAGGATCTTGACGCGCTGCAGGCCGGCGCCGTCGAGCAGCGCACGCATCTCGGCCACATCGCTTTCACCGCAGGTGTACGTGAGCGCCACATAGTCGATCTCCACCTCCGCAGCGAGCTCGCGGATGGACGCAGCATCGTACGCGGTGATCGCGGGCAGGTCCGTCTGCGCGCGCCGCAGCACGGATTGCTGACTCCGAGGCTGTCACCAATAATGCTGGCCATCAGCTGTGCGATAGACAATAACCATGTGCAGATGCATGCACCATGTCTGTGGCCTGCCGACTGCTGGCGCGTCACGGAAGAGCAGCCAGGCACCCAACAGCCTGGGAGCAGCTGCACTGGCGGCCTTTTCCAGAGGCCCCTGCAGCCGCCACATGGCCTGCAGCGGCGGGCAGCTTCTCGCTCCTGTGCAGGACTGTCAAGCGCCTTGCAGCCACCCAGCAACACCTCGCCATGTGCAAACCTGCCCCAATTCGCAGGCATGCACAGACGCGCCTGTGTACTGGACATGGCCAAGTAACTGGCTCGAGTGCATTCGCCGTCAGCGGGCTGCCAGCACCGCATTGTCCGAAACATGTTTCAAGGGCTCTGCGGGTCCCGGGGGCGCGCCTGAATGCTGGACATGCCGCGCTCGTCGAGCTCAGAGTGGATGACCGTCAGCAGGCCGCCCAGCAGCGCGTCATTCTGCGCCACGCACACCACCTCCTGCCCGCGCACCTCTCGCACCTGCGCGGCCCGCCGCGGGTATCGGTAGGCAGCGCGCCTCATGTAAGACCGGGTTGCTGCCGATGCATCACACCCGTAACATTGCTCAGCGTTGTGGAATGTAAGCATGTGGCTGCCCCGCACGCAGGGCGCTGCCCTTTGCGAGGCTGGCCCGCAGCCAAGCGTCCTATTTTTTGTCGCAAGAGCGCTGGAGAAGGAAGAGTGCAGAACAGTGGCCATGCAGGACGCCGCATTGAGCCTGGCCAGGCTCCACTGGCGGCTGCCCGGCGACGTCGATACCGCCCTCGCAGGTCACATGTACTGCGTCTTGAGCATGTTCAGGTCTTCTTTGACGCAAACCCCGCCTCGATGATGCCCGGGTCTGTGAGCCCTTCTCCGTTGCCAGGACCTCACGCGGCTGCGGACGCGAATGCATCACTGCGCATGCATGAGGTCTGGTAACAGAGCAGTCCTCACCGACTCGGGCATCCTCAAGGCGGGCGTTTGCGTCAAGTGAACATGCTGAAGGCGCAGTACTATGTGGCCTGCATGGGCGGCGTCGACGTCGCCGGGCCGGCGCAATTGGCAACCGCCAGTGGAGCCTGGCCAGGCTCACCAAGGCGTCCTGCAGGGCCACTTTCCTTCACCCTCCCTTACCTATCCTGCGCTATTGAAACCAAATGAATAGCAAGCTTGGCTGCATGCCAGCCTCGCGAAGCGCACTGCCCTTCGTGCGGGGCAGCCACCGTGCTTGCGGGTAACCGCCAAGCTCACCCAGTCTCTTGGAAACGAAAGAATGACAAGCTATGTGTTGTATGGCACGCAAACAGGATGCATGGCCTGCATGTCATGCAGCATGGCCTGGGCTGCGAACTAGGTCTGACAGCCATTGCGCTCGCGGTGGCAACTCTGAGGACTGGCTGCCGCACACGCGCCGGCGTGCTGCAATACTAAGACTGCGTCAAACTACTTGGGGGGCCGACGCACCTCTGCGTACAGCGACGAGGCCTCAGCACCGTTCGTCAGGTAGCGCCCGATGAAGAGCTGGTCGCCCGCGCTGCACATGTGGGACGCAAATTGCTGCGCGCCGCACGCCGCCGCGGCTCAGCAGGGAAGCGCGTGAGCTCCCACGCAGGCTGCACTGCACCTGACTGGTATGCATTACTCTTTATAGGGAGCATGCAAGCCAGGGCGCCCATGCAAGAAAAGCAGGCCAGAGCATGGTTCGGGTCCGTGAGGCAGGTGGTGCGTGCCGGGTGGTTGATGGGCAGCAGGGTGGCGGTGGCGGTCGCGCTCTGGTCGCTCGTCACCGTGATCTCCTGGCCCGCCTTGATTGGGAAGTCCTGCATGTGCTCCGGCCATCCCTGCATGCATTGTACTGTCCAGGTCAGGGTCCCAGCGCGAGAAGGCTAGGCTGGAAGGCCGGGCGAGAAGGCCTATGTGGCAACAGGCACAAACTCAGGCTCTTCAGCTGCCATGCCTAGCCCGTATGCCAGCAAGAGTTGTGCTGTAGCACACAAACATCTCACGAGAGCACAGGTGATATGGGTGTACGGAGACGACAGTCGCCGCTACAGCGCAGCCGCCCTCCTTGGGGGCTTGAAGCGAAAATGAACAGGTGCAAGGACGAAGCAGGACAGCGCGCCTCAGAGTCGAGGGTGAAGGGCCGGCGTATGACGAGCTCGCGGCCCACGGTGTCCACAATGACCGCGCACAGCTTGCCGGTGGCCTTGCACGCCTCCGCCACGTTGCGCAGCGACTGCTTGTGGTACGCGACCGGGCCCCAGGTGAGGTCCACGCGCACGGCCGTGCACCCGGCCTTCAGCAGCTCCACCAGCGTCGCCACGTCCCGGCAGGGCGGCCCGAGCGTCACACAGACTGCGCAAAAACAGATGTGTGCTGTTGACGAGCTGCGACGCAAGCAACCACCGATAGCAGAGTCTGCTGGTCTACATAAGTGGGTCCCTCACATGACAGGACCTTAAGCTGTGCTTTTTAAGAGAAAGCTGTGCGGTGGCACTGTCATTTAACAGCAGCGCATACGCATCAACAATACCTGCGCTTTTTGCAGCTGAATAACCAGCCACTGGCTGCAACATGCACCCCGATGTCAGAAAGCGTGCTGCTGGCAACAAAGCAGGCACAGGCGAGGACCAATGATCATTGCATGCCAAGCATCACCTTTGGTGCCCGCGACATGTGGCGCCGGGCCCGCTGGTTCTAGTATTGACGGCAGGCTGATGTTGTCCAGGATGTGTGTTTTGACCTTGTTCGCCATGGCCGCAATGCCGTCTCCAAAGACAGTCAAAACAGAGAGGACTTCTGCCCTTTCAGTTGTGCCAAGCGAGAGGTGTTGCCCACTGCAGACAGCGGGCTCCTACCAATCAGGAACGAAGGGCAGGAGAAAGCTTGAGAAAGGGGGTCAGCAAGACCCTACTCAGCCACAGGTGCCCTGCAACTAGTTTACAGCATGCTGAGATGGACGCCAAGCACAACACCCGCGTCTGATACACAGATAAAGACACAATGGCCACACGTCGTGTCCATGCAGACAAGACAACACGTCCAACACGCTGGCATGTCATCCTGCACACCAAGGCTCATCCAAACATGCTGTCAAAGTGGGAGCTTCCGCCAGGCCCCGGGGGCATGATGTCGGGGTGCACGCCGCGGCCGCCCGGACCAGGCCCGCGGCGGAAGTCGTCCGGATTGAAGCCCTGCGTAAGAAATCATTGTCACCATGCAGTCTCCTTCCATGGTCAGTCCTGCCTAGTAATTAGCCTGACAGCGGGTTGCGTAGGTCACGCAGCCCCGCTGTTTCCGCAAGCAAGCTTGCCTGGAGAGCGAGCATCATGACATGTACCAAGTAGGTGACCTGCTGTCACCCGCCCAAGTAGGAACAGTTTAGCCACTTCTGTTTAGGCAAGGGCGCAGCACATGCATTTAAGGCACAAGGCGCACGTAGCGACTAAGAACAATCATACACCATGAAGAATGTGCCGCACGGCCGCGTTAAAGCGCGGAGGACACGTGCAATGAGCCAAGAACGCTCCAGCAACAGGCGTCCCCAACCAAACAGAGCTTAGGGCGCGTGCCGGCATGCCAGGCGGGCCGATGGGGTCCCATCGTGCGCCGGGCGGCATGAGCCCGCCCCCGCGCCCGCGGCCGACGCCCATGCGGCCGGCGAAGAGCGGGTCGTCGGGGCCGACATGCATGCCGCCGCCGCCGACGCCCGGCAGGCCGCCGCCGCCGCCGAGGAAGCCGGGCGCGCCGGGGATGTCGGGCGCGCCGGGCGGGCGCATGCCGGGCGGCACCACGTCCGCGCCGCCGGGCGGGACGCTTGGGCGCCACGGCCGCGCCGCTGCAAGCCCCAGGGCGAGATCAGGCGCCTGGCAACGCGAGGCCGCGGGGCTGCGACAGGCGCAGCTGCTGCTGTGAGGTGCGCAGCCCTGTTACAATGGCATGGTCAGGCACGGCCGTGCAGAGCCTGCAGCGCAACCCGCCCGGCTCACCCCACCATGCATGCACGGGCAACACAGCGCAGAACAAGGCACCTGGCCCGCAGCAGTATTGCCTTGGACATGTCCTGGCCGTGTCGGGCAGGAGCACATGGCGGCATGCTTCAAGGGAGCCGGGAGTGCACACCCAGGCCATCATCGAACTCCTCGTACGCGGGCGGCGGCGGCGGGCGCGGCCCGGCCGCCTCCTCGCTCGCGTCGGCCCTCAGCCTGCCGGACTGCGCGGCCTCGGCCTGGCCGCCCTTTGCTGCGCCCGCGCCCGCGCCAGCGCCCGCGGTGGCGGCGCCCGTGTAGAAGCTGCTGCGCAGCTGCGCCAGCAGCTCGTCCAGATTCTTGTACGCCTTGGCCACGTCCGCGCTGGGAGCTGCTGTGCGGGCACAGGATCTCAGCACCGGGCGCGTGTTCCTGCGCTGCGGTGTGCGTGCCGATGTCCCATGCTTTGGCTGCATAGACGTGCATCCAACCATGTGCCAGGCATCATCTGCCCTCTGACGCGACCCGGCCAGGGCGTGCATGCAAAAAGCATGCCAGCCTTGTTGCTGGCCGACGCGGCTGCCTGACATGTCCTCAAAACTTGCAATGTGCAAGGCGCGGACTAGCTGCTCGCGGCGCGGATACAGCACCATGCTGGCGCCGTGTGTGGTGCGCGCAGTGCACTGGCAGCGCGCGGCTGTGTGCGGGCAGCAGGGCGCCAAGCACCAGGCTCGTCAGTGGTGAAGCGCCGCGCGTCCAGCTCCAGCACCTGCGGCTCGGACAGCTGCCCCAGCGCCAGCCAGGTCACCACCAGCTTGTCGCCCATCGGCAGCGCCTTGAGCAGCACGGGGCCGCGCTTGCCTGTCGGTTTCACCACTACAACATCAGAGCCGTGGTACGTGGGAGGGAGCGGCGACGCCCGAGAGCCAGGGTCAACTCACACTAAGCGCGGCGCTGGCACGGCGCTGGCCCTTGTTGGAGCAGAGCAGGACGTGCGCGCCTGTGGTGTCTGCGTATAGGAATGCGTAAGTGTCTGGCAGCTCGTCGTTCCAGCCCTCTGGGCTGACCTCCGTGGCGTCGCCGGGCGGCACTGCGAGCGGGGATGCACTGGTTTGACATTAGCTAACATGTTGCCGGCACTTTTCACTGCACTATATGACGTGAACGGCTCACCTTCGCTGACCTCGTCCGCCTTTTTGCCGGTGGCCACCAGCTTATAACCGTCCGCCAGCATGAAGGCATGCACCGCAAACGCAACCTGGTCATGCTTGTTCCTGCACAACACGTGAGCATTATCTCTTGCAATGGCGCCTCTAGTAGTTTCCAAAGTTCAAGGGTAGCTCCAAGGCCTGCAGCAGCTTGCGTGTGCGCGCGCCTGAACTTCGGCCGCGCCGCCCGGATGATGGCCAGTAGCGTCTGCGGTGTGGCCATCGCGCCTGCTCCGCTGCTCTGTGTGCCGCGCAGCTTGCTCTTCAGGTAGGAACCTGAAGGCCCAGACCCTGCAGGCCCCAGCTTCTGCGGCAGCAGGCTGAGTTCCGGCTAAGTGCGTTCGTCAAGACGCGAAGGCGCGAAGCCGGAAGGACTGCCGCTGGGATATGGAGCCTCTGACAGCCGCACTGGCACCCAAGGAGGCGCACGGCGAGCAGGCGCACCGGACCGCACCGTTGCAGTATGTGGGAAGCCCGAGCGCGCGCGCCAACGCAGCTGCCCCGTGCACGGGCTGTGCTGACCCGAGCAGGGCAGGTGGCGCAGACCGCACCCCTGATGCTGCGACCAAGGCCCTGATGGGCTCCGCCACGAATGCCAGTGCAGCGCACGCAGGTGATGACCGCAGCACCCCCCACTCTGCCTGCGCTTGCCTGTGAATACAACAGCAAGGACTGGCCGCCGCGCCTGCTGTGGGGGCAGATTAAGCGCGGCACCGATGCTTGGAGTGCGCGCGCAGCTGTAAACGCTCCAGCGCTCAAACACACAACGCCGCTGGACGGTGGCAAAGCACGTATGTCCATCAACCTGGGAAGGGGGTTGAAGGAAGACACAGCCATCATCACTGGTGGCATGGTGCGCGCGTGCACTCTTGTTGGTGCTCCTCCATCGCTTGCTGGCAGCTTGGTATGCATGGCGTGCCGCACCGACGTCTGCTGCCGTCACCTGCAATGCGCCGCGCAGGTAATTTGAATGTGGCCTGCTGTGCGCAGAACCCTGGTGGTGCTGATGGCGCCGCCGCGCGCGAGCTGCCTGCCCCGGCTGACGCGATACGCTCGGCGCGGGGGCCTGCCGGCGCCGGTGCGAGCGATAGCAGTGGCCGTGTCCAGGTCCAGGAGCGAGAGCACCACAGCCAGGTGGCGCGGGTGCGCGCCACAGCCCCACAGGCATCTGCCTGGGCAAGCGGCCCACAGGCGCACAAGCGGGTGGCTGAGATTGATTACGCAACTGCTCCCGGCTTCACCTGGCTTGCAGATGCCGCACAGGCGCAAGCGCGCTTGCAGTGCAGGCTCGGCGCTGTAAGGCTCAAGGGCTTGTACGCCAAAGCCTCCCAGTCATGTCCCATGGGCCAGTGAGCGCCGCAGCACCCAGGGCGCCGCCCGCAGTGCTCAGCTCGCACGGCCCGCGCAACCGGTGTGCTGCCCTCCGAATGAGCATTTGAGTATAGTACAACCGTGTATCAGCCAACATGGCTGCTTGCGGGCGCCGCAGGCGCCCAAGGCGCCGCCGCTGCAGCGGCTGGACCTGGCCAGCCGCCACCTGGCCAACCTGTACGTGCGCAACCTGGGCGCGCTCGCCAACGACCAGCTGCGCGCGCTGTTCCAGGCGCGCCGCCCCCCCGGGGCTCCCTCCCGGCTGCGGGTAGGGCTGGTCCCGAACCACCAGCTGCGCGCGCTGTTCCAGGCACGCGCCGCTCGCCCGCCCGGGGCGGCCTGCAGGGCTGGGGTTAGGGTTGGTCCCAGCTTGGTCTGCTCCTGGGCGCAGCGCGCGCAGCCGGCCAGCACGGTGCCCCTGGTCGGCGCGTCCCAGCCCCGGCCGCCCGGCAGCATGCCGGGCGAGTGGCCGGGCGACAGGGCGGCTCCTGCAGCCAGCCTGAGGTGCCTTGTGGCACATGCGGCGGGCGTGCAAACACCAAGCGGGGCTGGCGGCTTGCGCGTGCAGGACTTTGGTCCCGTCGAGACGGCGTCCGTGCTGAAGACCGCGGAAGGCGTGAGCCGCGGCGTGGGCTTTGTGCAATTCTACCGGCCTGAGGACGCTGCGCGCGCGCGCACCGCCATGAATAATAAGCAGGCACGCGCGTTTCGGCTGCTTCCTGTTTAACGAGTGTTTGATAAAGAGTGTTTGAAGAGTCTGAGGGCGGGTCACTCAGGTCCATGTCTGGAATATCACAGGTGGCAGCATGCTCATGCAGGTGGATGCTTTGATCAGTGCTACTGGCGCGTGCCACAGTTCGCGATTGACTAAGCTGAGGCCTTGCCTGCAAGAACACACATGGATTTGCTCGCCCGCTTCTGTTAGCAGCGGGAGGGAAGCACCTCTGTGTGTGCCAGGCCACTGACTGCCTCCTTTCAGACACTACCCTGAACTTACATGCCCTGTGAGGCGCTTTGCAAACATGCCCCGCAACAAAGCGTGCACCCTGCACGGCGAGCCGACAGCGCCGGGTGCGCCGGCAGGTGGGCGGCCGGGCGCTTGTGGTAGAGCCGGCGCGGAGGAAGGGCGAGTCGGGCGCCCTGCCAGGCTACCGGGAGCCGCACGGCCATGGCCGCGCCGCGCCGGGGCCGTACCCGCTGGTGGGCATGGCGCCCCAGGGCGCCCTGTACCCGCCCTACCTGGCCATGGGCGGCTACGTGCCGGGGATGCCTGCGGCCATGGCATACGCGCGGCCGCCGCCGCCGGCGGCGAGCGGCGGCCGGCCCGGCAGCAGCGACGGCGGCGGCCGCGGCGGCCATGGCAACCTGCCGTTTGGCATGTACGGCGCCTATGGCGCGTACGGGGGCTTCGGCATGCCTGTCTTCAGCGGCGGCGAGGGAGCGGCCTACGGAGGCTATGTGGCCGCGTCTGGAGGGGCGGGCTACGCTGGGGCGTATGCGGGTGCGTACGGCGATGGCGCGCACGGAGCTGCTTACGCCGGGGACGGCGGCTTCATGCCGGTGCCGGTGCCATACAGCGGGTTTTACGTGCCGCCAGCGGGCCCCTACGGGGGCATGTACGGCGGCGGCTCCTTCCGCGGCACGCGCCCGTATGGCCGCAGCGACCGCGCCCGCCGCGGCGGGGAGGGCGGCCGGGTTGCGCCCGGCCGCCAGAGCTCCGGCGCGAGCCAGGCAGCTGGGCGCGAGCCCGCCGCAGCGGCCTCAGCGCCCAACCGCGGGCCCCGCGCGGCCGTGGGGGGGTCGGAGGGCGCGCGCGGGTCCGCCGCACCGGCGCCCGTCACGCCAGCGGCGCATGGCACCGCGGCGGCGGCGGGCAGCTCGGAGACCAGCCCGGCGCCGGCGGCGGCGGCGACAGCGGCCGCTGCTGCGCCCGCGCCTGCCGCGGAGACGCCTGTCGCAGAGACGCCTGCAGCTGCGTCCGGACTCGCCGATGCCGTGGCGGCACCGACCGAGGTCAGCGCAGGCTCCAGCGCGAAGCCTGCTGTGGCTGGTGGGCTGGCAGCTGGCAGCCCCGCGATCCGCACGGCAGCGCCCTTGGGCCCGCTCGCCAACGGCACCACAGACAGCGCGGCGGGCGCCGGAGACCTGGGCTCTGGGCAGTCAGCGCGCGACGGGGCAGCAGCTGCAAGCTGCGCAGCAGCCGGCGGCGGCTCAGCTGGCGTGGCTGAAAGGCCAGGCTCCAGCCGCGACCCAGTATCTGGAGCGGGCGCGGAGGCAGGACGGGCCGCCGGGTGCCCGGCGCGCAGCGCAGCAGCCCCCGCCCCACACCCGCCCTCCAGCGGGACTGCGGGCCCTGCGGCCGCCGGCGCCCGGCCTGGAGCGCCTGCGGAGGGCGGCGCGGCCGCCCCGGACGGCGCGCCTGCCGCAGCTGACGCCGCCGCGATGGTGCACGCGCCCGGCGGCCCGCTTGGCGCGGAGCCCGGCAAACGCCAGACAACCGCCGACGGGCTGGCAGGGCCGGCCGCGCCGCGTGGCCCCGGCGCCGAGCGCTGCGACAAGGCACGCTGTCCACTCTTGAGTGCGTGCAGCACGCCTGGATGATGTCCCGGAGCATGTTGTTGGTGGGCATGCGCTTGACCACATATGGAATCAAGTCCTGGCACAGGCAGGGGTGCCATACCTGGCTCGTTGACTCAGCAGTTGCATGCCACAATGTTTAAATGGCCAAATGGCACGCCCATCAAGTGAGGCATTGGCCCCACAGAACAAAGTGCAACGTGGCGCGGCTGTGGGCGCAGGTGGGCAGCGGCGTGGCCGAGCACAAGCAGCTCCGTTCGGCGGAGCCTGTGCCGCCGTCTGCCGTCCTTGATGCAATCAACAGAAGCGCCGGGATCGCGTAGGGCCAAGGGAGGGCCGGGGGGCGTGCCGCATAGCTGCCTGCGGCGCCGCCGCCTCGCACGCTGAGGGTGCGTGACCTACACAGTACAGGGGCCGTCTGAGTGCGACCGTCTGGCGGGCGCGGATGCTGCGCCGCTCGTCCCATGACAGCACGCGCAGCTGTGGTCCTGCAGCCAGGCAGGACCAGGGGCACGAAGGACGCGCTTGGGGGGGTGCAGCAGGCCTCCTGCTATAGGGTCCACAGCAGGACCGCCTCCTGGGTTATACGGGGCTCAAGGGTCCACAATACAGCCCCGCATAGGTCACAGCGCATGGCATGTTCCAACCGGTCCATGGCCAAAGCATGCAGCGGCGACGTGTGCGCCCGGCAAAAACAATGTCATAGCACCACTGCTCAGCTCCATAGCGTGGCACTGTTCTATAGCGTGGCAAAGTATGCGTGCAGCTTGCATTGACGGCACCGTGCGGCCTGTGCAAGGGGTCGGCCCGCTGCTGCGGGGTTCACGCGCCAGCATGCGCGTGACTTCAGCGCTGTGCAGCTCATGGGTGCCGGGCGTTGCCATGTAGTAGAGCGGCGACCACACTTTGACCTGCGCCAGAGGGCTGGCGGTGGCTGTTTGTAGCACCTGCTGCAGGCGGATGTGCACCACCGCAATGCAGCGGTGGACCCGGCGAGCAGCTGCCGGCAGACAAAAACTGAATTTCTTTTTGGCACTGGCCCCTGCTGCATGCGCCAAGGCAGCCTCGACGCATGCATGCCGGGGCTGCACACCCAGAGAGTACACTGTACTTGGGTACCAGCACGCTGTGTTTTTCGCTTTCTGTGTGCCTGTTTTGGCCACGCAGCGGGGCACAGTGATGCCGCCCGCACCTGTGTGGTAGAGACCCTGCTTGCTCCCTGCGTGAGCCCGGGCATGTGCACGCTGCACATTAGCCCGGCCAAGTGTACACTGTTCCAGCTGACGCCTTTGAGGCATGGTGCTGGCATGGTCTGCGAAGGGGTGATGGGTTACGGTGTCGGCGTGGGCACGCTGCAATCTCCAGGTGTGCAAGTATGCCCTCACACTGGCATGCAGGGCATTTATAGCTCTCTAGAGGCTACAAGGTCCTACTGGCTGACTTTGGGAGAGGGCCCCGATCTCATCACGGTGAGCCATGCATGTGCTCTTCGGGCGATGCACGGGTGCCAGCAAGGCCGTGTGTCAGGTAGCATCCAGCCTTTGAGACCTGAGTGTGACCTGTGACGCGGGGGGGAGAGGAGACTGTGCCACTAAAGCAGCTCAGCTGCATGCTGTGCACTATTCTGGCTCTGGAGCTTGCTGCATGCGCGCTTGCTGGGCTCTGTCGAGCACGCACAGCAGCTCCTGTGCATTTGTGGGGCCTATCTGCGCATGGGCAGCGCATGGACTGGTTATCGCCTTGTGCTGATGAAATGCTCGTGTATACCAGAGGGAGGGGTCGGCTGGCTATGTCTTCAGCAGCCCAGGTCAGCGCGCTTTGTCTTGAACTCACACGAGGAACCTTGCGTGCAGACGCTGGCTGTTAGGTGGACATGCTGCCGCTTGTGCAGAGCGCAGTGTGTAGGCATGGGGGCGGGGAACGCTGTTCGAGCAGTGTCTGTAAGCATCGGGGCAGTCTTTCTCACATGCAATCATGCAAGGTACTTGGAGTCTGAGTCTCACAAGAACCTCAAGGAACCATAGCTACTGTTCACATGAGACTGTGCTTGCGTTCTGTCAGTGAGTTAACATAGCTATACACTAATACTACTTTCAGCACAAGTGCAGTACACAGAAAAGGCGCAAAACAGACTCGCCAGCCTTGTCTGTGACCAGACTCTGGTTCCACACTCTGCCCAAGAAGGAGGCCAAGGACAGAGTGCAGGCGGCGCCCGCGCGCGCCCACTTCGCGGAGAAGGTGATCAAGGTGAAGACGATGACGCAGGGCAGAGCTGCTCAAGCACGCGCCGGTGTGCGGCAACCTGCTCATCGTGCCGGAGCTGGACCTGGACGTCGAACGCATCCACAAGCGCCTGCCTTCCTCAAAGGCTTCACCTGACCCGCTTCGATGCTTTGATGCGCGAGGAAATACAGTGCTGGCCCCGCTCACGCGTCGCGCAGCACCAGCCCCAGCACTGCCCGCAGCGTGCACGCTCTTACGGGTCAGGTGAAGCCTGAGAGGAAAGCAGGCGTTTCTGAGTGTGCTCGATGAAGAGGTACAGCTGCGGCACGATGAGCAGAATGAAGTAAAGAAAGAATGAATGAATGATTGAGGGCACACCAGAGAACTGAGTAATTAGACCTGGCTAGACCCCACCCGGGGTGATTTAAATCGAAGAGGCGCAGGTGGGAGCAGCTGCACAACTTGCCGCTCGCCCTCGTAGGCTCTCTGGCTTCTCATGGAGGACGCTGATGCTTTCGACGAGAACTCCTGTCCCGCAGGCACACCAGTGCCCCCGCACGCGCCCCAGGCGAAGCCCGGCGTAGACAGCGCTGAGCAGACTCCCTGCGCACGCCCACTGCAGCCGCGCAACGCTGCCACGGTGTGCCGCTTTGTTTGACCGGCCAGGTCACACCTGCGCCACTGTGCGTAAACATGCAAGCGCTGACACGCCACGCGTGCAAGCGCAGCCCTGGTTCTCGCCGGCAAGCCTGCCTCTGGTTGCAGCAAGCCCGCTGCCCGGCGCGCGCAGCAGCCTGGGCAGCTCTGGCACGGTGCGCGCAGACGCGCCTGCACTCCTTGTTGCCGGCCTGCTTGCTACCAGCTTGAGGGACTGCAGTAACAACCTCCTGCGCCCCCAGTGCCACCATCGCATCTACTTACGACTGTGCGCGGGGCCACACAAGGGGCGCACGCCTGCCGCGCAAGCATGACAAGCCAGCCAGCAGTCAGCCCTGCACCATACGGTTGTACGACCTGACTACAAGGCGCGCGCTAAAGAGCGCTGGCTGCGCAGCCGGTGCTCTTCGCCGCGCGGCACAGTCATGACGGCGGCGCCTCGCCCGGCGGCGCCGGGAGCCCTACGCCGGCCGGCCCGGCGGACAACAGCGTCAAGGTGGTCGTCCGGATACGGCCCTTTGCGGACGCGGAGGCCGGCGAGCGCGGCGCGCTGCAGCAGCGCGGCGGCCAGGCGCTCGCGGTGCTGCCCGGCGGCGGCGCCGAGAAGGAGGCCGCGCCGCTGGCATTCACATTTGACTACGTGGCCGGCGAGCGCACGGGCCAGGACGCCTTCTTCCGCGCCGTCGGCCGCCCGATCGTGGACAACTGCCTGGCAGGCGCGGCGCGGGCGCGCAGCTGGGCCGCCTTCCATGCCGGGGCTCCCCTGGCAGCGCCGCGCGGTGCCTTGTTACATCGCCCCTCGCCTCACAGGCGTCGAACGTAGCTCGCCGCCCGCCGACGCCCTGCGCGCCGCGCCGCAGGCTACAACTCGTGCGTGTTCGCGTACGGGCAGAGCGGCTCCGGCAAGACGCACACGATGCTGGGCGACCTGCCGCGCGAGGCCGACAGCGCGCTGCCCGAGCAGGCCGGCCTCGTGCCGCGCATGTTCGTGCGCCTGTTCGAGCGCATCCGCGCCGCGGAGGCGGAGCCGCGCGAGGGCCGCGCACTCGCCTTCCTGTGCCGCATGTCCTGCCTGGAGATCCACCAGGAGGTGCTGACCGACCTGCTTGCGCCCGAGCGCCCGCGGCTGCAGGTGCGGCGCCTCGCGTCAGGCCCCGATGCTGGGCAGCTGCCAGCACCAGGGTTTGGAACGATGCCGCTTCTTCACCGTAGTGTGCTGCACTACAAGACAAGCGACCCGATGCACCATGCGGGAGAGCTTGCAAACTGCCAGTAGACCGCCGGGTTGCGCACACCGACCTGCTTGCGCCTGATTAATGCAGGTGCAGGCGCGTCCGCTTCAACGGCAAAAGTACGGAATTGCCTCTGTGTGGTGCACACCTGGCCGTGACGGATCTCGTCTAAGTCCAGGAGTGCGCATCGCACTGCATGATGGGCGGCCACCTGGGACGGCCTGCTGTGCCTGGCACGCAACAGAAGAGACGTTCAACCCCAGCAGTGCCGAGTGCCGGCTCCAGGGATAAGGTCAGCGGGGCGCGCGCGCGCAGCTGCGCGAGGACCTGCGCATCGGCGTGCACGTCGAGGGGCTTACTGAGGAGCCCATCGCGTGCGCGGCGGACGCCATGCGCGTGCTCGCCGCCGGCGCCGGCCGCCGCCAGGTGTGGGGACGGTGGTCGCGCACACGCGCTTGCATTCCTGGTAACGTGCCGCACGAGGGGGTACAGGGTATTTACTTGCGTAACGGCCAGTGCACGGGAGTTGAGCGGTGCTGCAACACATGAAAGGCCGGTATCTGGGACTGCTCGATCTGCGGGGCGCTCGTGTGCTGCTCACCTGTCGGCGGTGACGGACACATTGCACCAGGCAGGACAGACGTGCATGCGCAGCAGGCCCCACCAGTCTCTGGGTGTTCACCTACTGGGTGTTCACCTACCGGGTGTTCACCGGCCTTTCACCTGCCCGGGCCCGAGCGCGCCAGGTCGGCGGGACGCGCGGCAACGCGGCGTCCAGCCGCTCGCACTGCGTGTTCACGGCCGTGGTGGAGTCGCGCGTGGTCGAGGACGGCATCACATCTGTCCGCACGTCCCGCCTACACCTCGTGGACCTGGCAGGCGCGCTTTGGCAACCCTCTATGGTATACACCGTTAGATCAGGTTCGAGACAGTGACGAGCCTAAGTCCGCACAAGACCAGCGCCCAACACAGCGCTATGCTGCATTGGGGTGCGCGTGTCAAGTAACCATGCATGGGGGCCCCTCCCTGCTCCTGCAGGCAGCGGTGGGGCGGTGGGGTGCGGAGACAGCCTGTGGGGCCGCAAGCAGCACGCCTGCCGGGCCGCTCCAGTTAAACATGGCCACGGGAGCCTGCATTGCGCCGCGCAGGCAGCGAGCGGCAGAAGACGTCCGAGGCGGAGGGCGCGCGCCTGAAGGAGGCCGGCTCCATCAACCGCTCGCTGTCGGCGCTGGGCCTGGTCATCAAGCGCCTGGCGGCCGGCGGCGCGGCGCACGTCCCCTACCGCGACTCGCGCCTCACTTTCCTGCTGCAGGTGCGCCGCGGTGTGGGCAGCAGGGTAGGGTGGGGTAACTCAGGTACATTTCTTTTCGAGCGCAAGGGCGCATGCAAGCTTGGACTGGCATGCAGCGGCCGGGACTGCGGAGTATTAGGCAGATGTGGCGCACAAAGCCATGTCCCGCACTTCTGCTGAGACGGAGACGGGCCGTGCCAGGATGCGCTCGGCGGCAACAGCAAGACGGTGGTGGTCGCCAACGTAGCGCCGGGCGCGGCGTGCGTGCGCGAGACGCTGTCCACGCTCGGCTTCGCGCAGCGCGCCAAGCAGGCGCGCGCGCATGCACCACTTGGTCGCGGCGCGGTGTCTTGGCGTGGCATGGTGGGAGGAGCCGGCCTGCGCCTGCTGCACTGCGCTTTGCGCTACGAAGCCTTGCGGGCGTTTCCGGTGGTTGGTCCTTCGTGCCGACATGTTGAGGCAGACCCATGCCGTACCAGCACGTGCAATTTAATGAGCGCCCGGCGCGCGCTGCGCGCGCGGCGGCGCAGATCGTGACGCGCGCGGTGGTCAATGAGGAGGCCAGCGGCGAGGCCGCGCTGCTGGCCGCCGAGAACGCGCGCCTGCGCCGCGAGCTGGCCATGTTCCGCGCGGTGCAGCAGGCGCGGCCCTACTCTACTGCTAGTCTCCGCGCGCTCCAGCATGCGCATGCCTGCATCGATGCTATCAAGCAGGTGCGGCCGGACCATGTCGCGCTGGGCTGCGTCGCCGCGCGCCTCACAGTGCATGCACAGCGCGGCCCCAGCCGCGCCGCGTCGCGTCACGGGAGAGCTCCTGCAGCCCGCCAAGCGTGCTTACATCCCGCGCTGTGTCCGACAACTGAGGCGCGCGCCCTGCGCCGCAGGCGCAGACGCCCCCCGCCAAGCCGGCGGCGGCGCAGCCGCGCACAGCCCCTGCGATTGACAGCCCTCGCGCCGCCGAGGACGGCGCGGCGGGCCCGAAGGCAGAGCGCGCCGAGCGGGACGCCGCCTGGGCGGAGCGCCTGGCGGCCGCGCTGGACATCAATACCGCGCTTGAGGCCGGCCTGGCGGAGCTGCGGGCGCAGAACGTGCGCCTGCGCAGGTGCGCGCGCGGGCCATGAGGCGGCCCTCTGGTCCTGCGTCGCATGCGGTGTGAGGGGTGAGCATGTTGATGTCCCTTCTGTGGTCCTTGAGCATGCGGATGCGGCCTGCGCCGTTGAGCACGCCCTCCAGCAATTCCCTGCTTGCCACCCTTGATGCCATGCATCAAGCTGCCAAGCGCTCCATGGGCCCAGCTCGGGACACTGTTAGGTTTACAGAGTATTAGGGTTGCGGAAGCCCGCGCGCCGACCTGAGCGAGGCCTGCCGGCCAGCCAGGGAGCGGGACGGCCTGGACCTGGCCATGGCGCACCACACTGAGCAGATGCAGCAGCTGGTGGAGGCCGACATGGACGCCATGCAGGCGCGCCCGGCGCCGCTCGACTGACATGCCTGTGCCTCTGAGCGCGATAAGCGCACGGCTCCATGACCGGCGTCAATGCTCATGCGCAACCTGCCTTCCCAAGCTGCACCACCGCTCTATCGGCCGGCACCGTGCGGCCTGGGTGCCGCCGGCGCGTGTCTGCTCCAGCGCTCTCCGGCCACTCCCGCCGCCGGTCACGAGCGTGCCCGCATAGGGTAGGGTATGTGCCGCGCGCAGCGCGCGCAAGAGGCCGAGGCCGCGCTGGCGGGCTTCCATGCGTCGGCGGCCGCGCGCGACGCCGAGCTGGCGGCGCTGCGCTCCGAGCTGCGGGCCGCGCATGCGGCCGCGGACGCCGTGGCGGCCGAGCGCGCAGAGGCGGACGCACGCGCCGAGGCGCGGCGGCGCGCGAGCGCGGAGGCGGCCGCCGCGCAGGCGCAGGCGTGTGCAGTGTGCCCACATGGAGGGCTGATGCGAGCGACATGGGTGAATGTACTTCTCGGCACCGCCGCAGCGCGCGCACAACCAAGCTCTGTGCGCATGACGCTCGCCCCATACACTGCTAGGGCGTTGATTCGTCCTGCATGCTTGTAGCAATGTGCTGGCAGGCTGGTGCGGCGACGCGCACTTGCATCTGTCCGCACGCCTCCCACAGCCGCCCCCCGCTCGCCAGGAGCACGCAGCGGCCGCGGTGGAGTCTGCAGCGGCGCAGGGCGGCGCCGCGGCCGCGCTGCTGTCCGCGCGGCTGGAGGCCGCCGAGGCGCGCGCGGACGCGCGCGAGCACGCCGCCTGCGAGCTGACCCGGTGCGCTAGAGGCTTATGCCTGTTGCTGTCTCCTGCCTCCTGGCTCACAGCACAGAGAACAGGCCTGGCCTTTGCCATGCCTGCCGTGAGCATGCGTCGGACTGCTCTGGCGCCTCGCCCGGCGGCAGGCCACTGCGTGCATGCAGCACCGCTTGCCTGGAAAGTCAGCATACAACTGCATGCCTGCCTCTATTACATCGGTCCGTCGACACGGATGTCTGCATGCCTGCATCCATTATATTGGTCTGTTGTCATGCACGCCTGCATGCCTGCATCTGCTATCAACGAGCTGTCAGCATGAATGCTTCACGCCCCAGCGCTCATCCTACCCTATACCCGCGTGCAGGGCCAGGGAGCAGCTCATAGCAGAGGCCGCCGACCAGGCCCGGCGCGCGGCCGAGCTGGAGACGCGCCTGGCGAACATGGACACCGTGCTTGCGGACGCGCGCGCGCAGGCCGCCGCAGCCGCCCGGTGCGCCCGTGCAGGCGCTCTGCTCGGCTCAGAGCGACCTGCACGCAGGGCCTGTCCTTCTGTTCTTGTGTCTTCATGTCCTCGTTACGCCGCCATCCAGGGCGCAGTGCGCGGCTTGCGCTCATCATAGGCGCGCATGCGAAACTATCAAGCGCCTGTGAGTTCTTCTGACCGTGGCTGACAACCGGCACCCTGACGGCCCCAAGCAGCGGCGGCCCGGCTGCGCAGGCGCCAGGCGGCCCTGGAGGCCGCTGCGGGCGAGGCCGCCGCCGCGCTGGAGGCGCAGCGCGCGGAGGCGGCCGCCGCCGCGGGCCGCCAGCGCGAGCTGCAGACTGAGGCGGACAATCTGCGCAGAGCGGTGCCGCCTGCTCTGACCCCTCCGCCAGCGCCACGTGCAGGGGCGCACATGCACATCACACAACACAGGCCGACGCATGTGGGGCTTGATACAATAGCTGGAACATTCAGACATACCACCCAGCACAGGCCCAAGTGCTCGCCATTGTCCTGCGCCCGCTTGTGTGAGCAAATGCCATGGGGCAAGCAGCATGGTAGCAAGTGAGCAGAGCATATGACAAGAATATCATCATACTATGCGGAGCAAGCACATGCATGGCGCCTCATGCAAGCCTGTGACATGCAGGTCACCGCGCAGCGCGCGGAGCTGGATGCCAGCCGCGGCGCGCTGGCGCAGGCGCAGGCCGACGCGCTGCGCCTGGCAGAGGAGGCCGCGGCCGCGGCCGAGCGCGCCGCGGCTGCAGAGGCGGACGCGGCGCGTGCGCGCGGGGCCGCGCGCGACCGCAGCGAGCAGGCGCGTGCCCGGCGCCAGACAGGGCGCACCGGTAGCAGCTCGCGCGGTCACGCAGGTGCATACTCTTTTAGCAGCACTGCGCGTGCCCTGGAGAGCGCTCGCGCCTGAAAGGGCGCTGCCATGGCCACGCCGCAGGGTGCGGATGCCAAGAAGCTCGCGGCGGCGGTAGCCTCGCTCACCGCTGACCTGACCGCCGTGCGAGCCGCCGCAGAGGCCGCCGCGGCCGCGGCCGCCGACGAGCTGCTGGCCATGGAGGCGCAGGCGCGGCCCGCTCCGCTGTTCTGCTGAATAAGTTTAAGAATCACGCCAAACAATCAATTGCGTGCTCGACACATCCTCAGAGCAGACATGCTTTCCACGCGGCGGGTAAGTACCAAGGCCACAAGCTTTGGGGCGGCAAGGTACTTGCAGAGGCAACAGTGAATAAACAGGTATTAGCTTGATGCACCATGTCAGGCAAGTGTATACCTGGCAGTGTGGGAAAGCCGCTTCACTGATGTGCACTGCAATGCAGTGCACCACCGCGCGCGCACCAAAAGCAGCAGCGCACGCGCCCCGGCAGGTCGCGTACAAGGACAGGGCGCTCGCAGCGGCGGCCGTGCGCGCGGAGCGCGAGCGCGCGGCCGCGCGCCAGCGCGACGACGAGCTCGCCACCCGCGCTGCCGGTGTGCAGGCCGAGCTGCAGGCGCGCACGAAGACGGCCCCCAGTCCTCCGTGCTGCCAGCGGGCCGAGCGATGCGACAGGAGAGGGTGGCCAGGCGGCTCGACCGCCAGCATGATAGCAGTGAGGCGCAGCTGTCCGAGAAAGGCCTATGTGCTAGCTGCATGCGCTGCGTGGCGCGCGCGCCTTTGCGTGGCGTGCAGAGCGCGGCCGGGCGCGCAGGGGCAGCTGCAGGCGCTGCGAGCTGAGAACAAATGCCTCGCGGCGGAGGCCGCCGCCGCCGCAGCCGCCGGACTCGGCAGCACCGCCGCGCTGCGCAGCCGCCTGGGCGGCATGGAGGGCGCGCTCACCGAGACGCGCGCCCTGGCGCAGACCCTGAACAACGCCTTGCGCGACGCGCGCGCGGAGGCCGCCGCCCTAGGCGACGCGCGTGCAGAGGCCGCCGCCCTGCGCGACGCACGCGCGGAGGCCGCCGGCGCCCAGGCGGCCACGGAGGCGCGGCTGGCCGACGCGCAGGCGCGCTCCTGCCGGCGTCACCTCTCCGAATACCCTTTTAGCAACAGAGCCGAATGGCGGGCGCCTGCATCTGCTGATGTGGCCCTGAGGTCAGGATGGCTGCCGCATGCGCGCTGCGCATGGGGGGGCAGCCGATCTTGTCATGCGGCGAAGCCGGCTGGCGTTGCGCTGGAGGCGCGGCTGCATGCTTGGCGGCTACTCGCCGCGCATGTGCATCCTGTGAGCCATGCTCTTGCCACCTGCCGCAGGCCACCACGCTGCGCTTGTGTGCGCCGCTACAATCTGCACCTGTGTGGCCTGCAGGCGGAGGCAGGCGTGCTGCGGACGCGCCTGCAGGACGCCGAGGCGGCGGCCGCGGCGGCCGCGCACGAGCTTGCGGCTGAGCTGGCGGCCGCGCATGCAGAGGCAGACTCGCTGCGCGGCGCGGCGGCGGCCGCCGCGTCGGCAGCCGAGAGCGCGGCGGCGGAGCTCGGGGCGGCGCGCAGCGACGCGGGCCAGCTGCGCAGCAAGGCCGGAGCAGCTGCCGCTGCCGCTGCCCAGGGCGCCGCAGAGCTGGCGGCGATGCGCGGCGAGGCGGAGCGCCTGCGCGGCGAGGCGACCGCGGCGGCGGAGGCAGACGCGGCGGCGCGCGGCGCGGCGGAGCGGCAGCGCGCGTGTGCGGCGGCCGCGGAGCGCTCTGCGGCGGCGGCAGAGGCCCAGAGGCGCGTGCGCATGGCTGACCCGCACCTAATATTCGTATCTTGAAAGGAGTGCATCGTGAAGGGCAGAGCCACCGACGTGCTTGAGGTTGTCGTGCGTTGGCACATTAGGTTGCCTGCCAGGCGTGTGCGCTGCCAGGCTGAGCATGTACAGATTTAAATGCTGAGCATGCGGGCGCGCCCCGCGTGCAGGCGCGACGACAGTGCCGCGTTTGAGGCTGAGCTGGGCGCGCTCGGCACTGCGCTGGACCGCCTGGAGGCGCGCTGCGGCGCGCTCAACGCCGACCTGGCGGCCGAGCGCGGCGCGGCCGCCAGCGCGGCCGCCGCGGCCGCCGCCGCGCTCCAGGAGAGCGAGGCGCGCCGAGCGGCGCTGGCTGCTGAGCTGGCCGCGCAGCGCGAGGACAGCGCAGCCGCCGCCGCCGCTGCGGCCGCCGCGCTGCAGGAGAGCGGCGCGCGCCATGCGGCGCTGGCTATGGAGCTGGCCGCGCAGCGCGAGGACAGCGCAGCGGCCGCCGCCGCTGCGGCCGCCGCGCTTCAGGAGAGCGGCGCGCGCCATGCGGCGCTGGCTACGGAGCAGGCCGCGCAGCGCGAGGACAGCGCAGCCGCCGCCGCCGCTGCGGCCGCCGCGCTGCAGGAGAGCGGCGCGCGCCATGCGGCGCTGGCTACGGAGCAGGCCGCGCAGCGCGAGGACAGCGCGGCGGCCGCCGCAGCTGCGGCTCGCGCGGCGGACGACCAGGAGGCGCGCTGCGCTGCGCTGGAACGGCAAGCGGCCGACCTGGCCGCGCGCGAGGAGCGGCTTGAGCGCGAGCTGGCTGACGCTCGCGCGGAGGGTGCGGCGGCCACCGGCGAGGCGACGCGGCTGTCGGGCGAGCTTGCGGACAGTAGCGCACAGGTGGCCGCGGCAAGCGGCGAGGCCGAGCGGCTCGCTGGCGAGCTGGGCGCTGCGCGCGGGGAGGCGACCGCCTCAGCCGGCGAGGCGGCGCGGCTGCTGGGCGAGCTTGCCTATGCGCGGTCAGACGCTGCTGCGGCGAGCGGCGAGGCCGAGCGGCTCGCCGGTGAGCTGAGCGCCGCGCGCGGGGAGGCCGCGGCGGCGGCCGGCGTGGCCGGGCGGCTCGCCGGCGAGCTGGCTGGCGCGCGCGCAGACGCAGCGGCAGTCGTCGACCGCGCCGAGCGCGCCGATGCGGAGCTGGCGGCAATCGGCGCACACGCCGCGGCGGCGGCCGGCCAGGCGCGCTCGGCCGCAGGCCCTCCGTCCCGCGCCGCATGCGCTTCCCGCGCCCTGCAGCTATGCGTGGGTGAAACCTGCTGACACATGCACTCAGCACTCGGTGCTGCACTGCATGTTTTGCCAGAGATGCGATGCGGTGTGGGTGCATGGAGCATGCCTGCGAGCGGGTCGCCGCGCACCGAAGCGCGCGGGCCGCGGCGCCGCAGGCGGAGCGGCTGCACGCCGAGCTGGCAGCCGCCGGCGTCTCAAGCTCGGCCGCCGCCGACCGCGCCGCGCGCCTGGACGCCGAGCTGGCAGCCGAGCGCGCGGCTGCGTGCACAACTGCCGAGCAGCGCCGCGATCTGCAGGCCGCGACGCGCGACCTGCGCGCCGAGCTGGGCGCCGCGGCGGCGCGCGTGGCGGCGGTGGAGGGCGCGCTCGCGGCGGCGCGCGACAGGGTCCAGGCCCTGGAGGCCGAGGCCGCGCTGGCCGGCGCCTGCGAGGCCGAGCGCGCGCGGGGCGAGCAGGCCGGGCGCGCGGCCGCGGCGTGCGCCGGCGAGGTGGCCGCCGGGCGCCTGGCCGCGCTGACTGCCCAGGCGCGCGCCCTGTCCGCGCCCGCCGCCCGGCGCTGCCCGGCTCTCTGCCTGAGGCTCAACCATGCCGTGCAAGGAAGGAGCTGCAGCCTGCCTGCACTTCACAGCCAGCTTCCACTGTAGGACTGTTTCTAGCTAGAATGATGAATCTGAAACTGACTCAGACTGCACCTCAGTCTATCGACACTCAACTCAGGTTCGCTGACTCCCCGCCCCGCCGCGCAGCACGAGCGGCTGCAGGCGGACGCGGCCGCGCAGGCGGCGGCGCTGTCCGCGGCCGAGCGCGCTGCGCGCGCTGCGGAGGCGCGCGCGGCAGAGTCTGCTGCTGAAGCCGAGGCGCGCCGCTGCCACGCGCCCATGCCCGCTGTCAGGTCCAGGGGGGTTCAAGTGCGCGGAGCGCTGGCATGCATGGCGTGAAGGGTGGGCGTTTCAACCAGCCTGGCGCGCCTGTCACCTGTGCATGCGCCTGGCCTCCAGCGACTGCGCTGCCACATCCGTATAGTAAGGTGACAAGCACACTGTCCCAGGCCTTTGGCTTGCCATACGGCTGTCCCGCGCGCCTGCAGGCGGCGCGCGGCGAGGCCGCCCAGGCCGCCCAGCGCGCGCGCGACCTGGAGGCAGCGCGCGTGGCGCTCAAGGCCGAGCTGGCGAGCGCGGCTGGCCGGAGCGAGGCGCTCAGAGCGCGGGCCGCGGCCGCGGCCGCTGCGGCGCACGAAGCGGAGCTCGGGGCCGCCCGGCTTGAGGAGCGGCGCGCCGCCGGCGCGGCCGAGCTGGCGGCGGCGCGCGAGCGCGGCGCCCAGCTGGCGGAGCAGCTTGCGGCGCGCGCGGCCGCGCTGGACGCCGCGCGCGCGCACGCCGCCGAGGTCGAGCGGCAGCTGGCGGCCGGCGCTGCAGCGCTGGCCGCGGAGCGCGCCGCTGCAGGCGAGCTCGCCGAGCAGCAGGCGGCCGTTTCAGAGGAGCTGGTCGCCGAGCGGGCCGGCGGCGCCCGCCTGGCGGAGGGCCTGGCTGCCGCCGAGGCGCGCGCCGCGGCCGCCGCCGCTGACCTGGACGCCGAGCGGGCGAAGGCCGCGCAGCTCGCGGACAACCTGGCGGCGGCTGAGGCGCTGGGCGCGGCCTGCACTGCCGAGCGGGATGCGGCGCGGGCCGGCTGCGCCCAGCTGCGGGGCGCCCTGGCGGCGGCCGAGGCGGCGGGCGCGGCCGCCGCCGCGGACCGCGACGCCGCGCGCGCCGAGGCGGGCGCGCTCGCGCCGCGCCTGGCCACGGCGGACGCGGCGCGTGCGGCGGCCGCGGCGGCCACGGCGGCCGCAGGCGAGCGCGCGCGGGCGGCGGCGGCCGACGCGGCGGGCCTGCGCGCCGCGCTCGCGCTGCGCGAGGAGCTCATCCTCGATCAGGACGACCGCCTCAAGGTGGGCGCCCGCTCCTCCATGCGCGTCGCCGGCCGAGCTTGTGCATCCATGCATCCATGCATCCATTCATGCATGAGGCGCGCAGGTCCCCTCTTGCAGGGAGAAGCTTGCTGTTGCAAGCCGCAGCCCCCTCCTGCCTGTCGCGGTGTGCTGTGCGTGCACCGCCCAGTCGCATGACGGGGCCACGGCAACACAGCCGCATGATGGAGCAAGACAGGCGCGGAATGTGGCGCTCGCGCGGCCGGCAGGCGCTGGAGGCGCAGCTGGACGCGGAGCGCGCGGCGGCGGCGGCCGCAGCGGCGGCGGCGCCCGCGCGCCAGCCCGGCCGCGGCGTGACGCCCGCCGAGCTGGACCGCCTGCTGCGCGAGCAGCGCCATGACGCGGAGCGCAGGCGCGGCGCGCTGGCTGCCCCGCCGCGGCGATGCGCTGAGCGCGCACATAACGCGGACGGTGCCAGGCAGTGCGTGTAGCGCTGGGGTGCACTCGTGTGCTCTTTTGAACATGCGCTGTGCTGCAAGACAGCTGGGCGAGCCTGTGCAGCAGCGGGGCTGATGCAGGCTGGGGAGCCTGGCAGCCTCGCGGGTACCACCATGCGAATTATTCCGTTAAAGAATGGGAATCAAGCACCTCAGGCCCTGTGGCGCCATGCAGCCGCGCGGCGGCGGTGCGCGAGGTCAAGGCGGCCGCGCGCGCGGAGCTGGCCGCGCGCGACGGGCGCGCGCGCGAGCTCGCGGCCGAGCGCAACGCGGCGCTGGCGCTCGCGCAGCAGCACGCGCAGCAGGTGCAGGCGCGTGTCGGCTGTCTCACTGCGGCACAGCAACAGCTCTCCATGCGCTCTGCAGGCAATTATGCTCGGGTTTGCTTGTCTGTGCTTGCATGGTGCCCGAGACGCTGGGGCCCGGGCAAACACGTGTGCGCGACACTGCCCACTCCTGCGGTGGCTAGCCTGAGCAGCTCAACATGAGACTGTTTGGCTCTGTACTTACCAGGCTCGGCTATCACAGAATTATGTTGCCCAAGCGCAGGCGACGGAGGAGGCGCGCGCGTGGGCGGCCGACGAGCGCGGCGCGCTCGCAGCGCAGCTGCGCGCGGCGACCGCCGAGCACGACGCCGCGCTGCGCCGCGTGCGCGAGCTGACCGCTGCGCTGGACGTGTCGGCCGCGGAGGGCGCGCGCGCGCGGTGCGCTGCGCACGCTGTCACATGCGGCGGTTGTGCTCGTCCTTGGGTCGCTCACAACTGACATCTGATGTGTCAGTGCCAGACTTACAGAGGTCTCTGTGAGTGCACATTGTGTGATGAAAGCTGGGTCGGCCGAGATGGCATTCCCGGACAAACCCCACACGGGCGTCTTGGCAGCATGCATCAGGGCGTCGTGCTCCTCCTCCTGCATCATTCTGAGTATTGACTGAGCAGCATGCACCAGGGCGCTGCCTTCCCGCTGCATCATGCTGCATTCCAAGTGCTGAGAAAGAGCAGAAGTGTTGCTTCTGCTATTGAAGCAGCCAGCCCCCGCGCGCGCAGGGCCATGGAGGGCGAGCTGGCCGAGGCGCGCGCGGCCGCGGAGGACGCCGAGGCGGCCGCCGCGCAGCTGGAGGCGCTGCGGCGCATCGAGGCCGCCGCGCGCGCCGCCGCCGCCGCCGAGCACCAGGCGCGCGCCGCCCTGCCCGCGTCGCCTGGCACGCCTTGCCGGGCGTTGCCATGCGCTCGCGCAGCGCCGGCTGCTGCGGCCGGGGCCTGCATACAGGTCGCGGTGCGGGTCCTGGCCCGGCCGCGTGGCGGTACTCAACGCGCCCCGCTGGGTGCTATGTCGCAAGAAAAGAAGGGATAGGGTATGAAGTGTATAGAAAGACAGTGGCCCGCCGCGCGCAGGACGAGCTGGCGACGCTGGAGGCGCAGCGCGCGGACGCGGAGGCGGCGCTGGCGGCCGCGCGCGCGCGGCCCGGCCGCGGCCTGCTGCGCCGGCTGGCCGGCGCGTGCCACCTGCCGGCGCCGGGAGCGCGCGCGTACGATGCGCTGGTGTCACCCTAGGCCCGGCTGCGGGTTGGGGGTCGGTGCAGCTCCTGATGCAGCTCCTGCGCACGCACCTGCTCATGAGCACCTGGACGAAGCGGCAGGCGGCCTGGCTCTGCTCCTGTGCATAGGTGGAGTGCTTGTGGCATGCTCGCAACCCACAGGCGCCTGCTGTCAGAGTGTGACCTTTCCGACAGTGCCCGTGTATGTCATTACCAGAAGGGAGCATTCAGGCGCGTTAGCATCATCATAGTAGGATGGTCAGGCTGCTTGTCTGCGTTAACAGTACAGATGTCCGGCCTGTGGAGGGATTGTAAGGGCTATGACCTTCATCTGTGCCAGGCACTTCCGTTCTTGCCAACATTGAATGCCAAAGTGTGCATGCCATTAATGATCATTTGTATGAGTCTAGAATATATGTTGCATGGCTCACCTGCATGGGATGGCGCTGTCAAAGTGTGCGAGCCTATTGATATCAGGCAGCGATCACAGCTCAGCTCTCTTCTGCCAGAGAATTGGGCTGGCAGGGGTGAGCTTGCGTGGGCACAGTGTATGTGTCGACTTTGTCCACATACAACAACGTCCGGGCGGGCGTTGGGTTGCACTAGAGGTCACTGCAGCAGTAGAGTGCTTGAGTGGACAGACGCACAGGGGCGCCATTAGCATCTTTGCGTGGGGGCTGTCTGGATGGGGACCTTGGCCGTGCAGCTGCCTGCTTGCTATGCATCAGTAGGTGCAGATGCAAGCCCGGTATGTCGCCGCGCTGCTCGGCTGCGCGGCCCTCGCGTGCGCTGCGGCGGGGAGGGGCGTGGAGGCCGTGCCGTTTTACCTGTACTCCGGCCCCGCCTATGACTGGGTGAAGAACTGCTCGGCCAACTACCGCAGCGAGCTGGACGCGCTGCGGCATGCCTTCCACGCGGGCGAGATCCTGTTCCAGGAGCAGCTGGCGCACCACCCAGAGCGTGCGTACCTTGAGTTGCGCACCTTGAGTTTTACCACTTTCATAGTAAAATTTTAAGTGGGAGGCAACGCAGAGGCGCTCAGGAGGTAGCCGCACCGGTTTCCGGCGCTGGAACAGCGCCGCAGTGGCAAGCAGGCTGTGTGCTGCAGGCAAGACGGGGCCGCGCTGCGGTCTGCAGGCGCCCAGGCTGCGCCCGCGCAGGCGTGTACGACGACGGCTGGGAGCGCGCGCGGGTGTTCGTGGTGCCCACCCTCTTCGTGTTTGCCGCGGGCTGGACGCCGCGCGGCGGCTGCGGCGGGCTGAGCCTGACGCAGCAGCTCGACGCCACGGGCGCCGCCCTGCTGGCCAGCCCGTGCTGGCGGCGGCAGCGCGGGCGCGACCACCTCATCGTCGCCGACCACTTCTCGCTCAGCACGCTGGACGAGCGGCTGCAGACGTCCCCGTCCTTCTACACGGTGCGCTGTGCTTCGCAGCAGCCCCGCCTGTGCCTCAGCGACCATGCCCTGCAGGCCCCCTGCCCTGCCCAAGGCTACCAGGCTGCCTGTAGCTCAGCTCCTTGCCTTCCACGAGTTTTGTGCTGGGCATGCATGCAGTCGTGGGTATGCAGCGTCGACACGACAGCACGGTCGTCCTCTGGAGCGGCGGGGACTGTTCTGACTGACCCACTGCTCCCCTGGTGCGCAGGCGCTCCGCAACATGACCATCGGGCACTTTGAGACTGGCGAGCACCAGGGCGCGCGGCGCGCCTGGCGCTGCACCATTGCGGTGCCCTACACCCACATCCCCTTGGAGCATGCGCATGCAAGGCGCGGCAAGCAGACGGCCGTGCGGGACATGGGCGCCTTCTTCATGGGTGCGCGGCCCGCCGCTCCCGGCTGAGCCCGCGCGCTCTTTGCACCTGCGGCCTTGGCCGGCCTCGGCCTGACAGCGAGCGCGGGCGTCACGGGGGCAGACGCCATGTGTCCTGCCGGCCCTGCGAGCGGCCGGCGCGGCGCGCGCAGGCAAGGTGGACTTTGCGGGCGACTACCAGCTGCGCAGGGAGGTGGCCGCCAAGGTCGCGATGCTGACCGAGTACAACATGACGTTTATAAGCACCGCCAGCGACCCTGAGCACTTGCTCTTCCCCGCATGCGACGTCGAAGCGTGCATGTCCCTGCCGCGGTGCGCACTTTCTACCTGTATGTGCTGCCTCCTACTCAGCTCCATGCGGTCGGCGTCATCGTGCAGCTGCTGCTGGAACCCTTGCTGTGGCAGTGCAGGCAAGCTTTGCACCATGGTAGATACTGGATGGCAACTGAAAGTGCCGCTCGCAGGTGCGTGAACTGCTCGGTGCTCCACGCCAGCAGGCTGCGGCTGTACGCGCACCGCCTGGCGCGCTCCGACTTTGCGCTCATGGTCCGCGGCGACAGCCCCAGCTCGCGGCGCCTGTACGATGCGCTGGCCTACGGCGCGGTCCCCATCATCATCAGCGACCGCCTGTGGCACGTCGCGATGCCCTTCCCCGGCAAGGCGCGCCCCGCCGGCCCTGCCGCGCTGCCCGGGCCGGCTCGGCAGCCCGCATGTGCGCCGCTTACGCGCAGGCGGCTTGCTCTCGTGACGTCAGCAGTCCCATCATGCTGGCACGTTCGGGCGCCGCAAGGCCGTGCGGTGAGGCTGCCCTGTATCCTATACCCTATACCCTATACCCTGCCGTTAGGTGACGCTTGGGAACGGCGCAGGTCCCGTGGCCCGACCTGGTCTATGCGCTGGACGAGGGCTTCACCGCGGAGGAGTTCCGGCGCGTCATGGACGCGCCGCGGGAGGCGCTGCTGCGCAAGCGCGCGCTGATCCGCCGCCACCTGCTGGACCTCAGCTGGCACGCGCCCGGCTCGCGCGTGGCCGGCAACATCCTGGCGGAGACCGCGCGCTACTGCCTGCAGCCCGCCGCCAGCGCCTGACCTGACGCATGTGCAGGCATCACGCCATTGTGTGTGCGTGCACCTGTGTGATGGTGTAATGTGCCCGTGATGCTATTATGTGCTCGCGGTTTGTGCAGGTTAGCTAGCCCGGTCCAATCGATTCAAGGTGTAACAAAGCCTCACAGCTACCTGGCAACGCGCAAAGGGCTCTACAGGTTAGCTGCTGGCTGCTTGCTGTGCATTTGCAAAGTGTGTGCATGCACAGCGCCCCCAACACCCTGATGCGGAGCAGGAATTTTCATTGCACATGAGACTGGCCATGGATGTGCAACCCACCGAGCGGCACACGGTGGAGCTCCTCCATCTTGCAACGGGTCTTACATACTATTACCCACTATCACCTGCAGAAGGCACATCTGTTGTCGTAGCATAACATGCACAGAGGCCCTCCTCGCACCAAAAGAGCAGAACACCTCTGCTCTGGCACGACTGGCCTTGTCCATGCTGCTATAGGGACGTTGATGCATGATGTGCGATGCAAGACCGGCAGTCAGCTGCCCTTCGGAAAGCACTCAATCAGGCACTGATTCCATTGACACAGGAAACCTCCTATACGAGCTGAGGCCGCCTCGGGCACCGCGCGCATGGTCGGAGCCGCAGTAGCGCCGCTCGCCTTGGCCTCCAGCTTCTGCGCCGCACCGCGGCGGCGGCGCCAGATCCACAGGCCGAGCAGGCCCAGGGCCACCACGGCCACAGCGGCGCACGTGCCAGCGATCGCACCAATCAGCCCCAAGCACTCGGCAGGAAGTGGCAGCTAACAGCACTTTGGGCACAAGGCATGAGTTGGCGGCCTGAAAATCCTACAGACATGTTGTGAGAAGTGCCAACTCTACTCATCACAGGCACGTCTGTTACACAAGGCAACTCCAGAAACCACACAGCAGAACAAAAAGCCATGGGCGCATGTCAGGAGAAGCTGGGCCATGGCCAGAGCAGGTCGCCGCCCCACGTGGCCCTGAGCGCCGCGCGCAGCTCGGCCGCGACCTTGCCTGCAGGAGGCCGGTGCGCCGGCTCGAGCGCCAGGCAAGCCTCCAACAGCGCTTCCAGCGCCGGCGGACACCCGGCAGGCTGCGGCAGGCCCGCCCTGGCCGATGACTTCCGCAGCCGCACACCGCCCTCGCTCAGGCCCGCGTACGGCGCCTGCGTCGCGCTCGGCGCAAGTAACACCCCCATACTGCATAATAATTTAGAAGCAAAAGAAACAGATAAAACTCCCCTCGCCGCGCATAGGCTCTAGCCCGGCATGCCCGCTCCTGCACACCTCCAGCGGCTCCCAGTGCCGGCCAGCACGCGCGCTGGCATGGCATGTAGTGGTGCTGCCAGCTGTGGGGCAGACCTGCCCCTCGTGGCCCCGCCTTTTGGCAACAAACAGCACACAAAATCTGGAGGCACAACGCAGGCCGCTTTAAGCACCACCTTGAAAGAAAGTGCTGCTGGCACATACACCAGGTGCACACCCGGCAGCAGCTTTCCCAGATTGCTGCGACCTTGCCACGCCTGGCGTTGCTTGACATGCTAATCTGAGCAAGTCAAGCGCAAGCAGGCACAGCTTTTAAAGCTTTTGAAGCTTTTGAATGCTTCCATTCGCATGAACTGCTCCCCGGGACAGCCACAACCTGGACAAAGGGGACAGGTGCACAGCACAGACGGGTCGCGCCTCGGCTGTCAGCATCTCCCACAGCAGCACACCGAACGCGTAGCAGTCAGCGGCAGGGCTTAGGATGCCGCGCTCCAGCACCTCCGGCGCCTGATACGCCAGCGTGCCGCGCTGCCACGGCTTCACAGTGACGCTCGTGACTCGCACCTCGCGCGCGCACCCGAAGTCTGCAACCTGCCAGCAAGATGGGCCGTCAGCAGTTGACAGCGCAGCGTACTCTGCGCCCAGCCTGACCTTGGGGCAGGATGTGCAGCTGTGCGCCAGGGTCCGCAAAAGACCGATTAGGGGGCACTCTTGGCCATGTGCTCACCCACTGGACAGGCATTGCTGTGCATACCTGGCTGTTCACTAGCAGATGCATTTTTGCTTGTTTGGTTTATGCTCCAGGCCGGCTGTGCCGTGGCAGGCGCGTGTGCAGGCATGAACTCCCAAGCAGCAGGGGCTGGATGCCATGCAGGCATAGGAGAGGCGATTACGGGCAAGATGAGGCATTGGACAGGCCACCTTGGCTCGCAGCCGGCCCACGCCCAGCCTCTCGCACACGCCGCGATCGCCCCGCCTGGTGAGCAGCACGTTGCTGGACGCGAGGTCGCCATGCATCTGCGCTGCCGCTCAGATGTCAGCCGCTCACAGTGCCCTACAACGCAGGCTCCACTGTGGCAGGGGTGCGCCGATGAACGTCTGACGTGGCAATGACAGAAGCTCTGGTGCTGGGTTCTGTGCTCAAAATTTGTTGAAAAAGGTTCGGCAGCGTTGAGACACAGCCGCATGCGCACACAACAACCAGCTGTGCTTGCCAGCCTGGCGCATGGCATAGACGTGAAAAGTCTGCAGGTCTTAAGAAACCCCAGCACAGCCTGAGCATGACAGGGGGCATGGCAGAGAGTGCTACGCCGCAGCCGGCATGGCGCACCAGCCCAATGACTGGGTCATGCAGGTACACGAGCGCCTCAGCCACGTCCAGCGCAATCGCCAGAAGCGGCAGCAGACGCGGCCGCCGCAAGCGCCGCGTGTGCAGCAGCCCGCGCTGCAGCGCCTGCCCCAGGGTGCCTGCTTGCCGCCAGTGGGTGGTATCCGTATGCAGGGCTGTAGGAGGCTGCAAGCTGGTCCACTCGTGCAACACGTGCATGCGTGCAAGTCCTCGGGCATTTACGAGCCAAGCGCCTGCCTGATGACCACCACGGGAAAGGGTGCGCCAGCGTCCTAGAGAATAGTTGTGATACCAGTGTGCCACAGCTGTGGGAGCCTTGCACTGCAGCAGTGCGCATTGTCAGGCTCTAGATGCGCACCAACCTCGCAGAGCTCCATGGCGAGGATGATGCGGTACATCTCGCTGATGGGCGCAGCCGGAAGATCACAAGGCCCTGCCGCAAGCAAGGAGCGTCTCCGCCATGTCGCCCGCCACTCCCGTTGCAATATATGTGAGGCACTCAGAGCGCACCGTTGGTGTGCGACGACGGGCGCGATACTGGAGGCGTGTGTGCCTCTGGATACCACCAGCTCACTTCAGTGCGCCAGGCGGCCGTGGATTCCACCACGCCAGAGGGCACGCTTGTGGAAGACGCGGTCGGCTCCCCCCACCGGAGGGTGCCCCACACAGCAGACTCTCCGGGCTTTGCCACCCGCCCACAGGCCTGCTTCAGTGCCGCTCCACAGCTCCCGCGCCGCCCCTCAGCCATATTCAGGAAGCCGTACGCATGCGGCAGCGCAAGGGCCTGCGGCGGCTTGCCGTCTGGACACGTCGCTTGGTCTTCGTCACCCTGCGCGAGACAGGCCTTGCATGACGCGGTGACAGCTGCGCGTCAGCCTTGCAGTCCACCTGATCTTTAGTATGTCTTGCACGTTGGTTTTGTTTACCGCACGTCAAGCACTATGCACAAAATTTGTGATTTTGGACTTCTTCCGTTGCAAGCAACAGCTGTAGGTGCAAACACAGGCATGCTCGAGCATTGCCTCCGCAAAGCAATATCACCGCCATCCTCACAATTAATCAAGCAGCCGGCACCATATATGCTGATGCTGGGGGCAGGGAGCACATGCAACATGCAAGGCTTGCATCCACTGCCCAGTGTTGGATGATGGCCAGCATGCAAGCCATCTCGACAGCGCAGCTCTGGTACAGAGGGTTGCCAAAGTAGGCCGATTGCGCAGATATGATGTCCATGGAGGCAAACCCGTGCCCAGAGGAGCAGCACCCTGGCAAGGGACTGCACAGAAAATCTGAAGCCCATGCCTACTCATGCACGCAAGGGGCGAACCTTCAGCGCCTCCCGATAGAAAGGCATGTTGGGGTAGAGGGTGTCGCGCAGCGCAACACCATCATACTCATAGTCAAGCCACAGGGCATGAATAGTAACCTGCGCTGCAGCGTTCAGCTATCAGGTTCATGAAAATGGGCAGTTGATGCCACTCAGCCGCAAGGCTGCTTGTACGCATGCCCCTGCTGGCCTGATGTGAGCATCTTGGCTGCAGCTTGGACTCTGAAGCATGCGAGGCCCTGGCTGTTAATCAAGCATCAATGTCTGAACATGTGCCATGCAGCGCATGGCCGGCAAGGTGCAACGAAGAACATCTCTCTGTGCTATTGACAAAAGGTCAGCTTGCCACTTTGGCAAGGTTCGCAGTTGTCAAGCCAGGACCAGCGGGCCCAAGAGCGTCCACAGTATGGGGGCACACTATGCTGGGATGGGAGTGGTGAAACGGCTTTGCCTCTGATTTGAGCAACTCGGGATGCGACTCCTTGAACGAGGGTCCAAGCCAAACCACCTTGATAGCAAGGGTCCGCTTGCAGCAGACACCTGCAGCAAGAACTCTGTTGTGAGGGTAACACCAAGCACAGCGGCGTTCACAAGCGACGCCCAGCCAACGCAAACAAGTGAAGGCACCAGTGGAAATTGACAGCTGCTGCGGCAGCTGGGCGTACCCTGGTACACCGTGCTGTGCACACCGCGCCCAATCTCATGCTGCAGCTCAACGCCGTGGCGCTCCGTTGCAGCCACTGCGTCAGCGTCAGCTGTATGCGCACGGCGAGGTGCCTGCTTGCCTGCACACACTCACAGAGTCAGAACAGCGTATAGAGCGTACTGTAACATCCCGCACGGCTTGCAAGTAAAGCAGAGCTGAATACACTTCACCTGTGCACAGGCGGACCATGGTGTGGAGTCCCGCCAGCGCTGCTGCCACAACCTGAGCACTGCGCTTGGCTGCAACCAGGCCAACCGCCACCGCGGCAGCGTGACCAGCAGCGGGAGCAAGCCAGGGTGGCAGCATGGCTGCTCCATCCCACCCGCACAGACGCCAGGGCACCTGCTCGAAAGCACACCACTGTTGCAACAGCTGTTGAACAGCAACCCCGCACAGTTACATTACCAGCCCCCCGGCTTGCGTGAAAAACTAGCAGGTGTCTGTGCAAACAGCATGATCAGCTACCTGCCTAGTCCTGGCAGACACCTGCGGCGCCCAGCGCACCACACTGGCACAAGACAGCACAGCCTTGCGCACCCAACCACAGCTCCAGGGCTAGTGCGCAACTTTGCTGGATCCGACACAGCATGACCCGCACCTTGTCGTGCCGGGTGTGGAGCTATCGGCTGGTGGCACGTTCAGCTGTGCACTGCTTCAAACGCCACCAAGCAGCCTTTCCAGCCCTCCCTTGGGAATTGCCAACAACGCAATATATATGCCAGTTGCGGGTGTACAGTGCCGACAGCCAGTACGCTGATTTTGTAACTTGGAACTTGGATTGCTAACAACTAGCATGAAGGCCATCAATCTCCCAATCAAGATCCTTTGGCTATGAACATCTACATGTCAGTGCCCCAGCGGCTGCACTGACAGAATGCACATGGGGTTCGTAAGCTACCACGGACATGCTGGACGGGCTGGAAGAGCATGAAGGTGAGGGCATACACAGTCAGGTGTAAAGCATCGCGCTGCATCACAACCTTGAGTTGTCGATCTATAAAGATGCATGGACCTACGTATGACTTGTACTGCTCAACCAGCTTGTACTGCTCATCCAGCTGAAAACGGCACTCTGATCTAACCCATGTAGCGGCACGGCAAGAAACAGGACACCCACAGCAGCTACCTGTCGTCTAAAAGTACAAAGTATGCCAAGCACATATGCAGGGGAAAAAACACACTAGAGAAGACATGTACACGGCTGTGCATGGCGCGGCAGCGCCTATGCAGCAAACCCAGCGGCGTGGCGCACAGGGGCCACGCGCGCGCCCCTGTACGCGCCGCGCACGATCTTGTCCTGGTTCAGCGGGTCATGCGCCTGCAGCGCGTGTGCAGGACCGTCAGTCCCTGCCCCAAGAGGGCGGCGTTGCACCCACCCGGCTCAAGCGCGCCGCCCAGCAGCCATGCTGGGTCGCTTTGCTCAGCCATAAAAGTCATGTTGACCGAGGCTTGACACGCTGGGACACATGCTGCTCTGGTACGTATGCAGAAGCCTCGTGAGGACATGCTGCCTGAGCACCAGAGCCTCAAGCACCAAACAAACAACGCAAAACACCATGGAAAAGTGCCTTTGGCAGGCGGCATGTACTAGGCCGCCGTGCCTGGAGTCTGACAGTCCCAGGGACGTCACCGCTGCCGGGCAGCTCGCGGTAGTAGGTGCAGTCGCGGTCCGCTGCACCGCGCACATACGCATCGGTACATGGATGCGGTCAAACGCTGTGCATGAGGCGGATGCTGTCCAAGCTTTTGTTGATGTGCACATGCTCATACGTCAATGCCACATAGTAAAAGAGAAGGCAGGTGACCAATCTCATCATGTGGATGCCATGCCCCGCATCCATGCGGCCACAAGCATGACCGCATGGGGTGGCCTGAAGCAGGGCGCGCACGGTCGCGCGGGTCGTACGGCGGCGCCAGCAGGTCCAGCACCGCGCAGCTGGACGCCGCTGTGAACGCGTGCATGTTGCCGCCCGACGCCGCCTGCAGCACCGCCGGCGCCTCGCCCGCCTGCCGCCCGCGGCGCCCCCGCTCGCTTGCGGCGCCGCCTAGGTGCGCGTGACACCCCACGCCCTCTGCCTGCAGGGCGCTCTGCCTGCATGTGGTATACAGCAACCCCGCCAACTGCAGCGCCCTGCCTCTCCTTCCGCCAATCCTCCCTCACGCCAGCTCTCCCGCACGCGCCAGCTCTCCCGCACGCGCCAGCTCTCCCGCACGCCAAGCACCCAGGCGCTGGTGAACGACGTAACCCGCAAAAAACAGCGGCACCTCCGGCTGCGTATCCACCCCACGCATGCGCATCATACTTGCAATGACGCATCTGCCAGGGCCTGGGCGCGCACGGGGACGACGCGGTCCGCCACGAGCGCCGCGCGGCGCGGCGCCCAGGGGTCGCCGCCCGGCGCCGGCTCCGCCCAGTCAAAGGCGCGCACGTGCATGTCGCCATACATGACCCTGCGCGGCAGCCACAGGCAGCCCTCAGACGCTGGCGTGTCGAGAACGAGCAGGACCTTCTAGCGGCTTGTCTCCCCAGGTACGAGTGGGGCACTGCTGAGAACGGCTTTCAGCACCTGAGCGTCCGCCGTGCTGTGGATGCTGAGGCTGACTCCCAGCTTGCGTTGCTAGACGTGCAACCAAAGAAGGAGCACACAAGCGCCACACACATCCTCAGACTAACCAGCGAGGCCCGCCCGCCGCGCGGCCCTGCCGGGCGCGCGCGCGCGCACCGCGACAGCACAGTCATGTTGGGGTGGTTGTGCAGGGGCAGGCAGGCGCCGCGCGGCAGGCAGAAGATGCCTAGGCTGAGGTCCGCATCCTCGTGCACGTGCAGGTACGTGACCACGCGCGGCGGCCTGCTGGCGCGGCAGCGGCACAGTGCGGCACCCAGGGGATAGGGCAGGGTATATGGTAGGGTAGGGATATGCCTGCATGTTAATTGCAGCAAGGGTATCGCAGTTGCCTTGCAGTTGTCAACAAGCCCCACAAGGAAAGCAGGAAGGAACGCAGCTTTCACATCAGCTATACTATGAGCTGTGCTGGTGAGCACAGCTAACAGAGGGCATGCAGCAGCAGCCTGTCAGGCGCTGAGGTGCGCACTTGCGGGCGCCGCTGCTGCGGCGGCCGAACGCCCTGCACCAGCGCGCGAGCTCAGATATCCACGAAACATATACAAGAGCCTTGCTGAAACAGCACAAGACACGCGCCTGCTGAGGAAAGACTGCTGTCCGGGCTCCCTGGCACCCTCCTGCAGCAGAACACAACAAGTCAGGTATATCAGCGTGCATACGCAAGACTCTGCCCAACACCTCATGGCTCTACCACAACATACAAGTTCACTATATTATACAAAAGCGTCGTGCCTTGCGCACCGGCGCAGCATCCTCCACCGGCTGGAGGCCCAGCTCCGACAGCGGCAGGCCCTCTGTTCGAACGCGCCCGCTCCGCAGTCAGCCAGAGAGGACTCACAAGCTCAGCGAGCGCAAAGCTTACCAGCGGCGAGCAAACACGGACCCATGAGGTGCCGCAGGTGCTCCAGCTCCGCGGGCTGCGCCTTGCGGCCTGAGCCAAAGGCAGCCTTGCCGGCCTCGTACAGCTGCTGCAGGCGCACTGGCGCGGCGCCGCTGGCGCACATGGCGCGCGAGGCGTGCAGGGCTGCGCGCGCCCGCGCGGGCTGGCAGCGCCTCACCCCTTGGAAGAGCTCGGCGCACGCACGGCTCCCAGACAAGCACAGTGGGCTGGGCGCAAGCCACGCGTGTGTCATGCAAGGCCTGGTTCAGCCACGCCACGCACTATGCCGGCAGGACAGTAGAAGCAGCTCTCGCTGCTGACAAAGCTGGGTGAATACTCAGACCCGTGCTAGGCTGCACTCAAGCTTCTGTGCAAGTACACAGCAGCCGAAGGGAAAGCGTGTCTACACTACACTGCTGTTGTCGCCTGATAAAGACACAAGGCAAGGCACTGCCGCAGGTAGGTAAAGTAAAAACAATCACATACTCTTGCGCACGATTCAAAGTCATACCTGCAAGAATAAACCAGGAACTCGACGGCTAGGAGCGCGTGCAGCGCCGAAGACCGTCTGGTGAGCACGTGATGCGCTGTGTTCGACAGTGCAGCCCTTGAGGCAAACAGGAACCGCAGCGCGATGCCTGGCGCGGCCATCCCGATGCTGCCGGGCTACAGCGCCCCTCAGGTGCTAACCCAACTTAGCAACCTGAGACTGTACGCCAAAGTGCGATGGAGGCCCCGTGCGGTCTGGAGCAAGGACTTACCAGCGCCGAGCTCCTGACCGCCGCACAGCTTCCTATTTATCTAACCACCCATCACAGCCAACGCCTGCGAGCCCAACCCGTGTGCAGGCTGTGCTCTAAGGAAAGCGGCGGGCGTGCGCCGAGTAGGTGACCAGGCATAGAGGAACCTGGCGCGGACATGCCGAAAGGCGCTGCGCAGACACGCCCTCCACGCGCGCGCAGGCGCCGCCCGGCGACCGGATGTTCTACAAAGGCCAGACCCTGACCTTCCAGAAGGGCTACGCGAACGCGGCCGAGGACGAGCTGCTGCCCGTGGTGGGCGAGGTGGCGTCCACCTCGCAGCCCGCGCGCGCGCCCGCCGGCTGCTGCGCGGCGCACGCGGACGGCGCTGCGCCGCGCGCGCCGCAGTGGCTGGAGCACGACTGCCAGGCGCGCTGCCGGTCCCTGCGGGTGGCCTGCATTAGTGGCAAACTGTCTGGCCGCGCGGAGCCGGCAGCTTTAAGCGGGGTAGTGCTGCGTTGTGCACATGCCCTTAAGGGGACAAGGTATCCACATGCTTGAGCACATGGTGCATTGCAGGTGCTGCGTTGGATGGGGTATTTTATCGAGGGAGTGCCGGAGAGCCCCGCAGAGGACATGCGCGTGCGCAGGGTCGTGGTATGCGCACCGCTCCCTGATGTCCCCGCCCCATTACCAGCAAGCCAGCGCACATCTCAGCTTGTGAAGGTGCCTTGCTAATGGCTTATGATTGTGTCCAGCTGCACACAGCACAAAGAGCTATGCCTGTGCCAGGCTGGCACGCTGCCACAGGCGCTTGGCGACTGCCACATGCACTGTGCAGCAAGAGTGAAGCGGTCCGCCTCGCATGCTTAACAGTCAGTCAGGCACACATGCGCAGGTGCGCTACTACCTGGCAAACGACACCGTGGACGTGACCGAGCCGAAGCAGCTCAACAGCGGCCTGCCCCAGGTGCCGCGCCGCGCGCCGCCGCCATGCGTGCCCGCCGCCGGCCCCCGCGCTGCACGTGCTCTCGCATAGTGCCCGACCCCCGCCCTCTGCTTTGCGAGCGCCCGCCTGCTCGCGCAGGGCGCGCTGCTGAAGCGGCACAGCGCGACCCTGGCCGGCGGCGCCCCGCTGCGGCCCGCGGACTTGGCGCTGGGCGCGCCCGTGGCGCTGTATGGGCGCGCGTTTCAGCTCGTGGACGCCGACAGCTTCACGCGCGCCTGGCTGGCGGCGCGCGGCACGCCCGCCGGCGACGCCCTGCCCTACCCGGAGGGCGCTATCGAGGCGCGCGCGCGGCGGCGCCGCGAGGCGGCTGCTGGTGCGGGGTCCCCCGCTGCGACCCGCGGTCCAAGCAGGGTAGCCGCCCCCAGCGGTGTGCTGAGACAGCGTTGTTCCCCGCCGGGCGTCGTGTGATTGGTGACGACGGCGTCTCAGGGCTCGTTAAAAGCTGGTGGCATGTGCCAGTTGATGCTGATGCTGGTCGACATATAGCTGCAAATCAAGTACATGTCCATGCTGCCCATGCTACCTTGCACTCCCACAGCTGTGCTTCTGGCGGGATGCTGACCTATGGGAAGCGCAATAGCTACTCAGCTGCCCCGCAGGCCTGCTTGTGGCCAAGCACTCTGCTGAGAGACCTTGCCACTGGTCCTGCCGCGCGCAGCGGCGCCCATGCTGGGCCGGCTCTCGGCGGGCCAAGCCGGCCCCAAGGGCAACCTGCGCGAGTTCCTGGAGGCCGACAAGAAGGCGCGCGCGCTCTGCTGAACCCCCTGCAACACGCATGCGTGGCTACTAGTGCGCCGGCACGAGCCTCGTGTCCACCAAAGCTTCAAAGCAACGCGTCCAGCTTGAGCGCCGCGCGGCGGCGTGCCGCAGCGCGCAGCATGCGCGCGCAGCACGGGCATGTGCCATATGGCGGGAGTTCGCGAGGGCGCGCGCGCCGGCGCAGGTGCTGCGCTTCTTCTGCGTCTGGGACGACCGCGCCGCGCTGTACGGCGACCGGCGGCCCTACCGCTTGCACCTCTTCCCGGACGGCAGCGTCGAGATCCTGGAGACGCGCGACGGCAACTCCGGCCGCGACCCCTTCCCTGTCTTCCTGCGCCGCGGCCTGCTGCCCAAGCCGGTCCGACGTCATAGGGTATAGGTTGGGGTAGGCTAACCTGATACCGTGACGCTCGCCGCAGGTCGCCGGTCCTGCGCAGGCACTGCAAGCAGCCGCCCTGCATGCTGCCGTCCACTTGTGATGTGTGACCACGATGCACTTAGCCTGCACAGCAGACGCAGGCTCATCTGCGCCTGGCACATGTGATGGCATGTGCTCGACAGCAACGTCTTTGCATAACGGTCGAAGCGGTTGCTGTGCAGCTGGCGGGCGGTCGGCAAGGGCCGAAAGGCGCAGCATCGCCCCATCCTAGCCAACGGGCAGACAGCACTGGGCTTGCAGGAGCACAAGGCCGCGGCTGGCGCGCCCGAGCGCGCAGACTGCTACGGCCCGGCCGACCTGCGCATAGGCCGCACGGTGAGCGTGTACGGCCGCGGCTTCCTCATCACCGACTGCGACGACTTCACGCGCAAGTGGCTGCAGGCGCGCGCTTGTCGCAGCACATGCATTTCATGAATTGCCTGTGCCACCATGAATTGCCTGTGCTTGTGGCATCAAAGCAGAGCTTGTGCTTCTGTGAAGCGCATGTTGTCCAACACAGTCATGATGACAGACTCGTGTGCCACTCATGCGAACGGCACCTCTGCCTGCAGTCCAGATTTTATACGTGAGATCAGCATGTGACTCCTGCGCAGGAGAGCCAGGGCTGCTCCGTGGCTGAGCTGGCAGCCATTAACGTGGCGGAGCGCATCCCCGCGCCCGCGCCGCGCGAGCTGCCGCCCTACAACGGCTTTGGCTCGCTGGAGGACAGCGCGCAGTCGTGCCGTAGCCTCATCCCGCAGGTCCGCCAAGCATACTGCTTGTGCCGTACTATTTACTTGTTGCCACTGCATCAGGCATCTCTGTGTGCATGCGCTCTGGACGGCCGAGCTGTGCACAGTGCGGTCAGCGCAACGTGCACAGCATGTTTGCTGAGGGATGCAACAGCATGGGCAGCAGACTCCATAGGAGAGCAAGGAGGAAGCAGATAGCGGGCACAGTCCCGCTCAAGCCCTGCTGCACGGGCGCAGCCGCCGCGTCGCGACTATGTCAAGCTGATGAACCTGGACAAGATCGTGCTGCGCTTTGGCTGCCGCATGGTCGGCGGTGGCACTGCAGCGCCAACCGCAGCCGACCAGTGCGGCCCTGCATCAACGCCAGAGGCAATACCTGTCGTTAAAGAGCATAGCAGAAGCACAGCCAGTGCATCTGCCTTTGCTTTGCCAAATAGCGGGTTGCGCGCACCTGTAACCTACTGCGCAGTACATGTGCTGGTGATGATCAGGCTGCTCAAGGCGCCTGACTGGCAATTCAAGCAGGTGTGGTGTGCGCAGGGGCCGCCGCTTCGTGCTGTCGTACTTCATGGCGGACGACACCATGTCGGTATTCGAGCCGCCCGTGCGCAACTCAGGCATCGTTGGAGGTGCGCGCGCTGAAAACATCGCTGTAGCTCATACGGGCACGGTCCACAGTTCCACATTACATGTTACATGTTACATGTCACATGTTACATGTTACATGTTACATGTTACACACTGCACTGCGTTCCACGGTGTCACCTGCAGCCTCTGCTGCGTTCCCTGCGCAGGCAAGTTCCTGGAGCGGCGGCCCGTGTACGCGCCCGGGGCCGCGGCCGTGCTCGTCACCGACCAGGACCTCTTCGTCGGCGCGCGGCTCACCGTCGCGCAGCGCATGTTTGAGCTGACCGAGGCGGACGACTTCACGCTGCAGTGCGTCGCCCCGGTGCTTCTGCGCAGCTGCCCTGTGCGCCTGCAGGCAGCGCTGCCGTGGCTTTGAGTTGGCCATCGAGCGGCAGTGTGGAACATTACCATGTTCAGCTGAAATGACGGCTGCTTTGGGTTGCCGCTTGATGGGTGTTGCTGATCTTTTGTACACGGTGTGCCCCCACGACCAGCAGAGATCGAGTCAATCCGATCAGTCCTTGACGGCAGAGATGCATGCCTGCGCAGGTACATGGAGAACAGCCGCTGGAGGTATCCGCATGCTGACTGGGAGGCCGCGCTGGCAACCGCGCGCGCAGGCCTCGCTGGTGCGCAAGCCCTGTCTTGACGATGCTTGGGGACGCTTGGAAGAGAATGCCTGATGATGCCCAGCAAGGACAAGTTGCTCTGAGCAGCAGCGCTTTGCTGGACCGCTGGCTGGACAAGCGCTGCGGGCACATGAGATGCCATGAGGGTCTGCCGTGGGCGTCTGCCATCAGCCTGTGCCACCACGCTCCTCGCCTGCCGCGGATCTGCCGTGAGCGTCTGTTATCGGCCTGTGCCACTGCACCCCTCGCCTGCCGCAGGCCGAGCCGGCGACCTGCGCAGCGCGGTGGTTGCTGCGGACCCCGAGGCGGCCGGCGCGCTGGGGGCCGAGGCGCTGGCGGCCGCGCTGGCGGCCGCGCGCGCGGGCCTCTCGCGGCACCAGGCGCTCGCGCTGGCGCGGCGGCTGGCGCCCGGCGCGGCGGCCGTGCCAGTCGACGCGCTGCTGCGCGCGCTGCTGGACGCTTGACCTAGCACCCGGGTCGCGCGGGGACACCGGCAGGCATGGCAACCCTATCCCTGCCACCTGCACACGCGGGGTCTCCGGTCAAGTCAGCTGACTCGGCTGCGGGCTGCGTCATCCATGCCGCGATGCAAGCAACCAAAGCGCTGCAGCCGGCCGTGCGCATGCAGGGACTGCTGCCTCTTGCGGTGTCGGCATGGTGCACATGGGGGTTGCTCTGGGATCGTGCAGCGCATGCAACAGGCACGAATGGCGCGCATGCTCCCGGCATGGCCCGCACGCCCCTCAGCACGCGAGGCTGTGTGGTGGCAGCAGCAGCCGCCCGAGGCGCAGCATGCGTGGCACACAACCGTATGTTCTGGCCAGCAGGCGTGAGCCAGAGCGGGTGCGCGGCCGCATGTCTACTGTGCGCTCATGCCAGCAGGGTTATGAGCGCGCCGGTCTGCAGCATATATCATCAACACACGCTGTTGCAGCGCTTCAGCTACGCTTCACACTCCAAGAAAGGCAGCACGCGCGGCTGGGATAAAGCACTTTACAGAGGCGGTGCCAAGCAGCGGCGCAAAACCCAAGACCGGCTGAGCGCCTGTGCGGCGCCACTGGCATCCTAGGGTATCTACACATTCAGCGCCCGGAGGCCGCAGCTGGCCACACGGCGCGTTCCCATCCAGGCGCGTTTCAGAGCAGAACATTCCTGGCAGGCGGTTCAGGCGTGGCCACATTCACGCGCGCATCACAGGTTCCCAGAGGTGCACCCCGGTGCAGCGTGTCACGACAAGGGAGGGAGTTTTGGTAGCCCCCTACCAATTCACAGTGCGCTGCTCGACATCTGACCCGGCAAGCATACAGCAACGGCAGACGGTTCAGAGAGCGGCCTTGGGTGTACAATAGGGCGGACCAGCCGCGCAGACGCGCGTGGCCAAGAGAGCGCGCCCAAACAGGCGCCCCTGGCAGCCAACACAGGGCCTGCCGACCAGGCCCACAGACCGTTAGAAGAAGGAAAATGAGGGCGGCGCAGTGTCAAAAATCGTAGTCTACATGCGACACCGGCCCGTGCACGAGCGCGCCAGCGCGCCTGTGTGCGCCCCCGCCATACATTCTGAGGAGCTGGTCCCGCCCCCACAAGGAGCAACCCCCGCCGACCATGTGGCAAAGCTTACCCGGGCGTGACCCCGCCGCCCTGACGGCCCCTTGCCAGACCTGCACATGCGGACCCCAAAAAATCCCGATTGCACACTACAGCGCCATGGGGCACGGCCCATGACACATCAGCCTTTGCTGCCAAACCCCTCACCCCTGTTCTGGGCACGCAAAGCACACCCCCGCAGCTGCATGACAAGACGCCCGCTGCAACTCCCCAACGCACAAGCTCCACCCGCCGCCCCGCCCTCCCTCAACACAGACAGTGCACTTCCTGCCACGCTGCCGCTTAGGCTTGGTGTGTAGGCCCCTCCTCGTCCTGTGCACTCGCAACAGACGGCCGCGCCCTTCGCTGCAGATGCTCTGCTGAGCAGCCCATGTCCCGTGCCCCTGTTGCAAGTCTCCCGATCGCATCTGCGCGCTTCAACCCAGGCCGCCGTGACCAGCCCCATGCCCCAACACAGGCGCCACGTACTTCAGTCATCGCCCCCTTCCACAACTTCACCCTGAGGAACAAGCAACCCTGACACCGCCCACAATCCCCCTCTGCCTTCGCTCGCAGCGCACGCCGCGCCGCCCACAGGGCAGCCCGCCCAGCCCTGGAGCTCCCCGCAATCACAACCCCTGGCTCTGGACCAGGTGCGCGGCGCTGCCGCTGGGCGGCCGGCGCGCGGAGCGCGGCGCCTTGCGCACGCAGCTGCTGCTGGGCGACGTCGACGCGCTCGGGCCGCCCTGGCGCGCGCGGCCGCCCGTGTCAGGCGTCTGCATGGAGGCGCGGCGCACAGCGGAGATGTCGGCGGGCTGCTGCATGGCATATGTACTGCACAGCACTTAAAACCCCGCTGGAACGACGGTGCCCCTGCAAGTCACACAAGCCCAGCTTGCACACAATCCATGCCGGCCAGGGGCCTCAACAGGGAGCTTCTGCGGCATGCACAGGCGCCTGCACCAGGCAGGTGGGGCGAACATAGGAGCGGACGTAAGCGCGTGGGTGTCCTAGCCTCTTAACACGCCCCACGCCCGGCGCTCATTGCATGGGTACCATTGGCCAGCATGTGACGCCTGGCAGCGCTCAACCGCGCGCTGCAGACGTCACACCCGCTGTTTGCACATGACTGCAATGCTGGTGCGCGCGGCCACGCACCTGGTCGTCGCCGCTCGCGCCGCCGCCGGCCGGCGTGGCATCGGGGCCGTCCTCAAAGTCGAGCGACGGCGGCTCAAACGCCTTGGGCACGCTGGTGTCCAGCTGGAAGCCGGCGCTGCGCAGCAGCTGGTTGCGCTCCGCGAGCAGCCGGTTGTACGTCGCGATCAGCCCGCAGCAGTGCTCCTGCAGCTCCTGCGCGCACCCGGCGCGGCGCGCGTCGGGCGCGTGCTCGGTGCCTTGCCGCCGCCGCCATCACAGACTTCTCTGCCATGTTCACCTCGCAGGTGAGGTCAGCATGTGTGGTCAGCAGTACTTGAGAGGCCTCCGGGCTTGCTCATGTGCCAGGGGCAGCATTTGCCTTCAGGACCCAAGCTTGCAACGTACTGTAAAGAGAAAAAAAAGGTCAGCAGGTGCCAGGCGCCATGCTCTGCCATGGCTTTGGGGGCATGCCATGTCGGCGGCCGCTGGCGGCAAGCGCGCCTGCAGCTTGAGCTTGACAATCTCATTGTTCTCGCCGCGGCGGCTGCACGCGGCGCGCAGCCGGCCCAGCTCTGCCTCGATGTTGTCCTTGTGGAACTGCAGCACCTCCGCCTTGCGCCGCAGGCCCTGTCCGCCAGGGCTTGCATATCAGTCTCGGGCCGCTCTTGTGCCACAGTCTCACAGCGCGCAAACATGAAGAGCGGGGCACCAGGCGGCGCTTGCGCGCGACGCAAGCACGCGCGTGCCTGCATGGGTGACAGCTTCCACCATCCTCGAGGTGGAGAGCCCAGAACACGCGCTGTGCACAGGAAGCGTGCGCCGCTCCTCGGCCTTGCAAGCACTGCAAGCGTGCAGGCGGCGCCTAGGCGGCCCATTTCCGGCGCAGGTTAAGGGTTTAGCATACAGACCGGAGCATGCAGGCAATAGGAGGCGGGCAGCCACTGGAGCACAGGGCGCGCACGTCAACATGCGACTTCTGCTTCATCTTGGACCGCGCGGCCGAGAGGCGGTTGGCCAGGATGCGGCGCGCGCGCTTGGGGTCGATGTTGGGGTCCAGGCGCGGGTCGGCCGCCGGCTGCCGCCCGCCCTTGCCCTTGCGCTTGTGCGGCGGCGTCAGGTACGCCAGGTGCGCGACCTCTGCGCGCGCGCGGCCCCGCGGCGGTCAGGGCCGCTGTAATGCGTGCACGAGCTCGCCATCCTGCTGCTGTGCACATTGACATAAAACAGACGCCGGGGTGGCATTGCACTCTCACGCGTCAACAGCCCTCCATGCAAGCGCTGCTGGAGACGTGCAGAGGAGGCCGCTGGTGCGCCAGAGCTCATGCACAGACCCACAGGTCAGGGACAGGCCATGCGTACGACACCATGCGTTGATCGGCAGGCGCAGGGTAGGGTTGGGGTTAGGCACGCAAGCGCGGGCGCCCGCCGCACCCAGGTTCTGCAGGCTGTTGGAGGAGGTGGAGCGCTGCAGCGGGCTAGTCCCGGGCTCGCCATCGGCCCAGCCGCCGGGCTCGGGCGCCGTGCGCGCCGTGCGCGCGCTCGCCGCGCGCGCGCCCGTGCGGCCGCTGCCGCCGGCGCCGCCGGCGCCGCCGCTGGGCGTGTCGGGCGAGGAGGTGCCCATACGGGCGGGGCCGCCCGGCGTGCCGCCGCCCGGCGTGCCCAGCCCGCCCAACGCGGCCGGCCCCGTCAGGCTCTGCGAGCGCCGCGTGCCGCTGCCGCTGCCGCCGGCGGAGTCCGCGCGCGAGCTGCCGCCGGGCGCGGGCCCCGCGCTGCCGGCGCGCGGGCCGTGCGTGAAGCCCGAGAATGCGAACTTGGGGCCGCCCAGCGGCGCGCCCAGGGGCGGGAACTCCGCCGCGGCGCGCCCGCTGGTCGCGTGCAGCCGGACCGGCGCGCTGGCGCAGGTGCCCAGGTGCGCGCCGCGGCTGGCGGCGGCGGCGCAGGAGGCCGGGTCGGCAGCGTGGTCGGCGGCAAGCGGCGCGCCATGCGCCGGCGTCAGCAGCCCCGGCCCGCCAAACAGTTGCTGCATGAGCTCCGGCGGCAGGTCGCCCGCCGCGTCGTCGCCGCCCGACAGCGGCGACCCGTGCACCGACCTGCGCACGCGCGCGCGTCAGCCGCTGGCCAGCGTTTGCGGGCTGTGAGACGGGCACTGGAGGCCACCGCTCATGCAGCACGTGAAGGTGATGCTGTCTGCTGTCTATGCCCAACGCACCGCTGCATGGTTCAGGCAGGCATACACCCAGCAGGGGTGTTCTGTGCGGGATACTTTGCCGTGCAGCGCTGAGTCGGCACTGAGGCTCGGAGCGACGAGCGGAGACAAGCGGGGCAAAGCAACACCGCAAAAAAGAGCGCAGCATGCACGCACGCGCAGGGCTTGCACGCAGGGGCGACACAGACATGACAACCGCTCACAGCATTTTCCCAGCTTACACTGTTGTTGCAAGTGTTTTTCACAACACAACAGCTTGCAGGTGGCCGGGTTGGCAGCAGGCCTTATAAGAGGGGCGCGCCGGGCGAGCGCGTTGAGCGGCAGGTCCACGCTGAGCAGGCAGTCCTCCTCGTCAAACAGGCTCTGGCCGATGTCACGCAGCGCGTCCGGCATGCTCGTGTCCTCGCCGCGCAGCGCGTGCGCGCCTGCGCGCGGCGGCCGTGCGCGCTCAGGCCCCGGCCGAGCCTCGCCCAGGCGTACGCCGCGCCGGCCATGACATCAGCCGCCACTGGCATTGACGCTCTTTCATGTAAAAGCAAGCCTGTCTGCATTACCGCCTGCACGGTACCTGCATAGGTGCGCCATCAAGGCCTGCTGTGCAAGGCGCAGCTGCCGAGGCGAGTGCGCACTTCAGCAAGAGCCGCTGCGCGTGCAAGCACCAGGCCACGGCGCCTGCCCGCACCTCCGTTCTGGACGGCGTAGTACTCCTGCGCCAGGTTGGGGTAGTTTGCCAGGAACGGCCCCTGCGCGGCGCGCAGGCCGCGTCGGCGGGCCGTCGCGGCGCGCATATGCATGCACAGGGCAGGAAGCGCGCTTGAGGCGAAACATGCATGATGCGTGCCAGAGCACCGCGCCTCCCTGCCTGCCCACCTGCTGCCTCTACCATACACTACAACTGCACAAGAGCATGCCTATCAGCCCACTTATACATGTGCCATGCCTGTCGAGCAACCTGGCTGTGTCTGCCTATAGCGGTTTGGTATATTGCGGCCGCGTGGCGCGCCTGCGCGAGCACGTCGCACTCGTAGTCGGCCTTGCCGGCGCAGCCGGCGTCCTGCCGCAGGCCGCTCATGCTGCGCGCGAGCGCGCTGCCCAGGGGCAGCGCGCCGGGGTCGCCGCCGGGGCAGCCCGCGCCCGCCTCGCCATCCAGCTCCGCCTTCATGCGTGCCGCCTCCATGTCGTAGTGGTACCTGTGGGACACGGAAAGACTGATGACGGGCCCGCCTGCTCTCGTGGCAGTCACAGCACAACACTCTGAGAATAAGAGGCCGTCCGTCAGGGGCGCTCGAGGACCTTGCCGCGGGCCTGGCTGACGCAAGCGCACAGCGCTGAGCTCCCAGGCATGCAGCATTCTGCCCGCGTCTGCATGGCGGTGCGCCGCGCGGGGGCAGAAGTACCCCTGCCTGCTCCCTGGGCCGGGCTGCGGCCTGCTGGCAGCGTGGGCTGAGGCCCCCAGGCCGCTGCGGGTTTCTCAAAGCTGCGTGCCTGCTCGGACGTTGCACAGCAGGTGTGCTGCTGAGAGCTCGCAGCAGCGCCCACCCGTGGCACAGCGCCGTGTGCCACGCCTGCAGGGGCGTGC
>JAABUU010000416.1_pt1 | contig 97526 bp, 91 predicted proteins | sample 5559301 | NCBI WGS metagenome assembly JAABUU01 (sample SAMN10711884, study PRJNA513360) | rock metagenome | isolation source: Antarctica rocks | place: Antarctica: Victoria Land, Richard Nunatak white | reverse complement strand
CGCGCCGCCGTAGGCAGGCGGCGGCGCCCCGTAGCCGGGCGGCGGGCCGTAGCCGGGCGGCGGCCCGTACCCGTGCGGCGGCGGCCCGTAGCCGGGCGGCGCCGCCCCGTAGCCGGGCGGCGGGCCGTAGCCCGGCGGCCCGCGCGGGGGCGCGCCGTAGGGTGGCGGCGCGCCCGGCCCCGCGCCAAACGGCGGCCGCATGCCGGGTGGGCCGTGCGGCATGGGCATGCCGCCGGGCGGCATGCCCGGCATGCCGCCCGGCATGCCGCCCGGCATGCCGCCGGGCATGCCGCCGGGCATGCCGCCGGGCGGCGGCGCGCCGAACGAGCTGGCGGGCTTGGCGCCGGCCTGCTTGACGACCAGCGGCTTCTCGCCCAGCTTGTAGTTGTCCAGGCCGCGGATGGCCGCCTGCGCCGCGCGCGCGCCCCCCTCGCGCGCCGCGCCAGAGCTCCGCACTTTCAACCTGCCCTCTTCACTTTTCCGGGGCCTGGGCTTCCGCACATGCGCCTGCCAACAGGTGCACGCTCCGCTGGCGGCCATGGGCGCGCCAGGTGCGGAGGCGGCGCCCGCGCTTGCGAGGCTGCACACCAGCACACCCGAGACAGGCACCAGGCACGGGCGCTGCCGCGGGTGCGATCAGGCCAGGGGTGCATGGCGGGGCCCGGCAGACGCCGCGCCCATGAAAAGCGCACGGCAGCGGGCCCGCGGCTTGAGTGCACGGCGGGGCGCGGGCGCGGGCGTCCAGGCGAAGCGGAGCGAGCGGCGCGCACCTGCGCCTGCGCGGGGCTGGCCATGGTGACAAACGCGTAGCCCTTGGGCTGGCCGGTGTCGCGATCGACGATCATGCGCACGTTGACCACCTCGCCAAAGTCGGAGAACAGGCGGTGCAGCTGCTCCTCGTTCGCGCCGTGCGACAGGTGCGCGACGTACACCTGCGCCGCGCCGCGCCGCCCCGGCGTGAGGCCGGGGCTGCCTGGCCCGGACGGCGATGGCAGGCTCCTGGGGCACAGGTGAGGAAGCGCGTCTGCTGTGTGCGCCGCCTCTCGGTGCGCAGCCCGGTCTTTTAGCGGCACCATCCAGTGAGAATCAAGACCGCGCGCCGCGCAGATGGCATCCGGGCTCTGCGCGACCTTGGGCCGGCGGCTTGTGCCGCCGCCCCGTGCCGCCCAACACGCAGGGCCTCCTGACTGCGCAGGCAGCAGGGACCAGAGCGCGCCGGGCGGCCGCCCGGCAGCGCGCGGGGGCGCGCCCTTGCGCGGTCGCAGGGCTGCTCGCTTTCGCGCCGCCTGCCCGACGCGCGGCCCTGCTTCTGAGCGGCGGCGCGCGGGGCGCGCCTTGCTCTCGTCGTTCTCGCCGGGCGCAAAGCCGCGCGAGGGCCGCTCGCCGCCGCCGCCGCCGCCGCCCAAGCGCCCGCCCTCGCTGCGCAGCCGCACCACCAGCGCGCGGCCGTCCATGATCTTGCCGTGCATGCCGGTCGACGCCTGCGCGCGCGTTCTTCCCAGTTGAGCGGCGCCACAGGGGCCGTCGCCGCAAACGTGCTGCGCATCTGTGAGGTCGTGCATCTGCCAGGTGCGCTAGAGCGGCCTGCCTCAAGATGTGTTGCACGCAGAGCGCCAGTTGCTTAAGCGCCAAGCGCGGCAAGCGCTGCTCAACCTGCGCACGCGCAGGCGGGCTGACACCGCACGCAGACGCGCCCCGCCGCAAGGCTTCCCGCGCTCGCCGCGCGCCCGCGAGCGCGCCAAGCGAGGGTGCTGCGCGCGGCGGCGGCGCGGGCGAGGGCCGCACGTCTGCGGCGGCCTTGGCGCAGTCCATGTGCACGAAGCCGAAGCCGCGCGACTGCCCGGTCGACATGTCCAGCAGCACGACCGCGTGCAGCACGGCGCCGAACGGCTCCATCAGCTGCTTCAGCACGCCGTCGGTCACCGCCGGGCTCAGGTTGCCCACGTACAGCTTGCAGTCGTCCGGCAGGTCGTCGCCGGGGCGCATGCGCGGACCGCGGTCGCCGCGGTCGCCGCCGCCAAACCCGCCGCCAAAGCCCGGGCCGCCCCCGCCGCCGCCGCCACCGCCAAAGCCGCCGCCGCCGCCGCCGGGCGGGCCAGAGGAGAAGCCGCTGGGGCGGCCCTCGCGCCCGCCGCCTGGCCCGCCGCCTGGCCCGCCGCCCAGCTCCGCCAGGAAGCTCTTGTACTCGTCGTCCAGGCGCCCTGCGCAGGACGGGCTTGATCAGGCTGGCGCGACGCGCTGGCGCGTGCCCGCCCATCTCCGCTCCGCCAGGCGGCTCATGGAGGGACCGCCCATGTACTGGACATGTTCGGCCAAGCGCGCTGGGGCACCGCGCGTCGCAGCGCGGCATGCCCTCGCGGGGGGGAGCGCGGCGCCTTGCCCAGGGGATGGTGAGGCAAGCGGCGATCGGTGTCGGAGGGACTGCAGTGTGCCCTGCCTCCAGGCGGCCGCGCGCGCCTCAACCGCCGCGTCTGCAGCACGCCGCTCCCATGCACGACCCGCACGGACAGCGCCCCCATGGCGCCCACAAGACCGTGGCAGACACCCCCGCAGCAAAGGCCAACCATGCGAAGCTCTGCGCTGCAGCGCGGGGCAGGGGAGCGCGCAGGCGCACCGGACGGCGCGGCGTCGCCGGCCATGCGCGCCACGTCGCGCTGGTACAGGTTGTCCACCTTCTCCTGCATCTGCGTGGGCAGCTTGTAGATGTCGTCCGTGCGGTTGGGGCACTCAAACTGCCGGTGCCCGTTCTGGCCGCACAAGTAGCAGTGCTGGTCGTCCTTCAGCGTGCCTGCGCGCCGCGCGCGCCGCGGGCTGGGCGCGGGCGAGGTGCTGTCGCATGGCAGGCGCGCTGGCGCGCGCTGCCAGCTGCGCAAATAAAACATACCAGGCGACCAGGGCTTGCAGCCGTGACATGGACACGTGCTCGGGGCGCAGGAGGACAGGCTCTCCCGACAGCCAGCAACGAGCCCCTCGCTGCCCAGCAGGCGGACGCGGCTTATGCACGCGGGCGACCCAGGACGCACCATTGAGGGCGGCCAGCTCGCGCAGCTGCAGCCGCTTGTGCTCGTTGCGCGCCTCGTCGGTCGGCACCAGGAGGTCGTGGATCATCTGCGCCGCGTTGTCGACCTGCGCGCGCCCCGGGCACGCCGTCAGCCGCAGGTGGCGCCGCCCACACAGGTTCTACAAGCGCGAGCTGTGTGCGGTGTTAAGGCTTCCCGCGCCCTGCGCGACCGCTCGCCCCAGGTGGCCCAGCGCCGCGGACAGGCCGTGCACTGTGGGCGGCGTCCTCCGGCACGGGCGTCCGGCACGGCAGGGCGGAGCGCGGAAGGACCAGGCGCGGCGTGAAGAGAGGCCGCGCACGTCCTCGGTGGTGTCGCCGGTGATGAGCACGTGCAGGTCCTCGTCCTCGCCGTAGTCGTACTTGGGGTCGCGCGCGGCGCCCTCCTTGACGCTGCCCTTGCCGCGGATCGCAATCTTGCTGTTGGTCTCCTTCTGCATGCGCTTCTGCGTATTGCCGCGCGGGCCGATGATGAGCCCGATAAAGTTGTAGCCCGGGTAGTCCTTCTGCGGGATGAAGATCTTGCGGCTCTTCTTGGCCGGCCGGTAGTCGCCCGGCGGCCGGTACGTGGGGTCCGCCTTGATCAGCTCCTCTATCAGCGTGCTGCGCCGCTCCATGAGCCGCTCCTTCATGCGCACCTGCCGCCGGCAGCGCGCGCCGCTCGCGGGCCGCGCGAGCGCGCGGGACGCGAGCGCGCGCGCAGAGCGCAGAGTCCCGGCGCGCGCCGCGCACCTCGCGCGTGTTGAGGCGGATGCCGTTGCGGTCGTACTGCGGCTCGGGCGAGGGGCTGCGCTGGCCCTCTGGCGGGATGTCCAGCTCGTTGTCCAGGATCTTCCGGTTCACGACACTCAGCTCCTCCTGCAGCTCCTTGACCCGCGGGTCGTTGCTGGCCGAGCCGTGGATCAGCGCCGAGGGCAGCGCCACCTGCAGACGGGCGGGCCCGGCGTTTGAGGCGGAGGGCATTGCCGCAGGCGAACAGCCGTTCTAGCTACGAGCCGGCTCTGCCTGCCCCGCCGGCACGACGCGGCCGGCCCGACGCAGCCAGCGCACCTTGATGCCGCCGGGCAGCGTAATCTCCTTCGGCAGCACATTGGCCAGGGCGGTCTCGCTGTTCTCGGCCGGGTCCTCCCAGCGGCTGCGCCTCTTCCGCTTGGCAGGCTGCCCGTCTGCGCCCACGCTGCCCGGCGCCGCCTCCGGCTCCACCGCCGGTGCGCCCCAGCGGTTGCGCCGCTTGCGCGGCTGCTCGGCGCTGCCATCTGCGCCGTTGGCCCCAGCCTCCGCGCCGTCTGTCACGCCCCCGTTCTGCTGCGCGGGCTCCGCGCCGGCCGCCGCCGCATCAGGCGCGGGCTGGCTGGCCGCCGCGGGAGGCGCCACGGCCGGCTCAGCCGCAGGCTGCGCCGGCGCGGCCTCGGCCTGTGCGGCGCCCTCTGGCGGCGCGGCCGCAGCCTCAGGCTCGCTCACGACGGGTGGTGCCTCTGCCGGTACCGCATCCCCGGCTGGAGCGGCTGCCGGGGCCGGCGCGGCCTCCGCAGCAGCATCGCTCTGCAACTGTTGCAGAAATGCGTCTGCCTCAGCGGACAGGTCCATTGGCAGACCAGCAGACAGGCGGCTGCCCAACAAAAGCTGTCCACACTGTTTTGCTTCAGACCTCACTGGTTCATCCGATGCCTTGCCATGTCCCGGTGCCATCAGCAACCCTACCCAGCCAAGGAGGACATATGAAAACATGCCAGGCTGGCTCTGCCGGGCATGAGGCCGAGCTGGCACGCGCTACTCATGTACACATTACAACGTGCATGACCCCGCTCAGCCAAGCACGCCTCTGGGCTTCGGTGCTCCAACTAAATGAGCGTCACTTCAACGGCATGCTCTAGAAAATCCATGTGCAGCGTACACCAGACGTGGCACACTCGAACCGCACTGCATCGGGCACGCGACGAGCGGCAGACCTAAGATTCCACTTCTGCTTCTCTGTACCGTGGCACAAGGCAGCACTGATATCAGCAAGACAGGAATGCCTGCACGTGGGTGCACCCGTGCAAGGGCAACCCCCGGCAGCCGCCCGCCGCTACGCCTGCGCGAGCCCGGCGTCGGCGGCGCCCCGCCGGAACGCCATGCGGTACGTGTACACTGCGACGCGCCCGGAGCACAGCCTCGCGACTGCGGCTGCAGCGGGGCTGCCAGGGCTTCACGCTGTGGAGTTGCAGCTCACAGGCAAGCACAACAACGGCGCAGGCGAGTCGCGGGCCTGCCGCCTGGCGCGTGCGGGTCCGCCGGGCGCACCGGTCACGGGCTGGTTCTGCGCGCGCATCATGAGCAGCTCGCCGTCGTACGGCGTCAGGAAGTCGCTGACCACCTGCCGCGCCGGGGCGCCGGCCGTTGCGCGTCTGCGCCAGCGCGGTGCGCGCGCGCAGCAGCGCCGCGGACGGCAGCCCACCGGGTGGGCCGCTCTCCGCGTGGCGCTGCAAGCCAGGCAGGACGAGAGCGCGCGCACGCTGTGGAGCAGGGCCGAGGACTGTGGGCTGTGGAGCATGGCCACGGCAGCGGTGCACCGGGGCGGCACAGCGAGCTTGGCTGCCCGCGGCCTGGGGAGCAGAGCAAATGGCTGCAAGGCTGCGCTGCGGCCTGCCGGACGTGCGCGGGCCTGGCCTGCCCAGACAGCGCGCACCCACAGGCGGGCTGCCGGTCAGGTCACAATTTCTGTAAAGCGCACCTGGGTCGCCACGATCGCCGCGCCGCTATCGCCGGCGGCCGACTCCGCTCGCCAGCGGTACTTGGTGAAGCACTGGCTGGCTTTCACGCGCGGGTCCGGGCGGCCCGCCACGTCGTACACCTGTCCGCGCGCGCCGGTCATCGGCTGGGCGCGCGGCTGCACGCGCAGGGTGGGGCCGCAGGCGGGAGCGCAGGCAGGCCGAGCTGGCGGCGCCCTGGTCTGCCGGGCTGCCGCCAGCCATGCTGGCGAGCCTGTCTCCGCGCAGAGCGGCCGGCTCGTGCTGAGAATGATGAGCAGGCCATGGACAGCGCACGGCGCCCGGCTGCGCCGCCGGCACCAGCCATGCAGCGCGCCCGGCACCGGCCAGCCCCCGCGCGCGCAGCAGCAGCACCCTTCCTCAAATATGCCTCCCCGGCCCCAGTCAGCGCCGCGCCTGCTCAAAGAACTCCGAGGTGTCGAGGCGGCCCGGGTCGGCCGGCTGCGCCTGGGACCGGCGCGTCACGCGCGTGCGGATGCCCAGCCCGCCTGCGCCGCACCAGGCCCGCCTGAGCTCCCGCACGTGCGCCGCAGCCACCGCAGGCCACGCGCGGGCCACCGAGCCTCTCCCGCAGCCCGTTCGTATTCCCTGTGCTGCCGGGTCAAGCGCGCGCGGGCCGGCCGGCGAGCCGCACGCCAGCTCCCGCGGGCGCCCACAGTCGCGTTAATCAGTCCCGGGTGCGCCGAGGCAGCACGCTTGCGGCGAGCACGAAGTCACGCCTTCAACACGCAGAGGCCGCAGCGCGCCTGGCAGGCGGATGGAGAGCACGTTGGGGTCGTTGAGGTTCCAGGCGATCGCGTCGGCGGCCAGAGCGCCCTCGCCCATGTAGTGCCCCAGCAGGTGCGCCGTGTTGAACTGGCGCTGCGCGCGCCGCAGCGCCGGGGGCGGTAAGCTGGGCAGTGTGACAGCGCGCGGGCAGCTCTGCACGGGGCGACGGGCGACGGCGCGCGTGCCAGGAATAGTGGCCTGTCCACCGCTGTATGCTATTCAGGCGACGTGCGCTTTGCAGCTCGGCACCGCGCAGCTGGATGGACGGCTCAAAAGCTCAAGCGGATTCCCAGGCGGGTCCATGCAGCGGGTCCGGGGGGCAGAGGCGCCGCACGTCAGTCACCACGCGCCCGGCGCCGTTGCGCACAAAGGCCACCTCGTAGCCGATCGGGCGGTTGAGGTCCTCCTCGCGCGCGCGCTGCACCACCTGCCAGCGAGCGCTGCCTGCTCATGCACGCAAGCTCGTACACGCCTCCCAGTAGTAGTTTTGCGTCGTGCGTGGCACGTCCGCGCGGGCACGCAACGCAGCGATCCCACTGCCTGCATCGGCCCGCCCGCCACGCGCGCGGCGTCTCGCGACAGGGCAGCGCCGGCGCCGCTGGGCGCTGCGGGGCCGGGCGGCAGGCTGGGAGGCGGCCCGGCACAGAGCAGCAGGCCAGCAGGGGGCTGGACGGCGGGCAGGCCAGCGGCGCACGCGCAGGTTGGGCGCTGCGGGGACAGGCAACAGGATGTTAATCGGCCCGGCAGCAAGCAGCAGGCTGGCAGGGGGCCAGACGGCGGGCGGGCGGGCGGCGCACGCGCGGGTCGGGCGCTGCGGGGACAGGCAACAGGATGGTAAGCGGCCCGGCAGACAGCAGCAGGCCGGCAGGGTGCCGGGCGGCGGGCGGGCGGGCGGCGCACGCGCGGGTCGGGCACGAAGTCGGCGCCCAGCGGCAGCTGCACGTTGGTCAGCGTCGACCGCACCTGCCAGACGCCCAGCCACGGCTCCGGGAAGACGAGGTCGGCCGGCCCGCCGCCCAGCTGCTCCCACGCGCGGTCGAAGGCCGCCGGCAGCTTGCTGGCCTGCGCCGCGGCGGCGCGCGGGCGCCTCAGCGCGCGCCGGCGCCGCGGCGCCGCGCCAGCTGAGCAGAGCAATGTGCGTCCGCAGGCGGGAGGTGCATGCCCAGCGGGGAGCAGGAAGCAATCCTGCACGGAGCAGCAAGGCACACAGCCTCACCTCTGCTGCTGACTGCATGCGGCCGCCGGCTGGCGTGCTGCATGCAGTCTCATGAGTGGGGGCTCCAGCGCCCAACCCAGCAAGCATGCACACAGCTGAGCCGGAGGTTGGGCCCCCGCGCACCCCCATCACCCACCCACCCCGTGCCCGACCTGTCGCTGGAAGCGCAAAACTCGGCAGTCACACGCGCCCGTTGACGCCGAGGCCGACGGCGGCGGCCCCTCAGCGCATGAAGCACTGCCCCGCCTTGCCTCCACCCCGCAGGCGTGCTTCGGCGTCCCAACAGCCCAGTGTGCCAGCAGGCTCTGTGTCTCTGAAGGCACATGGGCAGCTGGGGAGCACCTGTGCTGGCCGCGCCGCGAGCGCGGCCGCCAGCGCGCCGAGAAGGGGGCGCCTGCTCAGGCGCGCCGCGCCGCCCTGGGCGGGCTCGGCCCCCGCGCCGCTCTCCGGGGGCGTGCGCGCCGCCGCCGCGCAGTCACGCGGAGTCTCTGTGATGCTGCGGACCCTCCTGCTCGGCAGCGCCGCACCGAGCTCGCATGATGATCTGAGGCTTGACGCAAAACACTCACAGCCACCGCCGCTCGGTGGGTCACTAGCAATACGCGCTGTTCTTGCCACTTGAGCAAGCACTCATGGAGCCTCTGAGGAGACGACATTGGTAGCTTGCACCAGAACCACGCGAACTTGCAAGGTAGAGCGCGCAACAGACCTGCTCGTGCATATCGGCAAAAGCCGATGCGCGTCCTGTGCTTTGCCACTTGTGCTTGCAGCCCCGCTGCAACCGCACAGGCTGCATGACATGGAGATGTTGCCCGCCATGCCTGTATATCCGCCTGCACTGGCCCGTGCGCCCAGTCACTTTGTGAACTGTCTGCAGCTGATGTGGGGGACGTTGTTGTCCCTTATTTTGCTCTGCCTTGCCACCTTTGAAGGGCGACGGCTAAATAGGCTTGCACCTTGGCATGGGCCTCGGACAAACACTGATGGTGCGCATGCAGATGTCCTCAGGCAGATGGCGCAGACGATGTCGCTGGCCGTGTGCGGCCTGCACCTGCGCGGGCAGCCGCTCAACGGGCAGCTGACCAGCCTGGGGGCCACCTTTTGCCGCGAGTGCTGGAGCGCGCCATGCTACCGGCTGTTCGCGCTCACCGACGCGGCCCGCGGCACAGCCAAGCCGGGCATGGTGCGCGTGGCGGCCGGCGGCGTGCGCGTCTTCCTGGAGGTCTGGAGCGTGCCGGTGGAGCAGTTTGGGCGCTTCATGCTGCAAGTGCCCGCCCCGCTGGGCATCGGCATGGTGCAGCTGGAGGACGGCGGCGCCACGCACGGCTTCATCTGTGAGGGCATTGTGGCGGAGGGTGGGCCAGGTGTCGAGGACATCTCGCACCTGGGGAGCTGGCTGGAGTATGTCAGGCTAAAGAAAGGGGCGAGCTGATGCGCCGCAGCAGGCCCCACTGTACTGTTGATCGTGTACGAATATCAACGGACAGTGTGTGCTGGGGACTGCGCCTCAGGCAGCAGTCAATGGGTGCAAACTTTGTCGCTGAGAACTGCTGGTCTGCTTGCTTACGTGAACGGTCCTAGTCGTCCTTGTAAAGGATTGGCGAGTGCACCCGTGCCCCCCTCCTGGGGCTGAGTAGGTGGGCGTGCCTGCGCCCGTGCAGCACAACAAACCCTACAAATTAGCTGAGCGGTACCCGCGATCAACACCACTAGCCACTTGACTTTGTGTTGAAAGCTTGCATCGCTGTCCCCTATTGCATCGCACGACGCACATCCACGGAGGCCAGGCAGGCAGTGCTCACGTTGGGGACCTTGCGACCGCGCTCTTGGTCCATCAACACTTTTACTCGCATAGGAGCGGCCACTGCGCTCAGAGCTGGACACTGCCCAGCCTAGCGCAAGCACGCGGCCATCCAGCACGTGTGAGCGGCGCGGTGCAGAGGCATGGAGGCAGTTGTGCAGCAGGCCGTCGAGCACTCGCTGCTCCAGGTGCGCGGCGCATGCCGCAGCCACTGACCACTGCGCGATCAAGCTCCGCAGCACGGATTTCTGTGCTCTTATATAGCAAGATGCACCTGCGCCTTGACCTGACCCTTGCTGATCAAGCTCGTCGCTGCGCAACGTTTAAGGAGGCAAGCGCACGTGGCAGCTGGTCAAACGGGGGGCATGCAGGCTGCGAGCCCAGCACCGTATGGCGGATCACACAGCGCTGATCCCCGCAGGCGGCCACCGAGGTGGAGAGCCAGCTGGACAGCCAGCTCAAGGCACTGGAGAACCTGGATGAGGACGATATCGAGCGCATGCGCCAACGCCGGGTCTGCCAGCTGAAGCGGGACGCCTCGCGGCGCCAGGCGCGCGCCGGCTCTGCCTGGCGGGTTCACCGCGCCAGCAGCGCTGCGTGCCGCTGGCGGCAAGCACCTCACAGCCAGCCTGGCGCTGCGGCCATGACCGTGCCTGGCGCCCGCGCTTGCCCGTCGCGGGCCGGCAGGCAGCGCGGCGGTCTGCCGCCGCTGCCCTCTGGGCGGGCCAGGCGTGCGCGGCCAGTGGGCAGCTACAGCAACCGCGCCCAGGCGGGCGCGCGCCGCAGGAGTGGCTGGCGCGCGGGCACGGCGAGTACCGGGAGGTCGCCGGCGAGCGCGAGTTCTTTGCGGAGGTCAAGGGCGAGGAGCGCGTTGTTTGCCACTTCTTCCGCGAGAACTGGCCCTGCAAGGCGCGCTGCACGCGCCGCGGCCGCCCGCCCGCCGCCCGCGCACCGGCTGCCAGTTGTCTGCGCGCGGCTGCTCCTGGCGCTGCGCGGCAGACAGGCAAGCGAGCGGCGCCTGCGCTGACGCGGCGCGCGCGCCAGGTGGTCGACAAGCACATGGAGATCCTGGCCAGGCAACACGTCGAGACAAAGTTTATAAAGGTGACCGGCGCGCCATGGCGCGACTGCCCCTGTGCCTGGACGCATCATTGTGCTGTGCCTGGGGGTGCCCGGGGGTGCATCGGCGTGCAGAGGTGCTCTGGCCTCCCCAAGTCTGCTCGCTGCCGCCTCCCAAGGTGCAGCCTGGCCACGCGGCGCCCCAGCTGCGCAGCCTGTTGAGGGCCCGCTGCTGCCGCCATGCAGCCGCCGCTGCTGCCCACATGCTGCCCACATGCTGCCGCCGTGCACGCTCGGGCCGCCGCGCTCTCAGACCCAGACCCCCGCGCGCGCGCCCGGCGGCAGATCAACGCGGAGAAGAGCCCCTTCCTGACGGAGCGCCTGCGCGTGTGGATGCTGCCCACGCTCGCGCTGGTGAAGCTGGGCAAGACCGTGGACTACGTGGTCGGCTTTGCCGACCTGGGCGGCTCCGACGACTTCCCCACCGCCGCGCTGGCCGCCAGGTGGCCCCCGCGCGCGCGCGCTCCGAGCATGCTGCGCCCCACCCGCGCACACAGCTCGAGGGCGGTGCACCGCAGGCTAGTTGCCACACTTGTCGCACAGGACGCTGTTGGCAGGACAGGGGGTGGGTTTTTCAGCTTGACATTGTGAACGAGCGCTGCACAGCTAGGCGCGCACCGCATGACGGGCGACATGCCGCACCGCCAGGCTGGCGGCGGCGGGCCTGCTCACAGAGGCGTCCGGTGAGTACGGCGGCGCCGGGCGGCGGCCGGGCGGCGGCGCGCCCGCCGCGCAGCGCTCGGTGCGGCACGGCGGCCGCCGAGCTGACTCCGACGAGGACTCCGATTTTGAGTGACGGAGCGAGGCGGAGCTCCGAACTGTATGATGGACTGTAGGCTGGCAGCCACGCAGCTGCCCAGCTACCTGGCATGTGCCTGGTGGTGCAGCAGCAGCCGCCAGCGTAATGTGCAACGCTGAGCCGGGCAGGTCGGCCGCCACGGCGATCTCGACAGACTTGGAATAGTACCTGGTCCATGTGCGCAGCTGCTGACATGTTGCAAGCACTTTGGCTGCACCGCGTCGTGAGCGGGCGGCGCTGTACACTTACATCTCAATTGTCCAGCTGACTTGCCCAAGCACAGCTGTCCAGTGCCGCACTTGCGGCAGTGCCACTGCTTTGCGCCTGTGCACACTCCCAACCCAGCCAGACGTGCATACCCCGCAGTAGCGGCCCCCACTCGCTCCACGCCCCATACAACGGCCCTTGTATCATCTGAAATTAGTCCAAACGGCCGCGCGCGCGTGCGCCGCCGCCGCGCTAGAACGTCACCGCCGCCGTCACCGCCGCCGCCGCCCGCCGCGCTAGAACGTCACGGCGCCCGTCTCCGACACGCGCATCTCCACGCGGTCGTCCTGCACGCAGTCGGCGCGCCGCAGGCTGTCCAGCGTGACCTCGGGCGGGTCGTCGCCCAGCGAGCCGACGATGCGCTCCGCGCCGGCAAAGTCCTGGCTGGCCGTGCCGGTCGTGTACGTGATGATGCAGCGCATGCCGGCGCCCTGCGCGGCCTGCCACCGACGCCAGGCTAGTCGTCAGGGCCCAGCCAACTGAGGGAACCATGCTCTTATGGCAACGCTGCAGCCGCGCAGGTCGTCGTGCTGCGCATGCGGGCTGCATGAGGCAGGCTCAGCCCATCCAGGCCAAGCCTCACTCCAAACGGATGGCGAGGAGCGGCTTGACGGCAGGTCAGAAAACCTGGTGCCAACGCCATCTGGGCCCTGGTGCCAAGCGCGGGTCAGCGCCGGGCTGTGGAGCAGGCGCAGGCGGGGTGCGCATACCCTGAGGCCGACCATCGAGTCCTCGATGACGACGCACTCGTCCGGCTGCACGCCCAGGCGCCGCGCGGCCTCGTTGTAGATCTGCGGGTCGGGCTTCTTCTTCTCGATGTCGTCGCCGCCGAGGAAGATGTCCAGGCCCTGCCGCGCGCACAACGCCTCCTCAGGCTCCGGCACCCGGCCCTCGGGCACTTGCTTGCTTCACGGCGTGGCGCTGCGAGCGCCCTGCTTACCGCCCCCGAGACTAGCGCCAAGGCGTGCGGCCGGGCTGCGTGCAAAATGTCATGCGCGCCTGGCCGCTACGGCTCAGGATCAGGAACGCGTTGAGGCGCTCCCGCGGCAACGCCCGGGGAGGTCGCGGCAGGGGCGCGCGCCTCGTAGCGCTCGCGGCCCAGCAGGTTCTCCACGACGGCCACGGCCGAGCTGCGCGTGGCCGCGCTGCACACGCCCAGCGCCAGGCCCGCCGCGCGTGTCTCGTCCATCAGCCGCAGCACGCCCTCCCGCGCCGGCACATTCCCGCTGGCTGCGCGGCGAAGTAAAGAGACTCAAAACAGGAGCCTCAGGCCCGCGCCGCGTGGCCGCCCGCCTGTATGGATGCACCATGCATGCGTGTTGTTCGCCCGCCAGCGCCGCGCCCTGCCGGGCCCGGCGGCGCGCGCGCGCCGCTCGCCAGCCAGCACCGCTCGAGGGCGCATGCAGCGGCCCCAAACGCAAGGCGCAGTGTTATCACCGCGACTGAAGAGTGCGTGTGATGTGTTGTGCGCGCGCGCGCTCTCCCCGCCCGACAGGCGCGCCAGCCGCGGGCCGTGAGTCAGGGCTCAAACCAGGTATGCGCCGGACCCCTCACCGCGACCTGACCATGACCATTCGCCATGGCTCCACGCGCAACCACGCCAGGTCGGAAGCCGCGTCACACCCTCCACGCACCACGCGCGCCGGCGCCGGCGCACGCGGAGCACCACCGCGCACACCGCCAGCCGCCGACTGTACAGTTCCCGACCGGCCCTGCACGCGCTCCCAATGCCGGCGCCTGCCTCGCGCCGCTCCCCGCCCCGCCCGGCGCCCCCGGCGGACCCGCGGCGCCACCTCCAACCCCCCAACCCTATGCCTGTGCGCGGGCTGGGCGGGCGGCCGCGCCTAGCAGCTCCTGGTAGTGCGTCGTCTTCCAGTCCTGCAGCGTGTCGACGAGCGTGGCCTGGTCCGCCTCCGACTCCGGCGCGGCCGGCAGCACGCTCGATGTCGGCCACCCGTTTCTGCCTGCGCGCGCCGCTCGTCGCGCTCAGCATGCGCCGCCCGCGCGGCGCGCCGCGAGGCAGGCGCTCCCGGCGGCGCGCCCGGCGGCGGCCCCTGGGCGCGCTCGCACGCCCGCTCGCTGCTCAGCGCCCGGCACCGCACAAGGCAGCGACCTGTCCCGGCCTGCCACATCAGCAGGCCAGCTCGGCGCCGGCACTCGACGCCACGCAGGTCAGCACACCCCGGATCATGCCGTACGTCAGCACACATGACCGAGCGGGCACACTTCGGGGCCTGCAATGCAGCCCACGAGCACACTTGGCTAGCCCCTGGACCGGCGTTGGGCGGCAGCACAGAAACCGCGAGCTCCTATTGCTGGCCGGCCAGCGCGCGTTTTGACACTGGAGTGAGGCGCGCTCTACACTCCTGTCAAAGCAGCTGGAGACAACCTGTGGCCCGCCGGCGTGCTGATGCAGATGGTGGGGCAGCAGGCGGGGCCGGGAGCGCGCCGCACCAAAGTACCACCGCATCTTGGGCTTGCCGCCGCCCACCGTGTTCGACAGCATGTCGTAGAACTTCTCAGACCACACCACGGGCTCCCCGCCGCAGCGCACGTCAAATTCCTTAAACGCCGCGTTGTACGCCTCGCGGTGCAGGTCCTCCGACAGCACGATAACGCCTGCCGCGCACGCGCTCAGCCCCTCGCCCTTGTCCTGCTGCACCTTTACAACGTCTCAGGCAGGAGACTTATGAGGGCGAAGCAAGCACAGGGCGGCTGCGATGCAATTGGGACTGAGGTGAGCAAGACGAGCTCCTGGACAGTGCGCAGGTGTGTCCGGGCAAGCGCGCACCATCGCAGTCGAACAGCACCGCCTTGAGCTCTGCCTGGCACGCCACCCCGCGCGCCCGGCGCTCTGCCGCGCCCGCCCGCAGCGCGGGCCCCGCCCGGCGCTCCCAGCTCCTGCCTTGCCTGTGCAGGCAGGCCAGCGAACAAGGTGCAAAGGTGCTTGTGGCGAGGCTAGGCAACACCTTGGTGTCAAGTGCAGCCGAGTGCAGGCGGTGTCACAGGCATTTGCGTACGCGGTCCATATTTGCACGGTGGATAAACTCTCTGCAAGTGCTGCGAGTAAGAGCAAGGATACAGCAACAACAACCTACAGCAGTGTACGCTGCACCTGGCTGGGGCCGTTGCTACGCCTGCATGGAATGGTGCGGCGCGCGGCGCCTGTGCACTGACAACACATGTGTGGCTGATAGCGCCCGCAGGTCGATGGAGAACGGTCTGCATGATGGCTACTTTCTGTTCGGCCCGCATTGGCATCTCCCGCCCAACTGGGTGGGACAGATTTTGAGATTAGGATACTGCTCGCGAGAGGGTTTAAAAGTCGTACTTTTAGCATACGACTGCTGGATGCTGTTCTGCTTGGACTGCAAGTCTAACCAGAAGCGGTTGTGTACGTGCGTGAGGCTCGCACAATGAACTTGTAGGCCTGAAGGTTGCCCGCGGCAGCGCCAGCATTGGCATTGTCATCTCAACGTGTATGGGCTGGTACTTTGACAAGTGCGCATGCCTGCAATACCCTTCACTTACGTGCGTCAGGTTGGTATAAATAGTGAGACGTGTGCGGCGCTGCTCATCCAGTGCCAGCTTCTGTTTGGGTTTGAAGGCGTCGAGCGCAGAGAGCTGTGGGTGGTGCCTGCGCGTGACCAAGCTAGAACGCTGTTGGTTGGCTGTCTGGTGTTGCGTGCGACCTTTGCTGCTGCGAACCTGAGAGCGGCTCAGCCTCTGTGCGGCGCGCAGCACGTTGCTTGTCGGCTCAGTCAATGTTGTGGTCGCTGCAGCAGCCTTGTGAGCCAAACAACAGCTCTGCGACGTCTCGGTGAGCTGTCACTGAGAGGCTGTAGTCCCCCTGTTCTCCACACTCGCGCGCGGCGGGGTTGCGCAGGATGCGCCTGCACCTGCTCGCAGCGCTCATGGCGGCTGCGCTTGCGTCTCAGGCGGCCGCGCAGACCTCCAGCACCGATTTTTATGGCTGGGCCACGCCGTACGGCGGACACACGGTGCGCGCGCGCGAGCCTGACAGCCGCGCCACAGCAGCCTGGAGGCTCTTGCCCGGCCGGAGCGGCTCGGGCAGCGTGTAGTGCCAAGAGCTGTATATAGATCACTTGTGTGAGGTGCCAGCAATGACTGGATGTCTGGCATATTGCTTTGCCCAGTAAGGGCGGCCCCAAGACCTGGAGCGGCATGCGAAAGCAGTCATTTGTAGACTCATGGAGCCCGCAGCAGCTGGACAGCGAGACAGGTGTGAGCCAGGGCATGTGCGGCACCCAGGCGACAGCGCCGGCCGGGCCTTGCCTGTGTGTTCTGCCCCGTATGCAGGCCCTGGTGAACCACCTTGCATCTCTGACGAGGGACCGGCGGCTCCGCCACGGGCGGCGCTGACCCGCTCGACGTGGTATCTGCGCCGCAGCAAGGCCTGGATGCAAACACGGCGACGTTCGGGCTGATCAACGGCGCGTGCGGCTTTGGCTCGGTCGGCAACCGCAGCACCTGGCCGTTCTGGAACGCGGTCGCAATCCCGCGCACCAGCCCCATCGCGCGCACCGGCCTGGCGGGCAAGGACGGCTGCGGCGCATGCCTGCGCATCAGCTGCACGCAGAATGTGCGCTCACCTGGTTGGGGTGAATGCGGCACAATGGGGGGTGGGCCTGCTACCCGCGCGCAGCAGCTGCACGCAGAATGTGCGCTCACCTGGTTGGGGTGGGTGCGGCATGGTGGGGCGTGCGCCTGCATCGCGCTCCCAGCGGCTTGTGCCAGGGTGAGGTCCAGGCTTCGGCGCGCGCTCGCGCAGCGGCCGCGCACAAAACATGCGTTCCTGAGGCTGTCATGCGCGTGTGTGGGGCGAGGCGGATCAGGGAGGTCAACACGCCCGCCGGCTCTGGCTGCGGAGCCCGTGACGTCTCACACCTCGCCCCTGTCCAGTCGCGCGCTCGTCACGGCCCTCCTGGACCGCTGGGGTCAAGCACTGACCGTGGGTTCTCTGCGACTGGCCGTCTGGCACCTGCAAACGCGCTCACGCCGGCCTCCCGCTGCGACCGGCAGTGCCGCGCGGGCGCGTCGCCGTTCGTCGCGCTCGTCACGGACGTGTGCGTGAGCTGCGGGCCGCAGCAGGTCAACCCGCACGCGCTCGCGTACGAGGCGCACCTGTCGCAGGACTACCAGGTGGACGTGCATGTCGAGCAGGCGCGGCGCGTAGGGTAGGGTTAGGGGTCCCGGCCGAACCGAGCGCAGCCCGCGCTGCGCGAGCGAGCGCGGCCCTGCTTTCTTCCCCCATGCTCCATCCGAGGTGGGAGGTGGGAGGACTGGTACTGCCTCATCCGCCTTGCTGCGGTGCGCCAGGCTGGTCCCTGGTCGAGTGGCAGGGCCGCTGATGCTGCTGATGTTGTGCAGAGAGCGGGGCCCCTGTGTGCACGGCGATGGGGCGCGTGCGGCTGGTGCGGGCGGCCTTCGGTGCGCCCAGCAACGGCGCGGCATGCTTCGCCGTGCGGCCGGCGCAGTGCAGGACGGGTGGAGTGCAGGGCGCTCGTATCAGGCTGGGTGGCAGGCATGGGTGTAAGTGGCGCGCGCTTTGGACGTCTGTCCGTACGTGTCGACGAACGCTGGTGCTGCGGCGCAGGTGCCCTGCGACCCGCCCGGCAACATCGTCATCCGCGTGACCGGCGGGCACCGCGACCCCAACTACATCCGCTTTGTGCTGCTGGACGTGCGCGCCCGCGCGCGCGCCGCGCGCCCCTGTCGCGCCGCCTGCGTGCATGCGCGCCCGAGACACGCAGTCTGCATGCATGCGCGCCCGCGACACGCAGCCTGCATGCATGCGCGCCCGAGACACGCAGCCTGCGCGCGCACCAGCGACGCTCCCCGCCTGGCTGGCGTGCTCGGGTGTCGCGCAGAGCGGTGCCACAAGGGGCCGGCGCGGCTCCACCCCCCCCCCCCCCCCCCGCGCATGGTCGGTTGAGGCCGCGCCGCGGCCTGCAGTGCAGCAGAGCGCATGTGCCGCCGCCGCGTGCGAGCGAGCTCAGGGACACAGGCGCCCGGTGCACAGTGTGCGGCAATCTGACACGCACCCGCGCCGTGCTGAGCACGGGCGGGCGGCGTGCAGATTGCGGGCATGCAGCCCATCCAGTACGTGGACATCAGGAGCGCGGTGAGCCCCGCGCCAGGAAGCCCTATGCAGCCCTATCGGATTCAAAGCGCTGCGCGCGGCAAACGGCTGTGCCTGCTGTGCCCGCCCGCCGCCTGCGAGCTGGGCTGGCTGGCCCAGCCGGCTGCCGGCCCCAGCTGGCAGGCGCGGTGCGGCCCGCCGAGCGCTGGCTCGCGCACCGGCCGAGAGGGGCCGGCTGCGAGCGGCGCGCTGACGCGCGGCGCGGCGCCGCGGCGCAGGGCAATGCCACCTGGGTGAGCTGCTACAACCAGTATGGCGCCGCATGGCAGGGCGACAACCTGGGGCCCGCGCCCTACGACGTGCGCATCACGCCGACAAACGCGGCCGCGCTCGTCGCCCCGTGCGCGCCCCCGCCTGCACCGCTTCGACCGCGTGCGGGATGCTGTTGCTCTGTCATGCCCCCCCCCTCCGTCCCGCCCACAGAACAAGTGAGCAGGCCTACCCGGTCTACGAACCTGGGCACAGGCGGGCCAGCCCGCAGCATGAGGGGTACCTGCGCACTGCATGCTGGGCCTGGGCCTGGGCGCTTCCAGGCTCCTACCTCGCCTCCAACGACCTCCTCAGGCTCAGGCGACAGCAGCGACACGGTGATGCGCATAGCGACCCGCAAACAGTGAGGTCGCTGGGGCGGACCGGCCGCAAGGCGCGGACCGGCATCAAGGGGCGGACCGGCCTTGCATGGCTGCCGGCGGCTCACGCCGCGCGCGCGCAGGGGCGTCATCCCGGCGCTCGCCGAGGGCGACTTCCCCACCGGCGTCCAGGTGGGCGGCGCGCGTGGCGTGCCGCCGGCCGCCGCGCCCGCGCCCGCGCCCCTCCCCGCCCTCGCCATGCCGGCGCCCGCGCCCGCACCCCTGGCAGACTTCCGCCTGCCCCGGAGGCCCGCCGCCGCTGCCGCGCCCGCGCCGGCCGCGCCCGCGCCGGCCGCCGCCGCCCCGGCGCTCCCGCTGCCGGCACCCGCGCCGGCCCCCGTGCCCGTGCAGCCCGCGTTGGCCACGGCGCCGGCGCCCGCGCCGCTCGCGTCCGCGCCTGCGCCCGCGCCGGCCGCCGCCGCTCTGCCCGCCGCAGCCGCATCGCTCCCCCGGGCGCCCGCGCTCGCGCCCGCACCTGCGCCCGCGACGCTGGCGGCGGCGCTCGTTGTGCCTGCGCCCGCGCCCGCGGCGGCCGCGGCGGCGGCCATTGCGCCGGCCACCGCGCCGGCGCCGGCGCCTGTCGCCGGCACGCTGGCACCCCTGCCAGCCGGCGCAGCTCTGCCTGTTGCAGCCGCGTCGCTGCCCCAGGCGCCTGCGCCCGCGCCCGCTGCGACGGCGGCAGCAGGGTCAGCGCCTGCGCCCGCGCCCATGGCACCGGCACTCGTCGCGCCTGCGCCCGCACCCGTTGCGGCTGCGGCGGCGAGGTCAGCGCCCGCGCCCGCGCCCATGGCGCCGGCGGCCGCTGTCACAGCGCCAGCGCCAGCGCCTGTGGCGCCGGCGGCCGTCCTCGCGCCCGCGCCTGCGCCGGCAAGCAGGACGCCTGTTGCTGCGCTGGCCGGGCAGCCAGGCGGGGCTCCAGCGCCCGCGCCCGCCGCCGCCGTCGTCGCGCCGGCACGGGCCGAGGCAGCGCCCGCGCCCGCGCCGGCCGCCGCGCGACCGCGAGCCGTCGTGCCGGCGGCCGTGGCGACCGCGCCGGCGCCCGCAGCACGCCCTGCTGCCGCAGCGCCAACCGTGGCCCCGGCTGCTGCAGCGGCGGCGCGGCCAGCGGCGGTGGCGCCCGCGCCCGCGATGGCCGTCGCGCCCGCGCCCGCTGCACCTGCGCCGGCAGCCGTCCCGTCCGCCGCAGCCGCCACCGCTAAGGCGCCCGCGCCTGCGCCGGTGGCCGCCGCCGCTGCCGCGGCAGCCCCGCCGGCGGCCGCCCCGGCCGTCGCGCCCGCGCCCGCCGCACTCACGCCCACAAGGGCCCCGCCGGCCGCTGCAACCGCGCCCGCGCCCGCCGCGCCCGCGCCCGCCGCGTCTCCGCTGGCGGCAGGCGCGCCCGCGCCCGCGCCTGCGGCCATGTTTGCGCCGCGCTTCGTGCCGCCGCCCGCGGCGCCGGCGCCGGCGCCGGCTGCGGCCGCGCCCCCCGCCGCCAGCTTTGCGCCGCGCTTTGTGCCTGCGCCCAGCGCCGCGCCTGCGGCTAGCGCCGCGGCGTCCGCCCCGGAGGCGCCCGCCCCAGCGCCCGCCGCCGCTGCCGTGCCGGTTGCGCAGGCGCCCACCGCGGCGCCCGCGGCGCCCGCGGCGCCTGCGGCTTCGGCCGTGCCAGCGTCGTCTGCAGCGCCTGGAGTGGCGCCGGCGGCGCCGGCCGCGCCGGCCGTGCCCGCGTCGCCCGCCGCGCCCGCCGCGCCGCTTCCGCAGGCGCCCACGGCAACGCCCGCCGCGCCCGCGGCGCCCGCGACTTCGGCCGTGCCCGCGTCGCCCGCGGCGCCTGCCGTGCCGCTTCCGCAGGCGCCCACAGCAACGCCCGCGGCGCCGCAGACTGGACCTGGAGGTGCGCCGTTGCCCTTGGCTAGGGCGCGTTGCCGTTGGGCGGCGTCACGGGTGCCAGTGATTGCGGGCGGCGCAACCTGACACTAGCATCAACTTGAAAATCGTCATACATGCCAGAGCGCAATATTTTGACGCTATGCCTGCTGCTGCTTATATGTGTGCCTGTTGTCACAGCGGCATGCCTGCAGACGCCACGCGAGCGCCGGCTGATCACAAGCCAGGATCAACCTTTCAGGCTCTCCACGCCCGGGCTGGCGCAGGCATGTCGCGCGTGTCGTGCGCTCCCTCCGCGGCATATTATGCAAAGCATCGCCTGGCGCAAGGTCGGATGACGGACACAGCTCTGCTTGCGCGGGCTGACACGTGCGCGGGGCAAGCGCGCAGGCCTGGCGCTGCGCACGCCCGGCAGCGCGCAGGCGCCCGGTGCGCCGGGCTACTCCTCGGCGGTCTCCAGCGTGCTCCAGGGTCTTGGCGTGGGGGCCTAGGGTTTTGAAGAGCAGGGACATGAACTCAGCGCCGGCGCTGCTCAACGCTCTGGCGCGCACAGAACTGCGCCACTTTGGGGCACCCGTGACTCGCTTTTTGACACCCGCTGTCGGAGGTTCATTGCTGTTTCATTCCCGCTCCTCCATGGCCTCTGGCGGTGCTGCGCGGTCAATCGCGCAGCACTGGCCGGGTCATCTAGCACCGAGCCGGTGCACCAAGCATGCGCCGCGCGCAACGTCTTGATAGTTTCGACTTGGCGCTCCCTTGTATCTGCAAGGCGCTGCAGTGCATGCGGGTATCTGGTCGCGCTGCTTGGTGCATTAGCAGGGTCCACGTTCACCTGATGCAGGACAGCACTATGATTGCGCGCCCCTGTCGCTGTGAGTACTCTGTGGGTGAACCTCGTATGGTGCGCGCTGAACAGAGCGAGTGTACGGCTCGTGTGCATGCATTCCCTGCGCGGCTGGCAGGCCTGCATGCAGGACTGTGTGGTTGGGCAGCCTCCATGTTTTGAACACCTGCCTGAGATGGGAGTCGTCGCGGCTCTTGGAACGGAGTATACATGGCTTGCTGACAGTGCGCGGGCTTGCTGTGCAGCGCTCATTTTAGGGTCAGGGGCTGGCACGGGTGTCTTGGGGCGCTCAGAGCGTTCGCGCATGCAGGCCATTGCAGGCCATTCCTGCTGTGGCACGCATGCTGAGCTCGTTGTTTGAGGTCGGAACTGTCATGAGCAGCGTAGCTTTGGTGCCACCAGCACTCGTTTGTAGCTTTGCGTGCTTCCCGCAGATGTGGCGCTGTGCCGCAGATGTGGCGCTGTGCAGTCCTGCTGCAGGCCTGTGCGCAGCAGCACACATGCAAGGCGACTTGTCATGTGCCATTGCATGCATCTCCCGGCACACATGTGCATGTTGTTTGTTTTGTTGCAACAGATACAGATACAGATGTTGCAGACGTGCAAGCAAACCCATAGGGCATGCGGCGCAGGCTCCATCATATGCTGTCACATGTCTTGCTGTTATATGCCAACGCCGACAGGCAGCGTGCATGTGCGCACCAGTGTGTGCATCGACAGCCATAGCTGCCAGTGGTCGTAGACGTACCACCGAGTGGGTCGAGTAGGAAGCAACGGACAAGTACCTTCACAGGCGCTCTGCGCTCTTTGCTGATAACTTTGTTCGTCCAAATGATGTGCATCCCAATAGATGTGTATGCTGACGAAAATATGTCATCGACGGAATCCCGCAATATGCATTTCGCATGACAGATCGGCCCAGCCCTGCGCTGTGCAGTCCAAGCGCAGAGCATGCGTTATGATCAGCATGTGGGTGCACACTCAGTTGGGGAACGAATCCATGTGCACATAGACAGGGACTCTCCTAGTTACAACCGTGTGTCGGCCAAACTCGGCCCCTTACGGTCGCAGCCCTCAGGGCTGCGCAGCGAGCAAATGAACTTCATGTAAGCATGCGAGTATGCATTTGGCCACCGTCAAGGTGTCCGGGTTGCGACTAAACGCAAGCATGGTGGTGCCTGGAAACTGGAAGAGGTGCGCGAAAGGCGCACGGGCGGCCCGAGTGGCCGGACACTCAAACACGCCGTGGTATTCGTCCCCGACAACGCCCTGGTCGCAGCACAGGCAGACCCGCGCGGCGCGGTGGACCCCCTGATTCCGTTGCGCAACAGAGGGGAGCGTGGGAGCACCCCAGCCGGAAGCGCACCACCTGGAGCACCCGCGCCAGGCCCAAGCGGAGGCGGAAGTAAGGATTGGCCCGAACACTATCAGGCAGGCTAAACCAGCGTAAGCATTTGCAGAGTGTGGCGCCCTCCGAAGGGCCCGTGCGCGGGCAAACATCGCATTGCTGCCAGCATGCGCGCTCGCGCGCGGTGTGCAGGCGCATGACGGTATCGATTGACAGCACAGCCAGGCGGCGGCGGTCCACATGGACCGGGTACCCCAAATCATTCAAACGCTTGTACACAGACCAAGCCCAGTTCTTAACCTTGCGCGCAATCGCGTCATCCCAGTCGGAGAGCGCAACCGCCCGCCACAAGCAGTCCCCGTGGCGCAGCGCCTGCGCGTTCCGAAACCGGCACGTGCTGCGCAGCCAGACATGCTCCGGCGGCAGCACCCGCAGCTCTCGCAGCACAGTGGCAGCGGCAACGCTGTCGGGCAGCTGGAGAAGGCGGCGCCACAGCTTGACATGCGCGCGCGCTAAGTGATCGCGGTCCTTTTTCACAGGGCGCTGGACATGCTTGCGCATGATGTACGATCCCGAAAGCCCTGCCAGGGCTGGAAGAGAATGCTCACTGCCCTTGGTACTGGCACCAGTGAGCTCTTGGTAGCGAGAGGGCTGCAGAGCTGTGACACTATACGTGCGTGTGCTGTGAACCACTGTGCCACAGTGATCACTGGTCTGCATGCCTGTCGACTGGAGTGTGTAGTGCAGTCAGCAGCGGCTTGCAACTGCTCAAGAGTTTCTCTCGGACCTGAGAAGTGAGCGCCTGTAAAGGTTTCAGAGAAGTGAGGCAATGCATTGGACAAGCGCGCACAGCGACACAAGGGCGAGCAGCCTCATGGAGGCCGCCTGTGAGCACATGGAAGAGCCGCCTCGCATATACAGGCTTGATGAGGCAGTGGTGAACCGCATCGCCGCGGGCGAAGTTATACAGCGCCCAGTCAACGCACTCAAGGAGCTCGTTGAAAACAGCTTGGATGCTGGTAAGACGCTGAGCCTCGCTGGGGGTGCACCTGGTACAAGTGGCCCGACACGCTTGCTCTAATATCTTTCAATAAGGCTATACACACGCAGGAGCCACTCAGGTCAACGTCGTTGTCAAGGAGGGTGGCAACAAGCTGCTGCAGATCCAGGACAACGGCCACGGCATCCACGTGCGCCCCTTCTGGCCACACTGGAAGCTGATGCAGGCTTCGAGCTAGCAATCAGGCGCTAGGCAGCGCAGGCTGCCCTGCTTGGCTCCAGCCGTGCGTGCGGGCGCAGAGAGACGACCTGCCGCTGCTGTGCGCGCGGCACGCGACGTCCAAGCTGCGCACCTTTGACGACCTGGAGGGCGTCGCCACGCTGGGCTTCCGCGGCGAGGCGCTGGCCTCGATCTCGTTCGTTGCGCACCTGACGGTGACCACGATGACGCCCGGCGCGCCGCACGGCTACCGCGTGGCGTACAGGCGCGGCCGCCGACCCTGACGGCGCCTGCCTTGCGGCTCGCATGCATGCGCGCAAGCCGTCAAGGCCGGAGCTGCAGACGCATGCCGGCGTGGTGCAACGACCCCCTGTGCGAAAGCACCGTCCTCCTCAGGTCGCGGCATGCATGCAGCAAAGCTGGGCAGCGCCATGCTGTGCAACATGCGGCTCGTGGCTGCAAGCCGTGTCCAGGCATGCGGACTGTGCGCAGGGACGGGCGCATGGATGCTGCCGGCCCGGCGCCCTGCGCCGCGGTGCAGGGCACGACGCTGGTCGTGGAGGACCTCTTCTACAACATGCTCACGCGCAAGAAGGCAAGCCTGCTAGCCCCGTCTCAGCCCTGAGGTATTTCTCATGCAGTCATGCTTAAGAGCAGGTTTCCGGCGGTGCCACCCTCCAGAGCACTGCAGGACGCGCTTGGCAGCCACGCCACCTTGCAGTACCACCGTAGGTCATGCTTGGGTGCTGCTCGCCGCAAAGGCTTGACCAGGACGACATGACTTGGGCAAGCACACCTCAACACCCCGCTCCTCATCTCAGTGTGCCACTGGCGCGGCAAGCGATGCTCGCCCCGGCCGTCGGCAGGCGCTCAAGGCGCCGGGCGACGAGTACGCGCGCGTGCTGGACATGGTCGGCCGCTACGCCGTGTTCAAGGCCGGCACGGGCTTCTCCGTCAAGAAGCAGGTGTGCAAATGCGGCGCAGCCTGTGGCTATCAGTACGTGGTGCGATATACGCTGGGTGGTGGATGGTGCGTGGTGCATAGCATAGGGCGGAGCCGCGTGACAGGGGTGCGCGATAACAGGGCGAGACGCGGCCGGACATCCACACGATGCAGGGCGCGTCGCACCTGGACAACATCAGGTGCCGCGAGCGCACGCGCGACCGCACCGCCTCCGCCCATGCCTGCCCGCCATTCAATTAGAGCCGTCAGTCCTGTCACTTGTTAGCCTCAACTTGATGCACCATGAGTCAGTCTTCGTGTGCGCTTGGCCACACCACCACGGTGCCTGCCGAAGCTGTGCATGGTTTTGTGTGCATGTGAGACTGCATGCCCGCTCGGACGCCGTACGCAAGCACAAGCTACTGACCAGCAAAACTGGCCATGAGTGTTGTGGCATGGCACTTGCTGCAAAAGTGCTCTACAGCTTCATGCACGCCGCAAGATGACATCAACTCAAATCGCATCATGCGTAGGGCTATCTACGGTGCGAGCGTGGCGCGCGCGCTGTTGCCGCTGCACGTCGCCGCGGGCGCAGCTGGCGCAGCGCACGACCCAGGGCTGGGCGGGGCGCCTGACGGCGGAGGCGCGGGCGCGGCGCTGGATGTTGAGGCTGGCATCGACGACGGGCCGCAATTTGTTGCTGAGGCGCGTGTCGGCAACGCCAGGTCTGCTTTGCCCGAGGACGCGTACTGCACCAGCTGCACAGGAGTGCTGCCCTGTCTGCTTGTCACCTCAGCCACTCCTGCACCGCCGCAGCCGGAGGCGTCCTGCAGCCCTGGGTCCTGACACTGTGCCTCAACGAGCTGGGGCACACGAGCTGCCAACAGGATGCCGTACGAGGCGCTTGCAGGCTGCCCTCCAGCCTGCAGTCAGAGATTGCTGAGTCGAACACAATGCTCAACACTGACATTCGGGCTGCATATTGTGCGTGGCGCCTGCTCTGAGCGCAGCTGCACCCTAACCCTTCACCCTGCGCAGGGTTACGTGTCAAGCGCGGATTACAGCGGCAAGCGCGCGGTGCTGGTGCTGTTCATCAATGGGCGGCCCGTGGAGTGCGCGCCGCTGCGGCGCGCGCTGGAGGCCACGTACGCGTCCGTGCTGCCCAAGGCTGCCAAGCCCTTTGTGTTCCTGGTAGGGTTGTCAAACCCTGCCAGTAACACGCCTCCCGTCAGTGTCGTGAGCCCTGCCAGCGTCGTGAGCTGTGTGGGTGCGGCAGGAACCGGCGGGGTGTGCTGGCCGTCGGCACACAAAGCTTGCGGTTGCTCTGGGAGCATGGTCAACTGATGTGGTGCATGCGCTCGGGTGGCCATGTACAAGTCCACGCGCATGCGCATTTCATGCCGCGATGTCGCTGCGTCCCACGCGTCAGGCGTCTGGGCTTAGGCGCTGGGCTCAGCAGCGAGTGTGCCGACTGCGGTCGGCCAGCCCTGCATAGTGCGAGAGTGCGCCGCGCAGGACCTGCGCCTGCCGGGCGCGCACGTGGACGTCAATGTGCACCCGACCAAGCGCGAGGTGGGCTTCCTGCACCAGGAGGCGCTCATCGCGCGCCTGTGCCAGGCCGCCGAGGCGCTGCTGCTGGGCTCGAACTCGCAGTGCGCCCGCCGCCGGCCCCCTGCGGGCTGCATGTCCCCTGCGCTGCCCCGCAGGGCCTGGCAGGTCTGGCCGACGTGCAGGGGCGGCGGGAACCGGCCGGCTCTACGTGTGCATGCGTGTGCGCTCGGCTGGGTTGCTCGCTCAGCTCGACGAACAACTGTCAGAGCCAACAGGAACGGAGTCTGTGCAATGCGCAGCTGTGTCTGCATGCTGATGTGCTCACAACCGCGCGTAAGCGGGTCAGTGAACCGCGGACGTCTGCCTGATGTGCTGTGCGCCGGCTGCGCCAGGCGCACGTTCACACAGACGCTGCTGCCGAGCGCGCCGCTGGTGCTCAGCCCCGACCGCGCGCTCGCGCGCGCCGCCGCCGCCGGGGGAACCCAGGGCGCGGAGCGCCCCGGCGCGGGTGCGGCCGGCGCCGCGCGCAGCAAGCGCGCGCGCAGCGGGGGCGCCGCGGGCGCGGTTGAGGGCGCGAGCGATGACGATTCCGTTTGTAGCGTGAGCGAAGAAGAGGATGAGGATGCGGAGGGGCGGCGGGGGGCGCCGGCGTGGCCGCCACCCGTCCTCACTGCGCGCCGCGACAAGGTGCGGGCCGCGAGCCTGCGCTCACCCGCCTGCATGTGCGCTGATGCGCCCCGCACCAGCACCGGCATCGGGGGGCAATGCTGTCCGGCGGATGATGGGGTGGCAGCGGCCTCAGCAGAGCGCGCGAGGCAGGCGCATGCTGGCGCGCGCCGACAGCCGCAGCGGGGCCGCTCCCTCACGCTGTGCCGGCCGGCGCCGCGTCGCCGTGCGCAGGCGGCGCGGGGCTGAGCGCGGCGGTGCGCGGCGGCCCCGCCCGCTCTGCGTGAGTCGCCTGCCGGTGCCCCGCGCAGGCGGCCTATGATCCGCGCAAGCTGGTCCGTACCGACAGCCGCGCGCAGACGATGGAAAGATTCCTGCGGCCGTCGCCGCGGGCCGGCAGCGGCGGCGGCAGCCCCTTCGCCGGCGGCGGCAGCCCCTCCGCGAGCGGTGGCAGCCCCCCCGCCCGCTGGCCCTCCGGCCCGGTCGCCACCAGCGCGCCGGGCGGCGGCGGCGGCGGCGGCGCCGGCCCCGGCAGGCACTCCGGCAGCGCCCCCAGCAGGCTGGGGCCCCCGCGCGCCGGCGACGCGGCGGCCGCCGGCAACGGCGCTGCGGCCGCCGGCGGCGACGCCGCGGGCGGCGGCGACCCGGTCGCGGCAGCGGCAGCGGCGGCGGCGGCGGCGGCGGGCGCGCCGGCGCGCCGGCGCGGCGCCCAGCGTGGCCTCGTGCGGCCACGGGAGGCCTGGGACGGGGCGGCCGCGGGCGCCGACGCCTGGGCGGACATGGCGCCCGTGGATGAGGAGGGCCTGGAGGCACTTGCGGGGCTGGGCCCGGCGCCGGGGGGACCGCCAGGGCCCGGGGGCAGCGCGCGCGCGGTGTGCGCGCGCCACGCGCCGCCTGCCTGCCAGCTGGACTCCATCCAGGAGCTGCTCGTGGAGGTGGACCGGGGCGCGCACCGCGGCGCGCCCTCGCCCCCGCGCCCCCCGCTACCATGCTGCGTGACTGCACCCGCAGCTGCTCGCGTGGATGCATGGGTGCACATGCGAGCTGCACATGCGAGCGGCATTGTCTGAGCAGCGACGATGCAGAACCAGGTTTGTATGAGCAACGCGCCCAGCGCACCATACAGGGGCCACGCCCCGCGCTGATCGGGACCGGGCTTGCTGCGACCCTTCACTGGGTAGCGGGCAACGCGCGCGCGGCAGGCCTGACGGACATGCTGCGCGGGCACACCTTTGTGCGCATGGCCCTCCAGCGAGCAGTGGACGGCGTGTGCCTGAGACATTGTGCGCATGGGCGGCAGGCCTGACGGACATGCTGCGCGGGCACACGTTTGTGGGCATGGCCGACGAGGCGCTCGCGCTGGTCCAGGGCGGCACGCGGCTCTTCCTGCTGGACGTCGCCGTCCTCTCGCGCGACCTGTTCTACCAGCAGGCGCGCCCGCCCGCCGCCCTGGCGCTGCTGCCCCGGCCGGGGACGGGGCCGGCCGCCTGGCGCGCCCGTGCCGCACACAGGGTCCCCTACCAGCCAGCGCGTGCGCTCCAGGCGGTCCGGCCCGTCCGTTCTGCGCTCTCCTTGCGCCGCCAGTTCGTCCTCTCTCGATTCACCGTGGCCTCAGAGCCCTCGCAGGTCTGGTAAGAGCCCGCGGTCGCTCCGTCGCGCAGGCGCTGCGACGCTGGGAGAGCCTGCCCGCCGTGCGGCTTGAGGACGCGCCGCGAGTGGCGGACCTTGCGGCCGCCGCGCTGAGCGCGCCTGACCTGTACGGCGATGCGCCGGTGCGCCCGCGCGCGCGCCTGGGCGGCGGCCGCGTGCTCCCGCGGGCCCGCCGGCCGCTCCGCTCTGCGGGGGCGCGCCCTGCGTGCGCCCATCGTAGCCCTGCTTTTCGTTGCATGGCGGGCGCGGGCGCGGCGGCCGCCAAAAGCTAAGCCGGGCGCCGGCGCCGCGAGCGCTCACGCGGCCGCATGGGGCGGCCGGCGGCCAGGAGGACATGGGCGAGGCGGGCGCGGGCGAGGTTGCGGCGCTGGTGGAGCGGCTGCTGCTGGCCAAGGCGCCCATGCTGGCCGAGTACCTGTCCCTCGGTGCACCCGCCCGCCGGGCCCGGCCCGGCCTGGGGCGAGCCTGCATTGAGGGGCGGCCGCCGAGCTTGCGGGCGCGCCATCCGACCTGGCGCAGTGGCGCTGCGGCGCCTCCGATGGGCGACCGGGGCGGCCGCGGCTCGCGCAGGGCTGAAGCAAAGTCGTGACAGTGTAGCCGCAGGGGAGCCTGCGCTGGACTGCCTCTCTGCTTGTTTCGAAACTTATGTTTTCTCAAAACAGAGCAGGGCGGACCTGAGGCCCGCGCGCCGCGCGCGCCCAGGCGTGGACGCGGCCGGGCGGCTGGCGTCGCTGCCGCAGCTGGTGGACGGCCACGCGCCGGACCTGGACCGCCTGCCGGGCTTCGTGCTGGCGCTGGCGCGCGACGTGGACTGGGCCGCGGAGAAGCCCTGCTTCCGCACGCTCGCCGAGGCGCGCGCGCCCGCCGCGGGCGGCGCCCGGCCGGGGGCGCGCCCGGGCCTGGGCGCCCCCTCAGGCGGCGGAGCGACCGGCCTGGCCCCGCCCCCCCGCTCCTGGGCCGCTGCGGCACTCTTGCCTGCATAGGGTTCCGCCCTGGCGCAGGGCACATGTCCTCAACCGCGCTGTCTGCTCTGATGGCGGCGGAGCTCCGGCCTCCGTCGGCCAGCCAGGCGGCTCAGGCAGCAGGGAGCTGGCTGCTGCACCCTGTGACTCGATCATGGAGGCAGAGGTGTCAACCGGGTGCCGCGGCGCGAGCGCGCCGGCCGCGCTCGGCCCAGCGCACAGCGCTCTGGGGCCGGCTCGCTATTCCCTGCACTACCGCCATGTGAGGCTCAGACACTGCCCTCGCCGGCGCATGCGCAGGCGCTCTCGGACTTCTACTGCGCGCAGCTGCCGCTGCTGAGCGAGCGCGCTCCTGAGCACGCGCCTCGGCAGCCCGGCCCGGCCACGGACGCCGCGGAGCCCATGCAGGTCGACGGCGACGCGCCCGCGGCGGCCGCCGGCACGCCTGGCGCCCCACCTGCGGAGCTTCCAGGCGCCGGCGCCGCGGATGCAGGGCCACGGGACGGGGCTGGGAGCGCCGGCGCCATGGCGCTGGGCACGTCTGGCGACGGCGGATCGCGGGGGTCGGGGGCCGCCGCGCTGGCGGCGGCCAGCAGCGGGGCTGCGGGGCCGGCCGGGGCCGCAGCTGCCATGGGCATCAGGGACGGCCGTGGCAATGGCGGCGCTGTGGGGCCTCCCGCAGGCCAGCCAGCCACTGCCGCGAGCACTGGCGCGCATGCAGGGCCTGGCCGGCCACCGGATGCGGCTGCGGCGGACGCGGAGGCAGCTGAGGAGGCCCGCTCGGCGCGCGAATGGATGATCGAGCATGTGCGCGCCCTCTTGGGAGTGACTTCTCATTGTGCGACGTTGCGCCGCAATATGTGCAAGCCTAGTGACCATGAGCATGTCCGCAGGTGCTCTTCCCCGCCATGCGCCACGGATTAAAGCCTCCACGCAGTCGCGCCACGGACGGGACGGTGGTGGAGCTGACGCGTCTGGAGAAGCTGTACAAAATTTTTGAGCGCTGCTGATGCCTGCTTGGCAGCATTATATCACATGTGCCATCAGTATCTTCCATCTGTACGTGTCCTCTGGTATCCAACGATACACAATACACAGTGTAGGTACGACTACACTATTGTGTGATATTTACAAGGAATTGGCGTGACAGGGGATGATAGGGTTAGGGTTAGGCAGTAAGTTGTTGGCACACATTGAACATGCACGCATGACCATATGAGAGGAACACACCACCGATATGGGTCCTTAGGTCGAACATTTTTAGTTCAGACAAAGTGTTTGCCATGTAGTGGTGTGAAGGCACAATCTGCATTTGCAGATGAGGAAAGTGCCACATGAAGTATGTAACAACACACGTAGACAATGACAGCAGTGCAAAACTAGCTAGACTGGTGGTGTACGACAGCCAGCAAGATTGGTGGTGTCGACAGCCAGCAGCATCCCACAGACCACGCTTGACCCTGACATACGTCATCTGAACTAGCACACAGCTCCCAACAAGTCCTCAGGCAAGGCAACATCATGCATACCGCTGAAATCACACCCTCGCACACAAAGTGCGTGCCAATAAATTGTCGGCCCGCTTGATGCCACTAGGCACATGCCATTGCAGAGAATCACATGTACCAGAGTCTACATATCAGAGCTTCCTACTCCTTGGCAGCGCCCGAGCTGTGCTGAACCTTCTGGGCCGTGTGCGTGGTCTGCTGGCCGCCACCGGTGGTGCCCGTGGCAGTCTTGGTTGTGGTGGTCGTCTGCTCCACGCGCTTCTCGTGGCGGTGCTCCCTGCCGACTCACCGCCAATTCAGTCTGTGGTAGCAGCACCAGCGCAAGTACACGCAGCCGCGGCACAGAGCTGTCGCGGGGTTCAGCAAGTGCATCTGGCAACATGCCAAAAGCATAATAGCTTCCCACTTCTTTGCCTGTAGCGCAGGAACAGCTTGTCTTTCAGCACCAGCCAAAGGCAGTGCATGCTGTGCCATGCGCCGTGATGCGTAGCATTTATAGCAGCAGCCACAGATTGCACTCGGCAGGGCGGAGGCTGCGCACAGGTTGGCCAGGCGCGTGGCGGCGTCCTGGTCGCCCATGTCGCCAGCGTCCTTCGCCTTCTCCCACAGGTCCTGCACATGCACAACACGTAAAGATGTTGCCGCTCACACTCGTTCCATTCAGGACAATCACCCGACTGCATATCTGCCAAACACTTCAGCTTCACACGTCACACTGTTAACGCTCTATTAACACAGCCCCACACACTCATGACTGCTGTGTTAACGCAGACCCACACGCATTACTGCAGAGCTGCAAGACACGCAGACCCACTCGCATTACTGCAGTGCTGCAGGACACACTGACCGCTGAGCGTTGGGTGCACCTTCTTGTAGGCATCGGCCTGCTCCGCGATGGTCTTCTTCTGCTCATACTCGTGCATCTTCTGCTCAGCCATCTGCTCAGCCTGATCGGCGCGCTGGCCCTGCACCGCACAGGTACATTCTCTAAAACAACACTGCAAAAGACGTCTGCAATGACACACCGCAAAATCCATATTCAAAGCTGTGGCATGCATGCAAGCCACAAGCATAAAAACATGCTATGCCATCGCATCCATACCCTATTGTACAGCCACGTCATCAGTACCAAAAAGAACCCCCCGGTGCCGCCAAGCAGCTACACTACGGGCAAAGGGCGAGACCGCACCTGCATCTTGAACGCCTTCTCCAGCTCCGCGCGGCGGGCCTCGGCCTCGCGCGCGCGCGCCGCGATAGCCTTGAGGTCGCGGTCGATGGCGTCCGCCGCCTCGCGCGCCTTGACGACCGACCTGCCGGCAGCAACAGCGTCAGCACCACCCCTATCACTTTGTTCCATGACCATGACTGTATAAAAGCGTATACGCAGCACAGTAGACTGAGGACAGACACCCCCATATGCACATACACACATGCGATACATGTATTGTGAAGTAGGGTCGCACTCGGCGGAAGGACCAGCCGACTTCTTGACCGACTCGAAGTGCTCGACCGCCTTGCGCAGCTCCACCTCGCGCGCGTCGTGCTCGCGCTGGATCTTGGCGACCTGCAGCACCCAAGCCGTTGCCTGAGCCACAACGTGCTGGGGGCGCACACTCAAGCAGCACATCGTGCATACAGTGCAAAGAGCAACCCTCAACCCTCATACAAAGAAAGAGTGCACAGCAGGGTGTTCTGCTTGTGCACACCTCGTCGCGCGCAGCCTCAATCTTCTTCATCAGGTCACCCTCCTTCAGCCTGCGCAGCGACCATCCCATGTCAATGGGGAGTAAGGATGCAGACTAGATATAGCGCCTTACAAGGATGACCGACAAAACAGGTATCCTAGTTATAAAAATGTAGTACGCAAATAGGCATGCATGTACATCGCCAGGCACAACATGTGCAGCACTGGAACATTCATACGACATGGAACAGCATACAAGCACGGGACGCACGAGAGCTTGTCCAGGGCACCAGTGGTGTCCTTCACGGTCATCTGTGCGTACTCCAGCTTCTGGCCAGCAGCCTCCGCGGCGCGCCTGTAGGGCGCAACACATCATGTGCTGCCTGCCATCTCCATTGCAGCACATCGCAAAACATGAAGCAGCCATAGCAGACGAAGTCATCACAATAACACCAGCAAAACTTTATAGGTGTGTAGCAAGAGCATAAGTGATGCGCTTCATCACAAAGTTGCATCAGCACTGAACTTCCTCACCCTTAAAGTACCCTTTCCAATGCATAGCAAATGCAGCTACAACTTGCTTGAGCACTGCAACACGTCGGGGGTGCGCACTTCGCCTCGGACAGCTCGCGCGAGATGCGGTCGCGGTTGTCCTTCAGGTCCTTCAAGTGCTGCGCGGTCTCGTCAATCTCCTTGTCCTGCTGCGACAGCAGGTTCTGCAGGCGCTCCACGTCTGCGAGCAGCGCACCATCTCCCTGTTTCACTTCAATCTGAAACAGCCACAAATGGGCCTGCATTTACTTTGCACAACCTGCACATCACCACCCAGTGATACATATATCATAAGCACCAAGATTCGCACCGCTGAGCTTGCTGCCGCGCGTCTCCTCGATACGCCGCATCTCCTCGGCAAAGTTCGTCTTCTTGCCCTCCGCCTCGCGCTTCTTCCTGCAAACGGAGCGCATTTGCTAACCATTTAGTCACCAACTTGGCAGCCCTAAAAGCTCAGCTAAACGCCAGGCTCAACAACTGCATGCACTCTTTGCATGGTCTCCCAAGAGACAAGCTGTGATACTTTGCACTGTCAGCTAGCACCGGGTGCGCACTGGCGCAGCTGCTCCAGCTCGCTCTCCAGGCGCGACATGCGGTCGCGCGCAGGCGCGGTGTCTGCCTCACCCACCACAGTCTTCTGGCGCTCCACCTCCGCGCGCGCGATCTCCACGTCCTGCACCAACACCAGCAGCACTCAGTGAAGACATTGCAACTCACCCCTATTTCTTGATAAAAGGACTGCGTGCTGTGCAGTGCTACTATCAATCGCAGACATACACAACATTGACCACAAGTGAGCCAGCACATAGTGCACGACCAGGCACAACACCACAGGCAGGAAATCAGCAAGAACGTGTGGGTCACCTTCTGCGCCTTGGCGCGCTCCTCGCCCAGGCGGCGCGCCTCCTCCTTGGCGCGCTGCAGCTCCGCCTCCTTGCCCTTCAGGTCGCCCGGGTTCGCTGATGCGCGCGCAGACGCCAGCTCCTTCTCCAGCTGAACGGCAGTCCCACACCACCCTCAGTGACGATACACGCGTGAGTGATGACAAGCATACGCTTGCACACTGAAGCCAAGGGAACAAATATGCTACTTGATCAACCTGCACATAAGTACACACCAAAGCAATACCAGTCACACTACTCTCTGCGATCAAATATACGCAGCGCCCCCTGTGAAATAAGCAGGTACTGTAAACACTATGCATACTACACGGACATAGCACACTACACGCAAGTCTTCAGTTCGCCGCAGCGGCTTGAACTTACCTGCGCCTGGCGGCTGTGCGCAGCCTCAGCAGCCTCATTTGCCCGCGTGTAGTTCTCGTACGTCTTTGTGGCGTCGCAAGCCTTGATCTGCGCAGTGCGTGCGCTCTCCATCGCCTGACGGGTCAGGTCCTGTGCCTTCTCCCATGGCTCAGCCTTGCCCTGCGACCGCAACAGCCGCAAGTCAGCAACAGCAGTAACGCATTGCTGACACACACCGCCAGTCACCTCGCAACACAGCTTGGTAGCACGCAGGCAGGACGACAGGGACGGTCAACAGGACCTGCGCCGCACTACACCTCACAGAAGTCAGCAATACAGGTAGCCGGCAGCGCCACTGACACTGGAAGCTGTGCTCTGAAGCACTTCAGTGCAAATAGGAGTGACCCAGCACAAAGGCACTGCTCACCTTGGCCTCGAAGACGCGCTCGCACTCGACAGAGGTGGAGGACGTCACGTTCTTGCTCCCCTCCGCTCCTCCGCCTCCGCCTGAAGAACCCGTGCTAGCAAACGTAAATGCGGTGCTCTCCTTCGCATTCCGCAAAGCTAGAAGCAGCGCAGGGCGACGGCAGTCACGAGGCCGGCCGGATTCAAGCTGCAAACAACTTGCGACAGGCAATCAAGCAAGGGAGCGTTCCAAGAAAGCAAGCACGTTGCAGACCATTGTGTGCATGCTAATCTGAGCGCTCACCACGGCCAATAGTGGCGCCGCTGGTGGATGAAGGACGAACTATGTCTGCCTTCTCACCTGTGATTGCCCCCTTGACCGCGTCGATGATACCCATAGCGGCTGCGAGCTGTGAGTAAGCTGGTTGGCTTGTGAGTGTGTACAAAGAGTCTCTTGAGCTTGGAATAGATTGATGGTTTTCCCTGCAGGACTGTATCTCAAGGAGACTGCTTTTGGGCCCAGGAGACACCGAGCGAGAAATAGAACCCTACTGCTGACCTGGGCATGCTCGGCCCTCCCTTCTGATGAGCAAAATAAGCTGCACAATGAACTCATCTTGCCCGATGCAGAGCTGGTGAGGCTGTGCTGAGGAGCACGCGACGCGTGCCACCCATGGCGCTGCAGCCAGCGAGCTACAAGCTCAAGACAATAAGCTTTGGGCCGAGTCGTCGGGCGGTGCGTGTAGTGATACAGAACGAGAACGGGCCGTGTCCGCTGCTGGCGATCGCCAACGTGCTGCTGCTGCGCAATGCGATCCAGCTGCCCGCCGGCGCGCCGGACGTGACCCAGGAGCGCTTGGTCTCTCTGGTGGCCGGGCACCTGCTGGATGCCAACAGCGAGGAGCGCCTGCGCGCCGCGTCGCCAGAGTACCGCGCGAACGTGCGCTGGCGCCGATCCCCCGCACCGCCTGCCTCGCAGCGTGCCGCTGCAGCGCTTGTTGCGCCACTGTCTATGGCGGGCCTCCTGCGGTGCGTCGGGACGAGCGCTGCCTGCTGCTGCAGTGTGAGAGGAGAGCGCAGACGCCGGCCAGCGCTGGAGCCCACCTGCTCGGACCGCGCTCGGTCTGCTTGCTGTACACGGCCCGACTTTCATGCGGTCCGACTGTCTGCCTGCGTGCGACGGTAGGGAGCGCCGCGCACCTGGTCGCAGCGCACAAGAGCGCGTCGGCAGCGCTCGACCGCGCCTGGCCGGCTCGGGCGTCGCGGCGGCAAGGGAACAGGGCTACCCGTGGGCGCAGGTGCGTCAAAGCATTGCGGACGTCATCGCGCTCCTGCCGAAGCTGGCGACTGGCGTGGACGTGAACGTTCGGTTCCATGACGTGCACGCGTTCGAGTACACCGACGACGTGGCCATCTTCCCGCTCCTCGACATTGACCTGGTGCATGGCTGGCTCGTCGAGCCCCAGGTGCGCCCCTGGGCGGCCAACTGCCTGGCTGCGGGCTGGCTGGTGGGTGACAAGCGCTTGCGCCGCCCGCCCAACCACGCATTGCTGCGCCGGCGTGCCAGCCGGGGCTGGTGTCGCAGCGTGCGGCGCGGCGGGGGCTGGCCGGGCATGCGCCGCTGTGGCAGGCCGGCAGCAGGGGCGGCCCTCCGGCCCTGCTGGCCGCGGCGCGCCGCGGCCGTGGCCTGACTCGCGCGGCCGGCAGGACCCGGCCGCGGCCGCGCTGGCGGGGCGCTCGTACAACGAGGTGATCACGCAGCTGGTGACGGCGCTGGGCGACGAGCCGGCCGTGCGCGCGCTGTCGCCGTGCTCCAGCGGCGTGTCGCAGCGCTCCGCCACGGCCGCCGAGCCTGCCGCCCCGGGCCCCAGCCAGCCCCGGGGGGCTATTGAGCAGGGCCCGTGCGCGCACGCGGGAGGTGAGCGCCCCGCGGCTGCCTCCCACGGGGACGCGGCTGCAGCCGCCGCAGCGCCAGGGTCTGAAGGCGGGGAGGCCGGCAGGGAGGGCCCCGGCAGCCTCGCGGGGCTGCCCGCAGCCGGGGGTGCCGAGGCGGGCCGGGGCGCCGCGGCCGCCGGCGCCGGCGATGGCGACGCGGCGGAGCGCGAGGAGGCCGACGCGCTGGCGGCCGCCCTGGCGCTGTCGCTGGCCGACGAGCGGCCGCCGGCCGCGCCGCGTTGCGCGGCCGGCGCGCACGGCGGCCCGGCCAGTGCAGCCTCGGGCGCGGACGCGCCGCCGCCGCCGGCGGGCGCGCCTGGACAGCTGCCGAGCGCCGGAGCGGGGCCGCCCGAGGCCGCGCCCGGCGCACAGCCCGCCGGCCCCGGCCGCCCGGCGGCGGGCGGGCCGGCGCCGGGCGAGGGCTTGGACGCGGCGGGTGCGCTGACGGCGCAGAGCCTGGCCGCGCATGACCGGCGCTCATTCGAGCAGCCGCCGCGGCAGCCCGCGACGCCCGAGCAGGCGCTGCAGCGCCTGGAGGCGGCAAGCCTGGCGCAGCTGGGCGGCGCGGCGGGCGGCGAGGAGCGCGGGGACGCCGCGCGCGCGCCACGCTCCAACTCCGGCCTTGGCGGCGCCGGCGGCGCCAGCCTCCTGGGCGCGCCGTCCAGCACTGGCGGGACATACGGCAGCCGCGCCGTGCCGGGCGAGGGGCTGGGCGCCGAGGGCGGCACCACAGAGGGCGGTACGACCGAGGCCGGGGGCACCGAGGGCGGCGGGACGGACGCGGGGGCGCCCAGCACGGCGACCATGTCGGCGGCCGGCTCGGCGCTCAGCCTGCCGGCGCTGGCGGCCGGGGGCGACCGCGAGGGCGGGCCGCCTGTGCAGGCCAGCCCCGCGCTGCGCTGCCAGAGGGACGCCGACTCGCCGCCCGCGGGCACTCTCGCAGCGCCTGCGGGGGCAGGCGGCGGCGCCCGCGCAGCGGGCGCGCCGGACCGGGCTGCGCTGGCCTCTGCGGCGCCGCCCGGCTGCGCGGCAGAGCTGGCAGAGGCGCACGCGCCTGCACCTGGCGAGTGCGGCGCCGCACTGCACCCGCCAGCGCCCCGCTCGGCGCCGGAGCCGGCGCAGGAGGCTCCCGAGTCTGGGAGTGCCGCCAAGCCCGGGTCTGGCGCGGCCGGCAGCCCGGCCGGGGCTGCTGCGCAGCCCTCGGGCGACCCCGGGCCTGGCGCGGCCGCGGTGGGCGGCCCTGATGCCGTCAGCGCTGCCGGCAGCGAGCAGGCAGGCCCCGGCGCGGCCGAGCAGGGCGCGAGCGGGGGCCCTGAGGGCGAGGCCGGGCCGCCGGGCGCGGGCGCGGCGGGCGGGCAGGCGCCCGCGCGGGGCGGCGCCGAGGCTGCGGACGCGCAGCGCGTGCGCGACGCGCGGCGCATGCATGCGTTCCTGGAGCGCAGCCGCAGCCAGCTCACCGAGCACGGCCTGGTGCAGCTGCACCAGGCGCGCCCGCACCCGCCCCTGCCTCCCAGCCCGGCCGGGCCAGCCGACAACCTGCAGGCGTGCATGTGAGCGACATGGCCAGAACTCTCCGCCACGGGCCGTCTGTGACGGTATTATGCGTCTGTATATGTTCCAACACCTCTTTCCACTGATGTCGCCATGCGGCAAATTCTTCGTTGCACCCCCATGTTGCGCGCCTGGTGCGGCGGCGAGTGCTGTGGCCGGGCGCGTCGCCCGAAAAGCGCCTGCCGTGCTGAGCGGGCGCGCCCGTGCGCAGGCGCTGCGTCCGCAGCAGCTGGCGGTGTTCTTCCGCAACAACCACTTCAGCGTGCTGCTCGCGCACGGCGGCGCGCTCATGACGCTCGTCACCGACCAGGGCTACCTGCACGAGCCTGTGCGCGCCGTCCCCCGCCCTCCTGTGGAAAAGGCGGGGCACCTCAGTGGAGCTTGGGGCGTATGCGCAAACTGACTAAGAGCGAATAAATAGGCATTGCGTAATGTGCCCGATAAGGTGTGTTAAGGCCCCCACGGTATTGCCATTTGCTTACATGTCTGGGCACAAGTCGCAACAGGTACCGCGCAATACCTGGGCACTGGTTGTCCCGTGAGCGTGGCGGACTGACCCTGGCCAGCTCCGGCGAGGGCGTCGGCACCGGCTGCGGCCAGCCCTGCGCCTGCCGGCGCCGCAAGGGGCCCCGCCCTGCTGCGCTGCGTTGGGGCACCGCCCGAGCGGCGCCCTTTACGTGCGCCTGGGCGGACGCTCAACTCAGGCGCCTGACATTCGCGCGCGGCCGCAGGACGTGGTCTGGGAGCGCATGGACTCGGTGCAGAACAACACGACGTTCCTGCGCGCGGACATGGCGCCCTTCGCCGCGCCGCCCGAGCGCGCGCTGGCCGACCGCGCGGCCGCCGCGGCCGCGCTTGCGCAGGCCGCCTTCGCCTCGGTCGTGCCGACGCGGCACGGTGCGCCCGGGGCCCCGGTGCGCCACTGGAGCCCTAACGTGGCGCGGCGCGGCGCGGCAGGCCCTCCGGCGCACCTCAGCGGCAGCGCGTGTCGCTGCCACGGGTCGGCACACTGACCTCACGCACCGCTGTGCACCGCCTCTGCGCTGTGCTGCGCCGCTGTTGCAGCGCTGGCGGCGGCCTGACGGTGAGCGCCGCGGCTGCGCGCTCGCAGGCGACGGCGGGCCGCGCGGCGGCGCGCCGGGGCACGACGACGACGCGGACCTGGCGCTCGCGCTGCAGCTGCAGGAGGAGGAGAACGAGCGCGCGCGGCAGGCGCGGCCCTGCCGCCCTACCCTATCCTCGCTCCTGTCTGCCGTGCCCTGTCCCCGCTCTTGTCGCCCGCACAGCGGGTGGGCCTTTGCAGCGCGCTTGTGCGCATGGCATGGAGCGCCGCCGTTGCTGAGCCGCTGATGTGCGCTTTGGGCCTGAGCATGGCGCGGGAGAGATGTGGGCGGCCGTGCGCCAGCCTGTGGCGGTGGATTCGCCTGGGCGGCGTCACGGTGGTGGAAATTTAGCTTGTCCGCGATTACGGTGGTGACAGTACACATCCGCGCCATGCGCTCCTGTCTGGCAGGGTCCGACTCGCGCCCTGGTGCAGGCGGCGGGACAGTGGGAGCAGGCGCGGCAGGGCGAGCAGCACGGGCGGCAGCCGGCGGCCGCCCGGGGCCAGGCCCAAGGCCCCGGCCAGGGTCAGGGCACGCCGGACGGGGGCGGCTGGGAGCGCGCCGGCGGCCGCCGGCGGCGCCATGGCCAGGGCGGGCCGCCCGCGGCTGCTGAGGGCGGCGCGCGCGGCGACGGGCGGCGGCCGGACGGGCGCCCGCCAAAGGGCAGCAGGGACACCAACTGCAGCGTCATGTAAGGTTCGGCGGTTTTCGGGGCTGGACGCTGGTGTAGGACCACGCAAGTGAGGTAGCTTGTGTATGTTGCCGGGATGCAGCAGAAAGAAGGACTGGAGCACTTTGATCTATAATGCAGCTGTGAAACTGTTACACCCTATGTTTAAATTCCAAACCAACGCCTGCGCAGCTTGCAGGCGCCCGCATTGGGCCGGCAATGTTGTCTCGCGTGCCGGAGTGCAGCAGGCAGCTTCGGGTCGAGATGGGCAGTGGTGAGCAGATGGCTGCCCGATGCTTGGCGACCGCCCTGCTGGCGGGCTGGCTGCTGCGGGCGGGCGGGCAGCCCGTGGCGGGTCCGATCCCGGGAGTGACGCCGGCGCTGTGCGGCGCGGAAGACGGCTGCCAGCCGATGCTGATCCAGCCCTCTGCCGACCCAAACTACATCCCGTGCGTGCAGCACCCCGGCAGGGACTGCGTGCAGGGCAGCAAGGTCGTCGCGCTGGCGCCCTTCGACGCCGTGGACGCCTGCCCCACAGCGGCCCTGATTAATACGGCCCTGACGCAGAAGTCCATAGAGGACCAGGCGCGCCTGCTCAGCCTCAGTGCGCGAGCTCGGACCACGCCTGTGGATGCAGGCGCGCGGGTGCGGGCGGTGCGCCCGCGCGCGAGGGCGTGCTCAGCCTGGGTGATCGCGCAGATATCCACCTGCATCAACTCCGTGCGCCAGAAGCCGGACAGCTTTGCATGCCAGTACCCCTGCGCTTACAGCGCCTGGCGCGGCGACGTCGTCTCCCCCGTGCGCGGGCCCATGGCCTTTGCGGGCAGCCCCGGCACCGATGAGCTCAACAGGCGCGCACGCACACGCGCGGTGCTTGCCTGCGGCGCGCGCCGGGCTTGCTGCGGTGGGCCGCACCGCTCACCAGCCTCCGCCCTGCTGCTCTGCCGCACACCGGCCCGCGCGCAGCAGGGCACCCGCGCCACCGCCCCCGCCGCCCGCCGCTGGTTGGGTGACCCACACGGACAGGGCCCGCCCGCGCGCGCAGCGCGGCGGAGGCGCACTCCGCCGACCAGGCCGCAAACAACTTCTTCGGCCACGACGGCTCGGACAACAGCACGCTGGCGGACCGCGCCGCCGGCGCCGGCTTCCTGACCTTCCCGCTCGGCGAGAACATCGCCGCGGGCTTCAACTCCGTGCGCAGCCTGGTGCTGGCCTGGATGTGGTGCGGTCCCGCCTGGCGCGTGACCTGCACGTGGTGCGGCCCCGCCTGGCGCGTGGCCTGCACATGGTGCGGCCCGCAGTCTGCGCGGCCCGTGCGGCCGCCGTCCACCAGACGAAGGCGCCTCCGGGGCTTGCTCGGCGCACGAGGGGTCGGTGCATACATGCTGCGTGCAAGCGCGGGGGTTTGCGCGCGCCGCCAGCAGCGCAACAGCCCGCTGCAGGGCGCGCTTCGGCGCCGCGTGGCCCCGCTGCTGAGCGCTGGGCGCCCCGGGCGCGCGCAGCTCGGAGGGCCACCGCACCAACCTGATGGGCTGCGGCTTTGACACGATGGGCACCGGCGTGGGCTACAGCGCGGCCTCGTACTACCAGATCTACTTCACGCAGGACTTTGGCTGCTCGCGCGACGACTTCAACTGCCAGTGCCCCCAGATCGTGGACCCCGCGACCGCCGCGCCGCCGGCGCCCGTCCCGGCGCCGGTCTGCGTCAACGGCGTCGCGGTGCCAGCCACCGTCCCCGCCGCGGCGCCCGCCCCTGGCATCAGCCTGGTGCGCAGGCCGGCGCAGGACCCCCGGGGTGCCCAACTGCCATGCGGTGCTATTAGTCGGAGCCGCTGTTGGTTTGGCACTGGTGGGCGGCTCTGGTCGAGCATGGGCACGCAGCCTGCCGCCACGGCCGTCTTATGCAGCTGGCGCGGGCAGGCGCGGCGCCGGCAGCCGCCCCCCCTCGCTGCGCCAAGCTGGAGCACATTGGGCTTACAGGGACTGCGTGGCTTGTAGTGCCGTTCCCTGCTGGGGCCGAGCCGGGCGCTGCTGGGCACCAATGCAGGGCTCGCTCAATCAGCATGCTAACGCGGCGCGGCCTGCCGGCAGGCGCATGCGGCGCCCGCGGCAGCCGCAGCGGCTGGCCCGACCCCCCGCGCCAGCCCGGTACGACCTCGAGTCCGCTTGGTACCTATGAAGCTGCTGCTCAAATTGCCACACCTTGTCGGATCAGTGTGAGAGGGAGATGCCCCTGAAGGCACATGCGTCGCCAGCCCCGACGCCTGCCGCAGCACGCGAGGCGGCGCCCTCTATCGCAAGCGCCGATTTGGTCGCACTAGTGGTAGACCTTAAGAGTCACTGCGTGCACTGCAGTGCTCCAGCGCAGAGTGCGACCGTGCAGTGGCCGCGGCAGGTCAATGCGGCGCCTGCGCCGGCACCTGCGGCCGCAAGCGCAGCGCATCCATCTCCGCCGCCCCTGGGAGCGCCTGCGGCGAGCGTTGCGGCCCCTTCCGGGGCGCCGCCGCAGCCTGCCGCAACACCAGCCCCGGCACCAGACGCCTCGCAGCAGACCCCGAGCCTGCCGGCCGCCTCCGCCGGCGAGCCCAGCACCTCGCCGGCAGTGTGGGCGCCCGCGCCCGGCCCCGCGGGGGCAACCCTGCAGACCCTGGTCACGCCTCCGTCCACCGCGCCCGCCCCCGCGCCCGCCCAGCAGCCGCCCGCGGCCGCGCCGGCAGCGCTTCCGGCGGCCGCGGCAGCGGCGCCCGCCGCGGCGCGCCCGGCCGCGGCGCAGCCGGCGGCCGCGCCAGGCGCGGCAATCCCGGGCGTCCCGCAGGCGGTGGAGCACGTCGTGTTCGAGGGCCCGCAGCGCGGCAGCATGGCGCCGGGGGCGCAGGCGGCGGCCGCGCCCGCCGGCGATGCGGCGCCAGGCGCCGAGCCGGGCCCTGGCCAGCTGGCGCCCTTCCCCGCCGGGCCCGCTGCAGGGCCCGGGGCGGGGCTAGGGTTGAGCGAGAGCACGACCGGCTGCCTGTACGCGACGGCGATGGAGCTGTCTGGCGCGCCGCCGGCGCTCCGGACCAACGAGCGCTCGGCGCTGCTGGTGGCATCGCTGGCGGGCGCGGCGGGGGCGGCGCTGGCGCCGGGCGGCGTCGCGGTTGCGCTGGACGGCGGCGCGGCCGGCGGCGCCGTTGCGGACGTGCAGCCCTTCCCGGGGCTGCCCGGCGTGTTTGTCATCGAGGTGCACGGCGCCGCCGCGCGATGCCCGCTGCGCCTTGTAGATATTGCCACGATTGCCGAGCAGGGGTACAGCAGTGGTATTGCTTTGTAGCATGTCGCCGCACAGGGCGTCAGCCAGGCGCACCGCTCTGCTGCTTCATGGCTCGCTGGCGTGCATGCCGCAGTCCGGCGCGCAGCCGCATGCAGGTGTGGCGAGGGGCCGGCCGGCACGCACTGCCGCCGCAGAAGGTGCAGGGTCAGGCGGGGACGCGCAACAAAGCACTCGTGCATTTTCAGCTGCGCCACAAAAGGCGTTCCTGCTGGTGATTGGCGCGCAAATGCGTGTCTCGCCACTTCTGACAATTACTGACATGCATCTACTGGAATGATGCAGGTGGACCACCCCGCCGAGTACGAGGGCGGCGTGACGGTGAGCCTGCCGGCCGCGGCGCGCGTAGCGCCGCTGCGCTACCAGGTCGTCGATCGGCCGCTGGTCGTGCAGAGCCTGGGCTTTGACCTGGCCGCAGGCGGCTCGTGACGGGCGCCCTGATGCGGGGAGGCGTGCGGCTGGCGCCCCGGCGCGTGCGCTGCTAGGGGCGGCCGGGTGCGGTGCGGTCATGGGCGTTTCGTCGCAGGAAGTGAGCAGTTTGCATAACGTCAGAGATATAGGGTGTGCTAGCTCTGCTGTTGCACAGGCGCTGCACCAGAGCGGCACCTGCTCCCAGCAGTGCATGCTAAGTGGTGCCCCTTGGCATGCACCTCCCAGGAGGAGCCAATGAATGTTCCGGCTGAACAAATGAGGGCCCAAGTTGCTTTCGAACGGGGCTTTTGCTGTCATCATCCAGCTCTTGGTTTTACTTGTCCGCATGGTGTGCAGCAAGTGTGTTTTGGGGAGCGCTCGCGCATTGTAGCAGGAAGGAGACACTGAACGCTTTGCATGACATGCCAAGCAGTGCTTGGTGAACCCGCCGGCACTCTGATAGCACACAAGTGTCCGCGCAAGCACGGTTGAGACGGACAAGCGAGTCAGACTTAGGCAGGCGCCCCGTCTCTACACGCCGGATATTCTTGCTAGACCGGAGTCTCCGTAATACCATCCTGCTCGCCGGACGCCGGCGTGCGCCGGGGCACGCCAAGCTGCTCACCTCAAGTGAGAAGCTGCGGCAGAGGCTACTACGCATATGGCCAAGCAACACACTCTTGTCCAGTCCCTCAAGCGGAACAGAATGCGGCTTGGCTGCTAGCTTCCAGCAAGGCACGCACACGCCTTTCTCCTAAATTATTTTCTCAAGACGCGCCGGCTCGCCCGCCTGCAGCTGTCAACCCTCCGGTGCCGAGCTCAAGGGTCCTGTAGACTCTGCAGCGCATTGCTGCCTTGCCCTGCCGTTCATAGTCTGCAGGTGCCATGTCACTACTGCGTGCCGTGCAGCTGCTGGCGCGGCGGTGCAGCAGTGCGGCGGCCTCCACGAGCAGCCTGTGCCAGCAGTGCCACCCGCGGCTGCCTGCATGGCAGAGTGCCAGGGCGCCACGGCACGGGCCTGCGCGGTGGCGCACTGTGAACAGGCTCGTGCGGGGAATTGCGCAGACGCCGGTTGAAGGCGTGCACCCCGGGTTCACACACCTGCCACTCCTACTGCTGCGCGTTTGGCTGCCGCGTCGTTTTCCAAGAGTCATTCTTCGTGCTCTACACTTGGCGATTGCACTCAACAGTTGAGCACATTGGTCAAGCACATTTGCATTAGCACTCAACTTGCTGTTGGCTGAGAAGGCACACTACTGTGGTTGGAACACTCAATATAAGGCCGGTTGCACCTTTAGATAACTAGACCGTTGCCTTGCACACTTCGACACATCCTAGAGCATGCTAACTGGTGTGGGAGCCGCCGCGTCTGCAGTCTCATCAACTGGTGAGGCCGAGGATGCGGACTGGTCTTTGTATGACTACCCTGCACTCTATGACAGAGTCTTTGGCTACCGGAACTTCAATGAGGAGGCGCGCGGCCCTGTGCTTGTCATGGTTGGGTGCACGAGCTGCATAGTATTAAGGATCTTTGGTCAACATTCAAGAGCAACTGAATTCTGCCGCGGCCCTGCAGGTGCAGTTCCTGCACGACGTGCACAGCAAGCTGTGCGGCCGGCAGGCGCACACGTTCTTGGAGGTTGGGTGCGGCCCCTTGCACCACATTCCGAGGGCAGAGACGCTGTTGAGCTCTCTGTAGGCCGCCAGCAAGCAGGCACTCATGCGTTGCCGGGCGTACCCAGGTGCGGCCCCGGGCGGCACTCGATCGAGCTGGCGGGGCGGGGCGCAGAGGCGTATGCGCTTGACAACCACGCGGGCATGCTGGCGTATGCGCGCGAGCTGGCGGCGGCCGCCGGCGCGCGGGTGACCTTCCTGAAAGCGGACATGACTGACTTCAGCCTGCCGGTGCGCTGCCATCTTGCGGCGCTCGCATGCAGAGCAAGGCAGCCGCCCCGATCACCAGGCAGCTGCTGCCTCACTCAAATCACTCCCTGGGCGCGAGCTCGGAGGCTCGCACTTTCGGCCATCCTGCGAGCCAGCAAGCGCCTCTGAGCAGGGTTCGACAATACCCATGATGGCGGTCGTCCACGCCGGCGCCGCGCGCAGGGCGGCGCGGCCGCCGATGTAGCGTTCCTGCCGCTGGGCACGCTGGCGCACGCGCTGAGCAACGACGCTGCGGCGGCCACGCTGGTCGCGTGCCGCGCCGCGCTGCGCCCGGGCGGCCTGCTCGTGCTGGAGCTGCCGCACCCGGAGGACGTGTTTAATGGCCAGCTGCTCATGGGCGACGCATGGGACATTGAGGCCGACGGCGGCCAGCCCGCGCTGATGGTCGAGTTTGGCAGCGAGGAGCACGACGAGTTTGATTCGGCCACGCAGGCGCGCGGGCCGCCGCGCGCCGCAACCGGGTGCCCAGAAATGCAACCGGCGCCGTTGCCAGAGCGCTTTACTTGCGACGCAGCCAGGTGCCATCGGCATGCGCGGTGCAGGGGCACAGCTGCCCTGCTCTCTAGGACCCGCCTTCAGCGTAGCGGGGGACGGCCACATGTGCGCCAGAAGGCCCGCTGCCAGCCTCACGCTGGGGCTACATTCGCCGGCCTCACGCTCGGGCTACTCGGCGCAGGTGGTGCAACGGCGCATGACGGTGAGCGAGGTGGAGCCCGCGGAGGGCGGCGCCGAGGGCGACGCACGCGTGGAGCCGCTGGGCGAGGGCGCCGTCCTGCAGCGCGTGTTCACCTTCCAGGCGCGCGCCCGCGGCCGCGCCCCTGCGCATGCGCTCCGTGCGTCAGCTTCATGCTTGCCGGCTCCATGCTCGTTACGAGGCCGCGGCCCGCCAGGCCAGCCCTGCGGTGGCGCGCGGCGCGGCCAGGACGGGCGCGCGCCCCGCCCGGCTGCGGCAAGCAGCTTCATGCTTGCCGCAGACCGGTGGCAGCTGGGCTGCGACAACGCCGGGGCTGCACAGGCGCAAGCTCCCGGCTTGGAACGAGCGCGCGTCCAGGGACGCTGGCTGCGAGCGGAGGAGGCCTGGCTACCACCGCTCGGGTCCAGCCCCCCCAACAAAAAGAAAGGAAAAAGGATTGATGCCCGCGCCCGCCGCGCAGGAGATCCGGCTGCTGGGCGAGGCCGCGGGCCTGACGCTGGCGGCGTCGTACGGCGAGCTGGACACGGGCGTGGCGCTGGGTGACGAGGAGGCCTTCCGCCTGGTCGCCTGCCTGCAGCGCCCGCCGGACGCGCCGCCTGCGCCGCGCGCGCCTGCAGGCTCTGGGCCCGAGCCGGCGCATGCGCCGGCCAGGTAGCGGTGCGCGCGCACGCGCGGCGCGGCGGTTTTGGACCATGCAACAGCCCTGCCCTGCATTTGTAAACAAATTGGTCTCGTGTAAATACATGTGCTTTCCTTGCTATCCTTTTTTCACGTCCTCTCCTGCGTCGTGCTTCTCTCAAGGCCACACCTCATCACCGACGGCGTAGGTCTGCCAGACATCATGCGGGGGAGGGCTGCATACCACGCATACAGGCTCTTGTGTGCTGTGTGCATGCAGGGATACAGGGAACTTGCGCTGCTTGCGGAAATAGGCCATTTACAACACTTCCACATAGTTTACAACCAGGCGTGCTCAGCGCAATGGTGCGCGGAGAGCAACACGCGTCAGCTCCCACCAGTGCGCCTTGGCCTGTGCCAGCCCAACGCGTCCTGATGGTGGCCAAAGCGCTCCAAGACAGAGGTGGTGCACGACACACGACCAAAACAGGGTCCAACAGAGCGGCGCCACAGCACGGTTCACGAGACACCGGGCTCAAGCAAAAACACCCTCCTCTCTCACCCTTTGCGTTCCCCAGCACGGGACGATGTGCTGATGCTGCGACCACCCCACAGCCGAGTACACACAGAACTGCACACAATGCAACACATGCTGGACCTGCAGGAAAAAACAGCGGATAAACCCTGCTGATTGGTGTGACGCTCGTGAAGCGCGAATAGGCCGCGCAGGCTGCCTCAAATAAACAAATGCTACACACCCTGCAGACAGGCAGGCGCGCCTGCGCCTGACGGTCGCGGGCGCGCAAGCGCAATCGCACCGTTGCAAATTTTTGCTTCAGCTGATACTTCCAGCTCTCGCAGCCTTCCCAAAAACTGGCGCGCGCGACAAGCGACGAGGCGCCGCGTCACGCCCACGCAACAGCGATGCGTGATCCTAGACACTGCCCCGACCGCTCTGCAGTGCACAGGATAGGTGTGGTGAGCTTCCTTTGTAGAATGCTAACAACTGCCTCCCCCACATGTGAGGCGGGACCCATGAAACCCTCACATCCGTCCCGCATGCAGAAATAATGGGTACATATATATTAAATTAACATAAATTGACACACTCATGAAATACGCTAGGAAGCATGAACCGCGGCAAAGCCGCTGCAAGCTACTTCAACTGCCGGCCCGGTCCCAGCAGCGCAAGGACAAGCGTGCGCACATGCACCCGCCTCCCGTCCAGCCGCCCTGGTCCCCGGCGCAGCACCGCACCGGCCGAGGCTGCTGCGCTGGTACGCGGCGGGCGCGGCACAGAACACTTCATCTGCAAAAGCCATCCCGGGCTGAGGCAGGAGGCGGCGCCCTCCTGTACATCTGACGGCGGCTATGCGTGCCAGGGAACGGCGGCAGGGCGTAGAGTAGGGTAGGGTAGGGTTAGGGTTAGGGATGTGGTGAGCGCGCTACCCAACGGGGTTGCAGCTGAAGGGGTCCGAGTTGTAGATCCAGCCCAGGTTGGGGCAAAACGCGGTGCGGCCCAGCACGCCGAGCGAGTTGCTGGTCGCCGAGCCGCTCTGCACGAGCCCGGCGCCGCCGCCGGCGGCCGCGGGCGCGGCGGTCGCGGCGGCCGCGCCGACGCCCGGCGATACGAGCGCGCCCGAGTTGGCGGCGCTCGCATTGGCACTCGCGTTGTTGCTTGCGGGCGCCAGCGCGGCGGCATACTGCGGCTGCCCCTGCGCGCCCGGCTCGCCCGGCGTCACACGGTAGCACCCAGCGCGTGCGCCGCCAGAGTGGCGCAGCTGGCGCGCGCCTTGCGCGGCTGGACATTTTCAAGCAGCTGGGCCTGCCTTGGGAAGCAAACAGTCTTGGACAGACGTTCGCGAGGCGACATGTATTGGAAGCCCAGCACAGCGCATGGCCGCTACTCGAGCTCCTGTGGGTGCGCTGAGACGGCCACCATGCGCTACCCCCACTCCCTCAAAACGCACATGGCTGCGACGCAGGCGAACCATGGGGAGCGCTGACTTGCCACGGGCGCTGCAGCGTCCTGGCACAGCGAAGGGCTGCAGGGGCGCACCAGCGCGTTAAAGTTGCTGGGCTGCCACGCCTGCGTCAGCGAGACTGAGGCCAGCTTGGTGCCCGCCGCCCCGACCGCCGCGGCGGCGGGCGCCGTCGCATTGGCGCCCGCCGCGCTGCTGGCGGCGCCGCTCGGCATAGCCATGGTGGAGTCATCAATGAATATGATAGCGTCCACAAGCAGCGCGCTCACCGATGCCTGCAAAGACTGTAGAAAACGTGTTAGCCACGATGATGCATGCATGTGTTGATGAGAGCTCCAGCGGAAGGTTGTCTGCCGGCGGACGCTGAGCTGAGAGGCCTGTCTACCTTCAAGCAGGCATCAATGTCGAACTACAGAGGCATCAGGTCCGTCACGTATCGGCAACCCGCACACAACAAAAGGGCGTAAGGGGGGAGCACAGAGTGCAGTCCGCACGATGACACCAGCGCAGACTTTGCAGTGCTCGTGCGGTCAGCAGCAGGGCACAGCACAGCGACAGCGCAACAGACTTCTCGGAGAGCCGGTCACGACAGCTGAGCGCAGCACAAGCCAGAGGGCGCGCCTGATTGACCAGGCTGCCGTCGGCGTTGGCGAGTGCGTACGCGACTCCGCCGTCAGGATACCTGGCCGTGGCCCCCGACCCGAGCACCTGCACCAGCCCAGGGCCACCGCCGCTAAGCACGTGGTGCGGCACCGCAGCTGTAACGTCTCTGCAGGATGCAAACACAGCTCCCAGATCAGGTTTTGCCGGTTCCCCACCCTCATCTGTGCCTGCTCTGCACGATGCGGCACGCTATGATCACACAAACACATCAACACTTGATCAACAACAATGGCACAGCCAGCATAGTCCCGACAAGATGCCAGGCTGCGCCTCTGGCAGTCAGCAAACATGCTCTGCTCACAAGTGTGTTGCTTGCAAAGCGCATGCTCTCAGTATAAACCATGGAAACACCAAGGCCAACGCCAAGCTGAGTAGTTCAGCCCGCAGCCTGCTGTGCAACTCAGTACACATGGGTGCAGGCGCGTCCGCAGCCGGGGGCCGGGCACCTGCACGGTGAACGTCAGCGTGCTGGCGCTGGCGTTGTAGCGCGGCTGGCTGAGCTGGAGCACCCACGTCCGCGGCGGCGCGCTGGAGCCCTTGGTCGCCGCGTGCATCACCTGCACCCGCGCGGCGCCCGCTGAGGCGCCCCGCTGCATGCGCGCTCGCGAGGGTGTTGAGAGGCAACTTGAAGGGTGCAGCGCTGGCGGAGCAGTCGCCGGACGGGGCGCCGAGCGAGCGCTGGCGCAGCCGGCGGGCGCGCCCGGTGGCGGCAGACGACTGGGGGGGCCTGCCTGCGGCAAGCCGGTGTCTTGTTCGACGCTGCAAACCAACTTGGGTAGAGATGGGACCCACCGCCTGGGGGTTGCCCATCCAGTTCCCGCTCCCGTCGGCAAAGCGCGCGCCGACAAAGTTCTCCAGCCCGAAGCGCCCCGTGCGCCGCCCGCCCGCGATGTGGATGCTCCACGGCACGACCTTGACGACGCCTGGCCGCGGCGCCCGCGCCTGTCAGGATACAGCGGGGCCCTGCCGCGCGGGCGCGGCGCGAGCAGGCCTGGCCCGCCCAGAGACCCGTCAAGCCCCGGCCGCCCGCCAGCACTCGCAGCACAGCAGCGACAGAGTAGGCGTGTATATAGAGCAGGGCAGTGCCTGCCAAGAACAGCGTCGTCGCGTTGGTGAACGCGGCTGCCTCGGCCGCCAGTGTGCTCTGGCTGTTGGCCGTGGCCATGCCGGCGGAGGAGGGCGCCAGCGCCTGGCCGGCTGGCGGTGGGGTCGCTGGTACAACCGCCGCCGCCGAGCCTGCGGATGCTGCGAGCTGCCGCGCTCCTGCGTGCAGCACGCGTCTCAGACGCGGCGGCACCTTCGCGACCGGCGGCCACGGGAGGGTGTGGAAGGGCATATCAGCTGGGCTGCAGTGGGTGTCTAGCTGCAGGCCATGCACGCTCACCGTCAGCGTGTGTGCACAGCAGCGCGAGCGCTGCCAGAGCCATCGTTCCTCTGTCCTGGCGCGACATCGGAAACACCTGCTTGCCGAGAAATGTGTTTACGTGAGCATGATACGTGACCATAATAGGAGCGCCTAGCCGTTCCAGTCGCGAGGTTGATCGTTTGCAACAGGTTCAGCGCCTGTTGGCAGCGGAACAGGGCGGGCACCTGCGTTCGTCTGTGCACGACTGAGATGACGCCCCGGACCACCGTCAACAGACCCGCGACGACAGATGCCGGGTGTCCGTAACAGAACTTACCTGTACACACGCCGCTGCAACTCTGTGAGGCAACTAACACAAATGGTCGTCAAATGCGTGCCAGGTGTGGCAGCATTGCCCGGCGGGCTGCGTCATCCCTGCGAAGGAGACAATACCTTTAGGGTTCTGAACCTAGGCTTAGGTTTTCAACCTAATGCTGGCGGCGTTTGGTTAGCGCAAGCCAGAGAGATGCTCTTCATTCATTCATTCATTCATTCATTCAGAGGCATGCCATGACAGGCGCACTGCTCACAAGGCCTGTGAATTGGCATATCCAGCATTGCATGCACACGGCAGCTGGCAGAGCAGCGGCCCAAATGACTGTCCTGCTGCCGGACTCCGGCATGCCTGCGGCATGTGACGCAGTGCTGTTTGCAATGCATGGGTGCACTGCCCAGCGCAAAGAGCACTGCCGGAGCCTTGCCCGGAAGCGCATGCTTTGTCAGGACGCCCCTGACTATACGCTGTTTCACAACCTCTCACGCAGCCCCACGCAGGTCTGCAGGACCATGCGAACCCCCGCGCGACCTCCAGAGGCTTGGGCGCTCCCAGCGGATCATGCTGCCGCACCCGCCCCCCATGCCATCCTGCAGGCGCCGCAACCCCACAGACACAGGCACTGAATCAGCGCGCATCATCTGAAGGCACACCCTGTCCGACAACGCAATGCCTCATCCAGCACGCCCTGGCATTCTCCGGGCGCCGCCGGAAGCAACCACTGCCGAGCAGGCACGGCAAACAACATGCAAGCCGCCGCGGATCGCCGCCGCCCCAGCGCCTTGGTGCTGCCCCAGCATCCTGCGCTGCCCAGCGGGCACGCACGCGCCAGCAGCGCTCGCATGGATGTGCACCCCCAGGGGCCTCCCGTGCATGGGAGCAGCCTCGGATGCGCTCGCAACCGGCCTGGCCAGGAGGCCAGGCGACCAACGCGGCCGCACATGCCCCTCGGTGGGCAGCAACAGATGGTGCTGGTACTCCTGAGCACGCACCGCGCTCCTGCACCGATGCGAGGACACTGGCACCGCTGCATCATGGCGGGCTGGCGCCTGCGACAATTCGCAAGCGTACAGTCAGAGGCGTGCGCCTCCACGCAGGCACGCCGCCACGCGCAGCGCGGGCGATCGGCTGCAGGCGCCGGCTGCTGCCTGCCGCTCGGATGACGGCCGCAGAGCGGCGACCAAAGGCGTGCGCCACCGGGCGCGGCAGCCAGCCCCCTCAGTGTGGGGCTCGGGGGCGCCGCGGCCACGCGTGCGGCACGGCTGTGCCGCCCGCGCCGGCTGCCAGCCGCCGCGCGCGGACGCCTGTACCCGAGGGTCAGATGCGCACTTCGCTGCCGGGCGCAGCGGCCAGCGCGGCCTCGGTGCCATCCATGAGGCACAGCGGCGACAGCGCGACCGCCGCCAGCTCCTGGGGCTGCCGCGCCGGCCGCCCCCGTCAGCGCCGCCTGGCCGCCCTATCCGTGCACGAGGACGCCTGCCCCAGTGTCCTCGCAGACGCGCTTGGAGACACACAGGGCAGGAAGTGGGGGCAACCAGACTGGTGCGGCTTTGCGAGGCCTGTCCTTGCGGTGCCGAGTGGAGGTCTGACAACCACGGGCGCCTGTAACAGAGCAGCTTGCTCTGTCTGCCATGCGCAGCTGCGTGAAGCCCGAGCGGCCTGCGACTGGCGGCGGCCTGAGCAGGGCAGGCGGCATGGCGATCCAAATGGACGCCTGTGCGTAGAGACGGCAACGGGCCGGGCGAGGTGCGCGTCCGACTGCGGCGCCTCCTCGATGCAGGCCGCGGCGCGCGCCTCTGCCGCGCAGGGCGGGCGAGGCGGCGCCCCGTGCGCCGGCCTCACACGGCCGAGGCCGGGGGTCGGGCGGGGGGCGGCGCACCCGCAGCAGCGCGGGCAGCTGGTCGTACAGCGACAGCCGCAGGTCGTCCGCGCGGCCCAGCGCGGTGCGCAGCGCCAGCACGCACGCGCGGCCGCCGTTGCCGCGCCCGTCCGCCTGCCGCGCGCCAGGCCCCCGGGGTCACCCGCCTGCGCGGCGCGCCCGCGCGCGCGCCCGGCCAACTCTCGCGGCCCGCCCCTGCCCCCGCGCACGCCCTGCTACGGCTGCGCCATCCGGGCTGGCCGCGCCAGACGAGCGGAGCAAGCGCCAGCGCCCGGTCCCGGACGCGGCGGCTGCATCGATGCGCGGGCGCGGCTGGGCGCGCGCCGCGGCGGCTGGGCGCACCAGGGCGGCCATCTGCAGGAGCGCGTCGTGCAGCGCGGCCTCCAGGGTGTCCTCCTCGGGGCGGCAGCGCGCCGCAAGCGCCGACAGGCAGCTGGCGCCCTTGTCCTCCGCCCACGCGCGGCACTGCGCGGCGCCGCGGCCGTCAGCCGCGCGCCCCCGACGCGCGCCGCCCGCGCCCCGGCGCCGCGCATGACGCGGGGCTGTTCACGCGGCGCGGCCGGCGCCCGTCCCCACCCCCCATGCGGCGGCGCCGCCGCCGGCCAAGCGCCCCGAATCACGCCGCCGCAGCTGCCGCAGCTGGAACGAGCGCGCGACCTGGGGACTTGGAGTCTGGGGCGCGCGCCTGCGCGGAAGCGACGGCCAGGACGGCGGACGGCCGCAGGCCGCCCATGAAGAGGAGCAGGCGCTGGTCGGGCCTGAGGAACGAGCCGCGCGCGACGGCGGCCACGTCGCCGCCGGCCGCCGCCTCGCGCCGCTGCGCGGCCTCGGACTGCAGCGCCGCCAGCGCGTGCATCGTGATCGCCCTGCCGCGCGCGCCCGGCCCCGTCGGCAGGGACTCTGTCCCTGTCACGCCTCTGGCGGTGCGGAGAGTGGAAGCCGCCCCCTCTCAAGAGGCGCGCTCCCGCATGCGCTGCGTGCTGCCTGAAAGCTTGCGGCTGTCAGCATGCACGGTACGCCATGGTGTTGGGGGCGCCCGCACACCACACGTATGCGGCATCAGGCTGCCAAACCCGTTGGTTGACGCGTCGCGCCAGCCGAGCAACGCAGCCCCCGTGCGGCGCGCCGGCGCGGTCAGGCATGGCCGCGCTGCCGTGGGCACTGGGCGCGCGGGAGCAGCGGCGGCCTCGCGGCAAGCCAGGGAGCGACCGGCACGCCCGAGCGCCGGGCAGCCGAGCCCAGGGATGAGGTTAACCCTAGCTCCTGGAGCCGGGGCACACCGCAGCGCGTCCTCGGGCGCGCCCGTCGCGAGCGCGGCGCGCACGTGCCGCGAGGCCGACCGGTACGGCGCCTGCCACGCCTCGCACTCTGGCAGGCGGTCCATCGCGGCCGCCGTGGCGTTCACCGCCACCGCCACCTGCAGGTGGGGTAGGGTCACACCCTAACCAGACCCGCCCGCGGTCCGCCGGCCGCCCGAGGCGCGCAAGCGCCGGGAGTGCGCGCGGTGCTCTGACGCTTCTTGCATCGCACAAGGAAATGCTGTGTGCTGCGGCTCGTTCTGTGGTGCTAGCCACATTGTCGCCGAGCAGCACAGCTCCATGACAGGGCCGTCCTCTTCGGGTCCAGCTGCCGCCCGCTCACGTGCATGACCCCCAGTGACACATGCAATGTGCCCCTGTGCTCACGCACCTGCAGCCGCGGCACGCCCACGGGGTGCGGCGACTTCATCGCCTCCACAATCACCACGTCGTCGTCGTCGTCCGCGTGCGCTGCTGCCGCCCCGGGCGCGGCCGGCTCCGCGCCGCCAGCGGGCCCCGGCGCCTCGATGGCCGGCCGCGCAGGCGCCACAGCCGCGGCACGCACGAGCGCCGTCCCTGCAGGCTGCGCGGGCGCGGCCGCGCCGACCGGCACGCCCCAGGCGACCACGGCGCGCGCCGGGCCCTCTGCTCGGTGCCCCTGCGGCTCCGAGCCAGCTGGCGCGGGGCCGCGCGCCGGGTGGCCCGCAGCCGGCGCTGCGCTCGCCCTGCGGCTCTGCGGCTGCACGACCGCCGGCTCGGGATCGCGTGCAGCATGGACCGCCGCCGGGGCCTCTCGTACAGGATAGGCGCCCTGCGGGTGCACGCCCGCCGGCGGTACGTCCCTCCGCATGGCGACCGGTGCCGGGCCCGGCTGCTCCCTGGCTCCCTGCGGCGGCAGGCCGGCCGGCAGGGGGCCCGCTCCCGGCTGGCCCGCCGCTGGCGCCGCCCACGCCCCGTGGCTCTGCGGTGGCGCGCTCGCCGGCGGCGGATCTCGCCCTGGGTGGAGCGCCCTGGGGTCCTCCAGTAACCTGGCGCCCGGCGGCTGCACGCCGGGCGCCGGGGGTTCCCTCCGCGCGGCGACCGGCCCCGGAGCCGTCTGCACGCTGGGGCGCTGCGGCTCCAGGCTGCCTGGCGGGGGCGCCCGCCCCAGGTAGCCGACCGCCGGGGCAGCCTGCACGCTGGGGCGCTGCGGCTCCAGGCTGCCCGGCGGGGGCGCCCGCCCCGGGTAGCCGACCGCCGGGGCAGCCTGCGCCCAGTGGCCTTGCGCCTGCGCGCTCGCCGGCGCGGGGCCTAATCCCGCATGGCCGGCCGCCGAGGCAGCCTGCGCCCAGTGGCCCTGCGGCTGCGTGCTCGCTGACGCGGGGCCTCGTCCCGCGTGGCCGGTCGCCGGGACGGGCTGCGCCCAGTGGCTCTGCGGCTGCGCGCTAGCCGGCGCGGGCCCTCGTGCCGGGTAGCCGGCCGCCGGGACGGGCTGCGCGGTGTGGCTCTGCGGCTGCGCGCTCGCCGGCGCGGGGCCTCGTGCCGGGTGGCCGCTCGCCGGGACGGGCTGCGCGCTGTGGCTCTGCGGCTGCGCGCCCGCCGGCGCGGGCGCGCGCACCGGGTAGCCGACCGCCAGGCCGGCCGGCGCACTGTGGCCCTGCGGCTGCGCGCCCGCCGGCGCCAGCACCCGCCCCGAGTAGACGGCCGCCTGCGGCCAGCGCCACCGCGGCTCCGCGCCCGCCGGCGCGGGCTGCTGCCCTGGGTGGGCGGATGCCAGGGTCGCCTGCTCCGCGCGGCCCTGCGGCTGCGCGGCCGCCGGCGCCGGCTGCCGGCCCGGCGGCCCCGGCGCCGGGCCTGCCTGCGCCCTGTGGCTCTGCGGCTGCGCGCTGGCCGGCGCCGGTTCCCGGCCCGCGTGGCCCGGACCCGGGGCCTCGCGCGGCCTGGCGCCCTGCGGCTGCACGCTGGCCGGCTGCGGGTCCCTCCGCGCGGGGGCCGGCGCCGCGGCGCCGCGCGCCCCGGGGCCCTGCGGCGCCAGGCTGGCCGGCGGGGGGAACACCTCCCTGCGCGCGTCCGCGGCGCCGAGCGGCTCGGCAGGGCGCGGGTGCGCCGTCAGTGCCGGGTGCAACCGCGGGGCCAGCATGTGGGCGTACGGCGGGGCTGCGCCCGCCTCGCCTGCGCCAGGGTGCGCGGGCGGCGCGGGGTCCTGGCGCGGCCGCGGCCCGGACGCGCGCGAGTAGCCGCCCGCGCGCCCGGGCGCCGCGGGGCCCGGGGAGCCCAGCTGCGGCCGCGGCTCGAAGCCGGCCGCGCCGTGCGGGATGTAGTCCAGCTCCAGGCGCGGCGGCCGCTCGGGCGCCGGCCGCTCGGGCTGCGGCCGCTCGGGCTGCGGCCGCTCGGGCGCCGGCCGCTCGGGCGGCGGCCGCTCCGGCGGCGGCTGCGCGTGCGAGCGCGAGTGCGCGGCCGCCAGCGCGCCCTCCAGCGCCTGGCGGGCGCCGCACAGGCGCTGCAGGGCTTTTCGGGCGGCGGGGCGGCCAGGGCCTGCACGTGCGGGGCGGGGCAGCGCGCGCGCGCGCAGCTCAACGCTTAGCCCTAAGCGGCAGGCAGAAGGTCAGGAATAGGGTAAGGTCAGGGTAGGGCCGGCCGCCGCGGCGGCCGGCGCGCACCTTGACGCGCTGCTCCAGCTCCTGCTGCCGCGTGCGCTCGCTCGCTCGCCGCGCCGCTTTCCGCTTCAGCTCCAAGCGCCGCTGCGCCTGCGCGCGCGCCGCGCCCCGCCCGCCTCGGTCTCCCCTCCAAGCCCGCCGGCGGCGGCGCGTTGGGGCCGGCCCCTGCAGCGCGGGCGACGCTGCGCCAACCAGCCGCAGGCATCAGCGTGCGGCGCCCGACAAAGGCGCCGCATCGTCCCCCAGGCCTGCCCCTCCACTCTCAGCCCTGTTTGCACAACAAGATGACCACGGACACCCAGTACCTCCAGGCGCGGTTGCGGCCCGCCCCTCTGACCGTCAGCGCGCGAGCCGGGCCCGGCCGCGCCCACGGCACGCTGCTGAGCCGCAGGCACAGGCTGGCGGGCAGGGCGGGCCCGCCGGGCTGGCTGCGCGCCTCGGACGCGGGCTCCGCCTCGTCCGCATCGGACGCCGGCGCGCGCGAGACGGCGCGCCGTTTCCCGTTTCGCGGCGCGCCGGCGGACCCGTCGCTGCCGGCGTCGCTGTCCGCGCCCGCGCTGCTCGTCTCGTACTCGGCCGCGCGCGCCAGCTGCGCTCGCGCGGGTATAGGTTCAAGGGGCCGGGGCTTCGTCAGCCGCAGCAGGCGCCGCACAAGCTTTGCATTGCGTCGAGCGGCCGAGCTTGCACGGCACGGCAGGCCTGGCCCCTGCCGGCGCTGCCTCGCGCGCCCTGCAGGGTGCATCGCACGCACGGCTGCAAATAGGCACCCGGCAAGTGCTGCGTTGCTGCGCACGCCTGGGCTGCCCGCTGGCACTCCGCCCTGCAAGCCAGCTGCATGACCCTGGCTTGCATCAGCCGTGTCTCGACGGCCTTTGCAACGCCTTGGGCTTGCTCGCAGGACGCCAAGCAGGCGGCCGTCAGGAAGCGCCGCCAACAGGAGCAGCGCTGGACGCTGGCCCCAGCACAGGCGCGGCCGTCCAGGCCACTTTGTGCCCTCCTCAGAAGTCAGGCAAGCCGGACACCCCGCAGCCCAGGGCGCGCGGTGCCGGCACGCGCCTTCTCCAGCGCTGACTGGCCGGCGCGCGCCGGCGGCGCCGGCTGGCGGCCCGGCGCAGCATTGTCGGCCCTCGCCTGCGCGCGCACGGGCACTGCGTCAGCGCAGCGCATCCCCGGCCGCGCGATGGCGACGAAAGTAGAGGAGCGGCGCAGCAGGCGGCCGTACGGCACTTTGGCGCGGCAAGCAAGAGGGGAGTGGGTGCTCAGGTCGGCGCTGGAGCTTGCCGAGCAGAGCGCGCCGTGAGGGTGACAGAGCCTGCCGTCACTCGACGGACCGGAGATACGAGAGATGGCTGCACAAGGCGGCCTGCAGGAGCCGTGCGACGCCAGCGGCTGAAAGAGGTGCTGCCATACAGCGCGCCTGTGGCAGGGACCCGCAACGCAGGGCGCAACTACTAAGCTGGCTGACAGCCAGCCTGAAAAAGAGCGCGCACGCACCGGCAGATTTGGCGTCAGCTTGCGCTTGCGCGCGGCCGGCGGCGAGTCCTCCGCGACGTATCGGCTCGGCGCGTGCGCCCGCCGCGCGGGGCGCGCGCGCACGTCAGGGTCGTCGCCGGCCTCGTCCGCAGCCGCGCTCGACGTGCTGCGCCGCGCGCCGCGCTGCTTCGGCGGCGCGCCGTTCGCATCCGCCCTGCCGGCCGGCGCCGCAGCCGCGCGCCCCGATGCGCCGTCCTTGGGGCTCTCCCGGGCCGACATTGCCCGCTGCGCCGCGGGCAGCTGCGTGCGCACGCGCTGGCAGCCTTCGCACCGGTGCACGCGCCGCGCCTGCACGCGCGGATAGCCTCGCCACGGTGCCATCAGGCTGCAGTCCGTCCGCCCATGCACGCTCGTTAGCCCGCAGAGAGCGGCGCGCCCAAGACGAGGGCCCCCCGCTGAGCGAGAGTCGTCCAAAGCGCTCAGCCTGCAGCCAGCAGACACCCCAGGGCTCCTTGCACGTCCAAGGCACGGGCGCCTGCCTGCCGAGCTCCGCGGCGCGGCCCAGGCACAGGTCACCCGCTCCAGCGCCCAAGTGCGCCTGCAGATGCGCCGCCGTGCGGCCGACGTGCGCGCTTCTCGTGAGTCAGCGCAGCGGGACACGCGCTCCACGCACGGTCCCGCGCAGCGCCCCCCGCGACCAGAGCCTGGTGCAGCTGCTCGTGCCTGCGCTGCTAGGGGTCGCAGGGTGCTCCAGCGCCCGGTGCGGCGCTGAAAGCGTGCGCACGCCTCCTGCGCTACCCTGCGGGCCTGATGCAGCCAAGGCCGCACGCTTTCCAGGCTCTGCCAAAACTCATATAGGCCACCCTCGAGCAGCGTGAGGGGCTAGTGGAAATGACCCCCCCAACGGTAGCGCATGCCAGGTTTACTTCAAATGGGCCGGGTTAGGGTCCATGGCACACGAGGCGAGGGGAGCCAGTGGGGCCTGGGTCCCAGTCTGATGCGGGCCTGCATGGATTTGTTCATCATTCAGCCACCTAGTACAGCAACCTGCGCACAGCCTTAGCCACATGTACTTGCAATGCACTTCACACAGTTCCTTTACAATCATTTCCTCAGCCAGAGTTGCTAGCGCATGCATGCGCCGGCTGATGCACACCAGGACAGGCTCAGGGTGAGCTGGAAACACAAAAGAAGCACAATCATGTGACAAGCAACACGCACACACAGAGACACACACGCACACAGACACGCACAGAGTATCACTCTGAAGCCCACGTCATCCTAACAAGGGGACAGCCAGAAGAAGATATGGCTTGGATACAGACCAGAGCACAAAGCAGAGACAGCCTTTCCCCGCATGCCGCACAGGCTTGCAAGCGGCAGCCACGCATGTCTGCAGGCTATTGCATGCAGACGCCTTCTCCCACCTCACCCGCTGCTATGTATTGCCCACACTAGCACTGGCAGTCATGCATGTTAAAAGCCCCAGGCTTGGAGACCCACCAGCGACTCTTGTCACCTCATTAGCCACATCCTCGTTAGCCCGCTTCACCCTTTGACCTAACATCTCATTGCCCGGGCAGCCTGCCACGACGCTTGCATGCCCCAGGCGGGCCCCTAAAACAGCCACGTTGCATTCATTGGCCCAGCTTGGCACAGCTCACTGGCACGTGCGCATACTGGGTATAGCGCTAGCAGCCACGCACCGGCTTGCACTCGCCCCGGTCAACGCCCAGTCGTGTCGGCTTCATTGGAGGACAGACATGCATGTCCTTTTGCATCTAGCATCTGTGCCTCCATGCAGCTGGGCTTGCCGGGCTTGCGGGTCCTGCACCCAGTCAAGCGGCCGCGAGCTTGAAGCGGTTGGGGTGCGTCTTCAGGCCTGGGCGCGGCTCCCCTCGAATGGCGCTGGCTGGGAGCGCCCCGCGGGCGCTTCCGCTCACCAAAACTCGGCAGCGGCCGGGAGGCGGCTGCGTGTCGCTGACGCCCCAGTCACGCCGCCAGGCGGAGCTTCGGCAGCCTGCTTGTCGGCGGCGGGCGGCAACGCCTACTCGCCCTGGAGCGGGGCGGCCTCCGGGCGGCCCTGGCTGGGCGCGCCGGGGCTGGGCTCCGCCGCCGGCGCGACCTTGGCCGCGGTCGTGTGGCGGCGCACCTTGACGCCGAGCGCGCCCTTGCGCGCCTTGGGCGCCGGCGCCTCGCTGTCGGGGGCGGGGTTGGGGTCCTGCTCGGGGTCTGCGGCGTGCGCCCCCGCACAGGCGGTTGCGGCCGCCGGTGCGGCGCACGGCGCGGGCTGCGCCTGCTGTGCGGCGGCCGCCTGCGTCAGCATCTGGCTGATCTGGATCGCCTGCGCGCCGCGCTGCAGGCGTCAACCCGCAGTTGCGGTCCACAAGCACGTCCAGACCCTGCTCAAATCTCTCGCTGAACAGGTTGCAACCAGAACTGCCTAACCTTCGGTCCTTGTCTGGCCCCTACTTTGAAACTGGTGCCCCCGGGCACAGCATGCAGCACCTAACTGGCCAGCTTGCATGCGGCGCCGCGAGGCGCGCCTGCTGCAGCTGCAGCGCCTGGAAGAGCGTCTGCGCGTGCTGCGCCTGCTCAGGCAGCAGGCTGCCGAACAGCGCGCAGGCCGGTGCCGAGACCGCAGGCGCCGCAGGCGCCGCCGCAGCGCCCGCCGCAGGCGCCAGCGTGGGCGCCGGCGCAGTAGCCGGCGGCGCTGCGTGCGCCGGAACAGCGGGGCCAGGCGCCGGGGCAGCAGCCGCCTGCCCAGGCGCAGTCTGCGCGAGCGCCTTGAGCGTGTCCCGCGGCAGCAGCATCCGTATCTGCCACTTGCGTTCGTCGGACAGCGCCTCGGCGCCCGTGCCGACCAGCAGGTCGCCCAGCACGCCCTGCGCTCGCACGTCCAAGCTCAACGCGGGCCACTGCCCAGCAGGCGATGCATTTCATGCAGAGTGCTACGCAGGTGCAGCTGAGGGCACTCTGCATACAGGTCCGCACCTGCACTTGCTTGATGTAATGAACAACAGCGGATAGGAACGCTGCCTTGTCCAGCTTGACCTCGACCTGGATGAGCGTGCGCAGCTCGTCGAAGCTGCGCGCCCCAGGTGCACCGCTCTCAGCAGCCCGCGGCCAGCGTGTGCCACAGCGCCTGCGACAGCTTGTGAGCGCCGCAGCACCAGCAGCGCACCCCTTGTTTATCCGGTCTCGGCGCTTCTGCTCCGTGATGACATGGTTCGAGCTGGAGGCGCGCGCTCCAGCCACGCGCGGCGGCAGTGCCTGCTCTGCCAGCAGCGCCAGGCCTTCCCCGGCTTCCCTGAGCACGCAACAGGCGGTCCAGGTGAGAAAAGAGCCTGCAAGCGGTGGCGACCACGGGAGCACGTGCCGATCGGAGGTCAGGCAAGGTGTCGCGGGGCGGTCAGCACAGCACACCTGAGCCGCTTGTTGCCCGTCACGGGTGACCCGGCAGCGTTCATGGTCGCCAAGCCGGGGTGGCCGGCCAGGACGAAGGGGACCGGGTATTCCCTTCCAAGTTCTCCGGGGCCTCAACAGCAGCAGCCGCAACACTCGCAGCAGCAGCAGGTAGCACGGCTCAAGCTGAGGTCGGGGCAGGCGGGCACACAGCTCTGGTGCGTCGCTGCACACATTGCAGGCGCGCTGCGCTCTCGCCGACACAGGACGCTGCGGGCTGGATGATGGCTCGTCTGGGTGCAGCAGCAGAGCGGCCCTTCACTGCAGGAAGGCCTCCTTGCTGGGGAGCAGGCCTGCGCGTGCCGTGCTCAGGTTATACAAGGGCTTGACTTTCACACGGACGAGAGAAAAGCAAGAGACGCAAACAGAAGATTGAGGATTGAGGATTCGAAGTGACCCGGACCTTTGCACTCATCCCGCTACAGTCTCTGTAGCCTGTCCTTCGTATACAAAACACTCTCACGAGCCTGAGGCATTACAGTCCGCAGTTGCTGCGGCCAAGCTTGCACTCCATGGCACAGCTGCTGCTGCAGCGCCCGCTGCTCCGCCCTCAGCTGGCCGTTGGCGCCTCAAGCGCTCCTGCCCATGCTGCCCGGTGCACGCGGCGGCGCTGGACCTGCACACGGTGTGCAGCAGAGACCGCAGGCAGCGCTGCCATTGTGCAGGCTGCGGTGGGCGTCATGACAGGGCTGCTGCGGCTCGGTCGCGGCAGCAGCAGGTGCACACGAGCATTCTGCTGCGGCAGGCCCACCTGGCAGGTATAGGCATTCTTCTTAAGGTTGCGAGCCGCAGGCAGGAGCCAGCCGCGCCACGGCGCCTGGACGGCGCTCGCAATATCGACTCTCTAATGGCGCTGCTGCGGGACGACTTTGAGCAGCACGCCTACTTTGTCACTGGTGCGCCTCGGCCCAGCTGCTGTCCAACTGCGCCTGCGCTTGTGCTTGACTAACTACCTTTGCTGCTCACACGCGCGTGACAGCTCACATCTAGCTCTATGGGCCTGCCCTAGCTTTCGTCACGCTGCCCAGGGGACATATGCGAGGGCATCTATGCGCCAAACTGCTATTTTGCGGACCCCACTGTCAGCTTCAGTGGCCTGCAGGTATGGGCACGGCACCGTCGAGAGATCGTCGCACCAGGTTTGCAAATAAACAACGTGCGTTGAGGGTTGCGCGATGTGCAGAGGTGGCGAAGCAACCTGCAGGTGCGGAGGTACAGGTTCATGCTCATGCTTTCGCAGCAGGCGTGACACAGGGCTGTGGTGCCAAGCTCTGGGTGGGACGTGTGGCTGTCGCTCTGCAGCTGCTGGTGCCGTTCCTGGAGGAGCCGCGGATAGAGCTGCTGGCGCTTGCGGCCGGCCCCGCGCCGCGTGAGCTCCGCGTGAGCGCCCCCCCGCCCCGCCCCCGCTCGCGAGCGCATGAACAACGCGTGGTGCTTGTGCACACGCACATGCTTCTCGCCAGTGTGGAGGCCGGGCGTCTGCCCTCGCGAAGCCTGTGCTTGCTCGCAGCGGCGTCGATTGTCACATGGCAGGCTCTTGGGTGAAGCCCGTGGCAGAGCCCGAGCGTACCATGCAGCAAGCAGCAAGTGTCAACAGTAGGCAACAAGAAAACAGACAGTGTAATTGCTGAGCTTTGACGCCTGCTGCATCCTGGTTCACCATGAGGGTGAGCAAGTGTCAACAGTAGGCAGCAAGTGTCAATAGCAGGCAACAAGAAAACGGACAGTGCGAGTGCGGAGCTGTGACGCCTGCCGCATCCTGGTTCGCCCGCGCGGCTGACAGCGCAGCCGGGGGCGCCAGCAGGCGGAGTGGCGCCTGGTCACGCGCCTGCGGCTGCCGTGGCGCCCGCTGGTCGACATCCTCGGCGCGACCGCGTACACGCTGGACGCGTCGTCCCTGCAGGCGCGCCTGTTCTGTGCGACTGCTGCGCTTGCCAGCACAGGATGCACGTGCTGTTGCCGTCACAGGACGCACGTGCAGCTGTGATGCTGTGTGAACGTCTGTGGGGTTCAGCAGTGCTTGAAGTCCTTGCTGAGGGCCGTGGGCATCCTCCACGGCGCTGCCTGCAGGCGCGCGGGTGCCGCCTGTGCAACGCTCGAGCCAACAGGCATGGCGCGGCAGCTGCCTCGGGCAGGCGTGAGAAAGGCGCGCCGCGCGCGCCAGATCGAGCGCCACATCGAGTCCTGGGAGGTCAGCGGTGGCCAGGCGCTGGCGATGCTGTTCCGGCCGGGCCCGCCCCCTGACATGAAACGCTAGCCCTGCACGCTCGGGCGTGCGGGCACCATCGGTGGTCTGCTCGCACGCGCTGCTGTGCTTGCACTCGTTTCCCGCGCTCGGTAGCGTATGTGCGGTTGCGCGCGCCACATGTGGGAAGCATGCAGGCTCCGTGCCAGCATGCGCTGGCTGTGCACCCCTGCTGACTTGTCACTTTACCTGGAACCTGGCAACCCGCCGCTGTGAGGATGGTCGGGGCCTTGACTAGGCACGCATGAGGTGAGGTGTGAGATCAGCACACGGGCTATCTGTAACAGGTGCCATCAACTCTCCTGCAGACAACCTTTTTATGCAACAGCCTGTGCAACGACGACCTGAGCAAAAAAGTAGCAATTGCTACGCTGAATTTCAACCAGCAGTCTGTCACGTCTGTCACCACAAACACCTACACTGCCATTGTGGTAGTCCGGCTGGGCGAGCAGCCGTTCTGTTCCTTCTCATCAGAATCAGCATACAGTGAAAGACGCATGGCACGAGACGTCCAGAGTTACATAGAAAGCCGTCACCAATTCATCCCCCAAGAGAAGGTCACAGACCGCACATTTGTACACAGCTTGATGGGATGGGCAAAAGGGATGCATCAACTCAGTAACCCCCATGCCAACACGCTCCTCTCGCGCTCATGTATGCTATATCCAGCTTTGCCTCGTCGCCAGCGCCAAAGGTTGTACAGGACGGACAACAAAGGCACCATGTCTCACCATACAGCCACCACACCCACAGCCCCAGCAGGCTAACACTTGCCCTCGGCATATACTTTCCCGCAGGAAGCGCAGTCCGCGCTGCGCGACACGTAGGAGAGCAGGCCCAGTGCAGCAAAGAGCAATCCTTGCTCCTCGTCATGTGTTGCAGCACAGCCAAGCACGCGTCACCAGCCTGGCACATGCGGGAAGAAAGACCGTACGCTTGTATTCATGTAGTTAATCCTCCAGTCTCAATGCAACAAACGATCTGGTCTTCAATCCCTCGCTGACACGGCCCTAGCGCACACCGCACAGCCCCGCTCAGTGAGTTACGAGTAAACCCGCAATCTCTCAGCCCACACGCTGCAAAGGCACACTAGCTCCGCTTCCCGGCTCGCCAGCGCGGATGTGACCTCACGTTGCGGACGTGCCTGCGGCGCTGCCTTTGGCCCCTCCGCTCGAGTATGCATGCGCTCCTCCACTGTGAACGCACAGGGCTGAGCTTTGTCACTTGTGCTGCGGACAAGCTGCCCCCCCGGCGAGCGCCTGAGTGGAGATTGTGGATGCCTGGCGGGGTAGCCTCTACGAGGCGGATGTGTAGGTGTAGTAATTCGTGATGCCGTACAGGATCTCGGTCGCCTTGCCCGCCAGCGACCCCAGCAGCGGCACCGGCCTGAGCCAAACCTGCGCTGTCTCCACCGCCGGCCTGGGGCGCGCGCGACATTCAGGCACTGGTAAGGGAGGACCGCAGCAGGCGACGCCGTCCAAGCAGACCGGGGCCCACCCCGTTGCACGTCGCAGGCCCGCATCATTCACAGCACACCCGCTTGCAGAACACTCCTCAGAGGCGGCCCGGCACAGCCCTGGTACACTCCGCATGGTAAGTGCTGGCACGGTTCACAGGTTCGCAGCACTGACAGAGCGCTTGGCTGCGCTGCATGAGCCAGAGGCGCGCACGCAGGCAAACCCCGCGCCGAGCGCGCGGCGGCGCGGCGGCGGTGTGGGCGCACACCGCGTGTACTCGTCGAAGAAGGGCCCGCGCAGGGCGTAGAGCAGCAGCTGCGCGCGGCGCCGGCCGAGCTCGCGCTGCTCCAGCGGCGTCCACCTGCGCGCCAGCGCCGCGGCAGCGCTGTCAACCGCACGACTCCGCGCATGCTACACCGCCGCAGGCAGCTGGGAGCAGCACGCGCAGGGCGCCGGGCGTGCTGCTCAGCTCGCAGGCAGCTTGGAGCGGCCAGCAGCACGGGTGCCGGGCGCCGAGTAAACGCACTGGCGTTCTTTCAGCCTGTGCATGGCGACTGCGCGTGCAGGCGCATGCCGTCAAGTCGCTGATTCGTCAATACCAGCTCACCCTATCAACTTCACCTCAACCAAAGGCTATCCACTCTCCTCCCACTTGCCTCCAGCAAGTCAAGCTCATGGAAGTGCCGCAGTGCAGCGCACGCCGCGCGGCAGGGGCGCCGGCGGGCGGCAGGCGCAGCGCGCCTGTGCGCCTGCAGGCTGTACAGCAGCGACACGCTGCCGAACGCGAGCGCCGGCTCCGCGGCGGCCTCCGCGGCAGCGCCGCGCTGCACCGCCGCGCCCGCCGCCAGCAGCCGCGCCGCCAGCAGGTCCGCCGCTAGCGACAGCGCCCACGGCCGCCAGCTTGCACGGCCCCACCTGGCCCCGCGCGCCCCCCGGTCAGGGCGCGGGAGAAACAGGCGGGCGCGGGGCGACTTGTGCCACGAGGAGCGAGCGCCGCGGTGGCAACCAGACACAGCAGGAAGGGCGTCGCGATGAACGCTGCACTGCACAGAGGTGCGGCGGCCTGCGCGGCCGCCGCGGAGGAGGGGCGGGGCGCGGCCCACCGCTCAAGCGAGCGCGGGAGGGCGGGGCGCAGGGGGGCGGGGCGCGGGCCGAGGGCGGGGGCCGCGCCGGCGCAGCGCGAGCACGTACAGGAGCGGGCGCAGCGTGTGCAGCAGCTCGCCGGCCGCCAGCAGGTGCGCGCCCAGCGCCTGGCCCGCCGCCGCGCGCGCCTCCACCTGCGCGCGCGGGCGCCCGGGTCGCCACGAGCGCCGTGGATGCTGGGTTTGGCAACCGATGTTCAGACGTTGCGCGCCCTGCAAGCACCCGGGTTGACTCGTGGGCGCGAGCTGCGGTGTTGGCGCCGGGTCCGCTGCCCCGGGCGTCTTCTCCATGGCGCCAGCATGCCTGGCGCAACTTATCAAGGCACGCCGTTGAGGCAAAGACTGTGCCCCAGTCAACGGGCCTGTACATCGGAAGCAAGACCGGCGGCCGCATGCATCACGCTGTCAGACACACCGTGGACCTTACGCACGGGGCTTGTGCATGCAAAGCAGTGCCGGCGGCTGCGCGCGCGTCGCGCACCCTGGCAAGCAGGCGCTGGCGGTTGGCGCTGCCGGGCGAGTGGCAGCCGTCATCGGCGTCGCCGCCGCGCGCCGCCGCCGCCTCCGCGGCGGCCGCGTCATTGCCCGCGCGCGCCTCGCCGGCGCCGCCGGGCGCCGGCGCTTCCGCCGCGCCGCCGGCGGCGACAGCAGCCGCGGCGGCGGCCGCCGTGGCGGCGCCCAGCGGTGCGCTCTTCAGCGGCGGCATGTCCCACCAGAAGCGCGGCATGTCAGCCTTCGGCGGCAGCGCCTCTCCTGCCGCAGCGGGCGCCGCGTATTGTCATATGTGTTCAGGCTGCCATGTCTGTCAGGCACGGGCGTGAACGATGACGGGCCTGACATCAGCAGCATGGCCCATGGTTGCAGCATGCGTTGCCCATCAAGCAAGTGCAGTGGCACCAAGCTTGTTCGTAGGGTCTCGCATGCCGGTGTCCCAGCTGCGCTGCTTCACCTGCGACCCCGAGCGTTCACAACAGTCCTGCACAGTTGCAACCCTGGTCCTCGCTCAGCTGAAAGCAGCAGCAGGCCGCTGGCCGCACGCTCAAGCGACGCCCCCTGCGTCTACTAAGGTGCGCAACCAGCTTAGGGCCCCTGGTGCCGCACGCCTTGCTGCACCGCCTTGCAGGCGCACGGGAGGCGCACCGGCGGCCGCGGCGCGCGCGCGCGCGCGCCGCGCCTCGTGCGCGTCGTTTGCCTCTCGGGTGCCCGGCCACGACCCCTCGCCCGCCTCCTCATCCTCGTCCTCCTCCGCGATCCTGCCGCAGCTGCCGCGCCCGACAGGTATGCCGCCGCCTGGGCCGCCGCCGTCGCGGCCGTAGGGCCCCTGGGGGCCCTCCTGCGGCGGGCCTATGTGCCCCGCGCTGAGGCGCTGCAGCGCGTGCGCGCGGTCGTACTGCGGCACGCGCGGCAGGCTGTGCTGCTCGCGGAAGCGCGCGAAGGCCGAGTAGACGGCCTGCGCGCGCGCCGGCCCGTGTCCCTCATAACCCGCGCCTCAAGGCCTGCTTGGCACCGAGGCTGCAGCAAGACGCTCCCGCTTCCAGAGACTGCACCCCACATTGATGTGTTTCAGGATCCTGGCACATGCGGGGCCACGCTGCCAGCCTGACTGCGCAGACACCCACACGCCAGGCATGCAGAGCAGCCGAGCTAGCCCGTGCGTGCGGAGTGCCACTGCGCGCTGCCGCACGCGCCTGCGCGCGGGCCTGCGGCGTCGCAGCCGCGGCGGTGCCGCTGTGCGCCGGGTCGTCGGTCAGGCCGCCGTTGGTGAGGATGCGGCCGCCGCTGCCGGCCACGCGGTACAGCAGCGCCAGCCGCAGCGCCGCCCTGCGGAACCGGAGCACCGGGCTTCGATGCCAGGGCCGGGGTCGCCGGCAGACGCCAGCGCGCACGATGCAAGCGTTGCAATATAGCAAGTCCTCGCTGTACAGCACGTGTCCCTCTCGTACACCCCGGCTGCAGCTTCTCAACAGGCTGCAGCGAGAGTGCACGCGCGCGCGCGCGCGCGGTGTGAGGCTGTCAGGTATGGAGCCGGTGTGGATTTCGAGGAGCTCAAGCGCTGCAGCAGAGGGGCCCAGCCACTGCTGCTGCATCCGCAATCGCTGCTGGATTGGGCAGTGGCATGGCTGCCACTGCAAGCCGGCGCTGGCGCGCGCTTGAGCGCCTCCAGCAGCACAGAGGCTCAGACACTGTGAGCCGGCACTGCTGCGCACTTGAGCGCCCTGCAGCAGCACAGGGGGTCAGGACACTGCGGGGCGGCGCTGGCGCGCACTTGAGCGCCTCCAGCACGGCCAGCGGCATGTACTTGTTCACGTGGCCGCGCCGCTCCTGGCTGTTGGCCCCCATCTCCACGAGCACCTCCACCTGCGCGCCGCAGACAGCGCCGTCAAGCGGCGTGAGCGCAACGCAGCCACCGCTCGCCACAACAGCCGGCAAGCCTGCGTGCACCGCGTCTTGGTGTTGATAATGATTGGTGTTGACAGAGAGAGAGGCAGGCGCGAGGGGGTGCTCTGCCCACCACCACACCAATAGGCCCCACCTGGGCCTGGCCAGGAGCTCTGAGAACGCCGGGCGCGCCGGCGGGCGCGCGCCTGGTGCAGCGCGCCGAGCCACAGCGGCCAGGGCAGTGCGGCCGGCTGCTTCGCGCCGGCGCCGGCGCCGGGAGCCGGCTCGGCCAGCAGCTGGCTGTGGTACATGCTCAGCAGGCCGAGCGCGGAGTTGAGCGCCTCCAATGCGAGCTCGGAGTCCGAGAAGCGGTCCGGCACGAGCCATGTCAGCGAGGAGAGCGCGCCCTCCGCGGCGAGCACCGCGGCCGCGTTGGCGCGCACCCACGCGCCGTAGCGGTCGAGGAGGCCCATCCCGGCCGCGGCCGGGCGCCGCACCACCGGCGCACCGCCTGCCGCTCCCCTGGTGTAGGGCCGCCTTCACTGCCCTTGCAGCGCGGCAGGGCACACTGAATACGCGGGCAGGGCACTGCGGCGCCAGGGACGGTGCTGCTCTCGGCTTTCTGAAAGCTGGGCTCTGCTCACCTGCCTAGTTAGGCTGGTTACCACCGGGCAGGAGTTCCAGTGGCATAGCCTTTGACGACCCGCCAGGAGCCGAGGAGAGGCGGACCTGTATTGAGCGCAGGGCGCAGGAGCGCGGGGAGGCGCGATGAGCTGGCAGTCGTATGTGGACGAGCACCTGCTGTGCGAGCTGCCGCACGGGGGCCAGCTCTCCAGCGCGGCGATAGTCGGGCAGGACGGCGGCGTGTGGGCGCAGAGCGACGGGTTCCCAGAGGTGTCCGCCGAGCAGGCGCGCGCCCGGGCCGCGGCGCCGCGCCTTCGAAATTGCCTTTGCGTGAGGGGCTGCGGGCGCTGCCGCCAGCCTGTAGTGTCAAGCAGCCCGTGAGCCTTGCATACGCGGCCCCCTGGACCCTGCCCCACGCGCGCCAGCGACGGGGCCGCGGCAGGTGGACAAAATCGTGGAGGCGCTCAAGTCGGAGGCCGCGAACATGAGCCTGGCGCAGCACGGGCTGCACCTGGGGCCCACCAAGTACCTGGTCATCCCCGGCGAGCAGGGCGCCGTGATTCGCGGCAAGAAGGGCGCGGAGGGCGTGACCATCAAGGCCACCACGACCGCGCTGGTCATCGGCGTGTACGGCGAGGGCGTGCAGCCCGCCGACGGCAACATCGTGGTCGAGAACCTGGGCGACTACCTGGTCGGGCAGGGCATGTGAGCCGGGCCGCGCGGGCGCGCCGGGGGGCGCCCGCCCGTGCTGCCGCTGCGGTGTCCGCGGGCCGCTCGACCGGCGCGGCTGGGCCACGGACTACGGCGCGCCGACCGCAGACCGCAGACCTGGGCCGCGGACCTGGACCGGGGACCTGGGGGCCTGCTGGACGCACTGGCGCGCGCCTTGTGCGGGGCGCGCTGCTTTGGCGCTGCTGTGGGCCGTGCAGGGGTTACGCCGAGCAGGCCATCCACTGCTCTTCGTGCAGCCACGCGCACGGCCCCACAGGCCCGCTGCGCGCAGGAACGGGTAGACTAGACGAATAGGCCGTGTTCAGGAACCAGTTGTGTCTGCCTACACAGGCAGTGAACTCGCTGCTGCACATCCCGCGGGCAGTGCCGCTGCTGGTCCGCCCCACTGCGGGTGTGAGCGTAGCCATAGAAGCGGTTGCAGTAGCAGCACCACGCATGTTACACTGCGTCCTGGAAAAGTTGTGCAGAGGGAAGGACGGCAGTGGACGCTGCAGGCCTAAAACATAGACTCCAGCTGGACTGCCCCGCCCGCCGCTGCGGAGCAAATCAGCCAACGCAGGGCTTCAGCGGGGACCGCAGCTGCTCTCTCAGACAAGCGTACGCTCCGCGCCCCAAGCCTTGGTTGATGGGTGAGCCGTCAGCGTCTGACCTGTTCCCTGGCCTGCAGCTATGGGTGCGCGTGCACGCCGCCCATGCGTTGCTTTCGATGCGCACATGCGTGCTCGGCCTTCCCTGCGACAGCCTGTTTGCTCCACTGTATTTTCACTGGCCCCCGTGCCCGTGCGCAGGCGCAGCTTGTGATTGCGTTCTTTGTCGTCTGCCTCTCGGCCTTCTTCGCCGGCTCCACGCTGGGGCTGCTCAGCCTGGACAAGGTGGGCCTGGAGATAGTCATGCAGGCCTCTGAGGACCCGAAGGAGCGCAAGTATGCCGGCGCGCCCCGGCGCGCTCGCAGTCAAGGGCGTGCCGATGCCTGCTGTGCACACTTCTTCGGGGCGTGCCAGCTTGATGCCTGCTGCGTGCACGGACACTGGCTGTCCCTAGGCAGCGGCCGCAACTGCTTGGAGGGCGGGCGCGGGCGCTGACGTCTGGGGCACTGGCCGGCAGAAATCGTGGCGCCCATCCGCAAGCACGGCAACCTGCTGCTGTGCACCCTGCTCATCGGCAACACCGTCTCTAACTGTGCGCCCCTCCCGAGGCCTGCCCCTGTTCTGCCCAGCCTGCCCGCCTGCGGCCTGGGACCTGGACGGTTGATGTTGCAAAAGGGGCCCTGCCGAGCTCTGTTGTGGAGGTGTCCCAGTGACAGCAGGCCCACTAGCACTTCGCCAGAGGCCTCACGTTCGGCCGCTCCTGGCCTGCTGGCTCGTCACACTCTGCTCAGCAGCCTGGCAGGTTGCCTGCCGACACGCGTCCAGCCCCGCCCGCTGGGACGCCGCGCGCGCCGCGCGGCAACACTCACTGAGCGCATGCGCACCCGCCCTGTGCCACCCGCGGCTCTGGTTCCGTCGCTACAGCGGATGCTGAAGGGGGCAGGCCACGGCCAGCACCCACCACCCTGCCACCGTGACATGCATGCCGCGCGGGCCTGGCGCGGCGCATGCACAGGCCGGCCGCCCGCTCCTTGACCCGGCCCCGCGCCCGGCGGCTCACCATATACCCTATCCTCAACCTGGAGAGCGCGCCCCAACGCGCAGCGTTCCTGTCCATCCTGCTGTCCAACGTGACCACCGGCATCGCCGGCCTGCTCATCTCCACCGCGCTGCTGGTCGTGTTCGCGGAGATCATCCCGCAGTCCATCTGCTCGCGGCACGGCCTGCGCCTGGGCGCATACACGTCCTGGCTCATTAAGTTCTTCATGGTGGCGCTGCTGCCGCTCGCCTGGCCGCTCGCGTTCGTGCTCGACAAGGCGCGCGCCCCGCCCCGGCCCGCCGCCCCGCCCCGGCCAGCCGCCCCCCCCCGCGCAGCGCCCGCTGAGCGGGCCCTGGCTGACCGCGAGCACACGCAAGCTTATAAATGCAGGTTGGCCGCGCCCAGCGGCTGCACGCGCCCCATGTTGTGGCCATGGGCGGGTTCGTTGGCAGGAATTGAAGTGCGCGGCCCGGCGGCGGCGCAGGCGCTGGGGCGCGAGGTGGGCACCATCTACACGCGCTCGGAGCTGAAGCACCTCATCGGCATCCACGTGGAGAACCCGGAGCACCAGAACGAGTCGGGGCTGACGCGCGAGGACCACCAGATGCTGTCCGGCGTCCTCGACTACAGGGCGCGCGCCCGCGAAGCTGGCTCCGTCATAATCTGTTGTGTAATCTGATGGACTGCCCGCTTGCAGCCGCACAGGTCGTGAGTTTGACCCGCGCTGTCGCCATGTGTGGTGCAGCTCCATGCAGCACAATGTGTCGGTCAACGCACACGCCATGTGCATGCCTTGCATTAATGCCTGCATGCCCGGCCGAAAGCGGCCATCTCACCCAGCTGCACCCTGAGCGCGCCGCTCGTCGCCGGCGCGGGAGAGTTGCGCCAGTGCCTGCACGGCTCGACCAGCGACCAAAAGCACAGGCGGGCGCATGCGCTGGTCGCACGCCAGGCTGACACCCGCAGCGCTGGCTGACGTGGCGCGGCGGCGCGCGCGGCAGGATAAGCGCGTAAAAGACGTCATGACGCCCATGGACAAGGTGACCCCGCGCGCTGGCTCCCGCAGGGCCGGGCCGCGCAGCGCTGTTACCAGTCGCGCATGCGTGGCCTGACTTCGCAGCCTTTGGAGGCCAGGCGCAGGCCGCGACTGCCTGCCTCACCTCACATGGTGCTGTCCCGTTTGCCGTCCGGCGCCGCATACGCCCCCTGCTCCTTGGCCGCACGGGATGCCTGGCCGGTCGCGCTCCGTGCCGAGCAGGCGTGGGCGCAATGCAGCAGGGCCGCCCTGGGGTTGGCGGACAGCGGGCGGCGCGCCGCTGCAGGTGTACATGGTGGAGGCGCATGTGCGGCTGAACTTTGACAACATGCTGGAGATCTACAAGAGCGGCTACACGCGCATCCCGGTGTACGACACGCAGCCGCAGGCCATCATCGGCATCCTGTACACCAAGGACCTGATCCTGGTGGACCCGGGCGCGCGCCCGGCCGCAGCGGCCAGAACCTACCCTAACACTGCACCTACCCTAACACTGCACGCGCATCCTCGTGTATGAAGTGAAGTGCCATGGTCATCATCGGCATCCTGTACACTTAGGACCTGATCCTGGTTGACCCGGGCGCGCGCCCGGCCGCGGCCCTACCCTAGCCCTAACTGCCGAACGTGCCCTGCTTCTCCCTTTGCCGGTCCCTCGGGATGTCACGTCGCGCGCGGCGCGCGCGGCGCCCTGGCGTGCGCGGCGGCGCTGGCCGCGCCCCAAGGAGGCCGCTGCGTGCGCGGCGCCCTGCCATGACGGGGCGCGCGCGGCGCGCGCAGACGACGAGATCGAGATCCGGACGCTCGTGTCCTTCCATGGCAAGTCGGGCGCCCAGTACATCCTGGACATCACTCCCTTGAATGAGGTGCGCACAGGGGGGAAAGCGGCGGGCCAGATATTCTTTATGTTCCTGTTGCCCGCTGGGGTCGTGACAGGCTCTTCATCCTGTGTCACTGCGGACACCACGCCGCCGGCCGCTGGCCCGCGAAACTGTCCCGCGATTGTTGTGCTCTTGTCACAACCGAGTTGTGCGATGGCAAGTGCCGGCCTCGCCGGTTGTAGGCCCGGGGCCTGGTGAGCCTCACGTAGTGTCGTCAAACAGCGCCGGCGGCGAGCCCGCGCGCCGCGCGCAGGTGTTCACGCTGTTCAAGACCAGCCGCACGCACATGTCCCTGGCGTGCCGGCTGGTGTCGCCCGCGCCCAGCCACGTGGTCGGCCCGGACGGCGTCGTTGCCGTGCGCTCGCAGCAGGACCTGCTCGCCGGCAAGGACGGCAAGGAGGTCACCGGTGCGCGGCCCCAGGATGAGGCAGGATACGTTGTAATGTTGGGGCTGGGGCGCGGCCTGCGCGCCGGAGCACTCGCAGCAGGGCCTGCTGGCCGGCAAGGACGGCAAGGAGGTCACTGGTGCTGCGCACGACCGGGATGGGCCGCTGACAGCAGGGACCCCGGTGCCTGGGTGCTTGCCGGCGGGCGCTGTTCGGGTCACGTGGCGCGCGTGCGCCGGCCCTGAGGCGTGGCCTGGCGGCGCAGGCGTGATCACGCTGGAGGACGTGCTGGAGGAGGTGATCCAGGACGAGATCGTGGACGAGTCCGACCGCTACATGACCAACGACCACACGCAGGCGGTGCGGCGCGCGCGCACGCGGCCCCGGCCCGCCTCGCGTCGAGGCAGAGCAAATCAGAGGCTCGGTGTTCAGATAGGAGTCAGTTTTGCACGACGACAAGTCACTCACCAATCTTTATGTGCGTTGAGAGCAATGCCAGACGAGGGCCGGACCGCGAGCGCTGCCATGTCGGCTCCCTCACGACACCAGACTCTGCGAGCGGCCCCAGGCACAGGGTGCAGAAGGGCTGCGCAATAGGTCAGGAGCACGTACATAGGGGCACAGCGTCCGGTCTCCCGGCCAGAAGGCTCCGTAGCCAACCTGGCTGGGCCAGGCGGGCTGCCGTGTTGGGCTGTTGCGCCGCGCCCGAGACGTGGCGCCGCGCGCGCAGGTGGTGCGGCGGCCGGGGCGCGACCGGCCAGACGTGTCCGCGTTCCTGGCGCTGTTTGAGCACAAGATCCGCGACCAGTCGCGGCTCAGCCTGCCAGAGGTGCAGGCCATCGCGGCGTACCTGTCGACCAGCGTGGCCGAGTTCGCCGTGTTCTCGCACGCGGACGCCGTGCTCAAGGCGCGCTCATATTATTTTAAAAACCCTACCATGACCCTCCGGCGCGGCGTTCGCGCCTGTCCGGCGCCCTGCGCGCGCGGCTGCAGCATTCACGTGCCCAGGCGAGCTGCGGGGGCTGCGCAGCAGAGGGCGAGCGTGCAAGAGCATGGCGCCGTGAGTGCAAGCCTCACAAACCTACATGACATGCACCGGGCTGTGTGTCGCGGCCGTGTCAGCGTGGAGCGGTGCAGTGTGCGCGCCTTGCATGGCGCGACGCAGCCGAGCACAAGTACCGCCCCGGTCCTCCACCTTCTCGCCGCTGCCGGTGCACTTGGCACCACTCCTTCTTTGCACTGCATGTGGGGCCTGAGCTCTGACCCTCTGCTCATACTTATCCAACCCTAACCCTACCCTGCCTGGCGCGCAGGGGCTGGTGCGCCAGGCGGAGGTGGTGGAGTGCGGCATGGACGAGGAGGAGGAGGAGGACCTGGGCACGCGGCACAGCCAGGCGCCCGAGCCCGGCGAGGAGTACGGCGAGCGCGGCGGCACGCTGCTCAGCCGGCTCGGCCGGCCGGGGCCCGGCGGCGGCGGCGCGGGCGAGCTGGCGCTGTACCAGCGCGGCGTGCCCTCGTCCTGCTTCGTGCTCGTGCTGCAGGCGCGCGTCGGGCGCCGCGGGGCGGCGCGGCCGCGCGCGGGCGAGCGGCATGTGTTTGCCCTCCTCTGCCGGCGCAGGCGGCGGTGCGCGTGTCGCCCTGGTCGCGGACGGGGGTGCCTGGGCTGCCGTGGCGCAGTGTCAGCGGGCCTGCTGGGCCGGCCCAGGGCTGACGGTGGCGCTGGCCGCGGGCGGCAGGGCAAGGTGGTGGCCTGTCAGGCCGCTCTAGGGCTGGCTGCGGCGCGGGGCGCTGTCGGCAGGGCAAGGTGGTGGCCTGCCAGGCCGCCCCAGGGTTGCAGGGGCGCTGCTAACGATACCCTATACCGCCGGCAGGGCAAGGTGGTGGTGCGCGCCGGCACGGAGGGCTTCCAGAGCGAGCAGGGCCCCTGGTCGTACCTGGGCGCCAAGGCGCTGCGTGGCGGCGGCAAGGCTGGGCCGTACGTGCCCGACTTCGACGCGGTCACCGCCGGCAGCTGCCGGCTGCTGCGCGTGACGGCCGACGCGTACGCGGCCGCGCTGCGCATGGGCCGCGCCGCGGAGGGCCGCGCCGCCGACCAGATCGTGGGCGTGCGCGCGGTGCAGCAGGCGCGGCGCCCCGCGGCGCCCGCCCCGCCCGCTGACCCCGCCGCCTCTGCCCCGCACGTCGCCCCCCAGCGGGCGTGCGCGCTGCTGCGCGGTGCGCTCTGCAGGGGCGGCCGCGCGCGTGCCGCGCGCGCCGCGCCTCACCACTCCGTGCTCCGCGCGGCGCAGGTGCTCAACGCATCGGTGCCGCTGTCACGCTCCGCGGGAAACCTGCTCGACGTGCAGCGCCTCGACGCTGCAGCCGCGCCGGCCCGCAGCGCGGCGGCCGCCCCCGGCGGCGCCGGCAGGGGCGCGAGCGCCGCCCTGGCCCCGCGCACGAGCAGCTCGTCCGCCGGCGCCGCCGATGCGGGCGCCGGCGGCTTTGAGCTGCCGCCCGCGCCGCGGGGCTCGGGCGGCGCGGCGGGCGGCCGGGCCGGCGGCGCGGGCGCGGGCGCGGCGGGCGCGGGCGCGGGCGCGTTCGAGCTGGTGCCGCGCGGCGCGGCGGACGTCGCGGGCGCGCGCGCGGGCGGGCCGTCGCTCGGCGGCCGCGACGACAGCTCCAGCGACACGACCGAGCACGCGCCGCTGGTGCCGCCGCAGCGCGGCCTGGGCGGGGACAGGGGCGGGCCGCGGCGGCCGGGCGACAGCCACACCGCGGGCCCGCCGCCGCCCAGGAGCTGACTTGGGAGCGCTTGTGCGCTGTTTTTGTGACGCGCGGCGGCCTCCGCGCCGCTTGCGCGAGGAGCGGCATTCTGTGTCCGGTAGGGAGGCCGCGGGGCAGGCAGGCCGGCTGTCGGCCGGCCTGCCCTCCTTCCCCTTGAAGTGTGCTGGAAGTCCTGATCGTACGCGCAGCATAAGGCCGCGACAGCGCCACAACCGCATGGTTCGAGCAGCTGCCACAGCAGCGCGCGCTGCATGCGGGAAACTGCTTGCAGCAGTCTCCTGCTGTTGACGTGGTTGCACGCGCTGAGCAAGCGCACGGGGTCGCAAGGGCCATGGAGTGTGTGTGAGAGAACAGAGGGCTGGCCTCAACGCGGGCTTTTCAAGTGCGCTGCCGTGTGGGGGCGTCCCCAGTTGCTTGTAGTTGCTCAAGAGGCGAGCAGCGTCCTGACGCGGGGCTTGCTTAAAAGCAGGTTGATTTCCCTGGCGCATGGCTCCTGTGTCTGTCGTGTTGCGCCTGGTGGGGTTTTTGCTGGGGCGCCGTAGCGCGCGCGCGCCCAACCGAAGTATAAGGCCTGCGCTGGCCGCACAGTGATGATGATGGGAATGATGCTGGGTGCACCGGATGTCAGCCAACGTCCGTTCAGTGTGGCCGTCGAAGTGCGCGTCCCTTAGAGGTTGCCCGCAAGCGTACAGGCCGCAAGCAAGAGATGATGGAAAGTAACGCGGGCCGGACACCAGAGCTGCGCGCCGCTGGGCAGTGTAACACGCTGAAATTGCAGCCGCATGCAAGGTCTGCAGAGCAGGACACATGGGTGCCCAAGCAAGCGGATGTAAAAGCACCACGGCCGCCTATTATGAACGACATGGCAGAGCAGTGGCGCATGCGCATTTTGCTGGCAAAACTGTGTTTGTATATGAATGCCGCCGCGTGACGAAGCTGAGCAAGCACCCGGGGTTGGCAGCAAGCCCTGCCAGGGGATAGCTGCAGGCCTCTCACCGGATTTTTACAGACGTGGCCGCCGAATCGCAGCACGCAAAGATAGCGCCTGAACTAGCGCCCAGGGGCACACGGGGATAAACCGACTTCCATGTCGGATTTTCAGGTGGTGCCGGGCTCGACGCCCGGCCCGAGCCCGTTCCTGTCCGGCCAGCTGCAAGCATCCGGCACGGCTCCCTTTTTTGGCGATGCATCCGTTTACGGAGGCCTGCTGCACAAGGCGTCCGACGGCAAGGGTGCGGCCCGCCGGCCGGTTTTTGGACCCCTGGAGTGTGGGTCCCCAGGCAGGGGCATGGCGCCTGCGGGCGCACCCGCGCCGCACCGGGCGCACCTGTGTGCAGGCGGCCGCATTGGCGCCCGGCACGCGGGCGGGCGAGGCGTGGGTGCCAGGGGCCTGCGCGCGCCTTGTCAGCTGCCTGCCCAGGCGCCGGGGCCGATCCGCTGCCGGCAGCCCGGCAGCCGGGGCCGCGCCGGCGTGCGGGCGAGCGAGGGAGCTGCGCGCCAGTGGGGGCGCGCGCTGAATGCGCGCGTGCCCTGGGCCGCGCAGGGGCGCTGCCGGGCCCGGCCGCGTTCGCGGCCCCCGCCGGCTTCGACGGCAAGCAGCTCGTGCCGCAGCTGCTGGTGCCGCCGGGCGTGATGGCGCCGCCGCCGCAGGGCGCCGTGCGGCTCACCACCGCGCAGGCCGCGGAGCTGGAGATGGCGCGCCGGCGCGCGCAGAAGGCGGCCGAGGGCAAGCGCGCCAACGCGACCGCGATGCGGCGCGCCAAGCGGCGCGCGGGGCAGCTGTCGCTGCGCGCGGAGGCGGCCGTGCCGGAGCGGCCAGCCGAGCGCGCGCCGCGGGATGAGGATGAGGATGACCAGGGTGACGGCGAGGATGACCTCGAGGCCAAGCTTGCCAACACCAAGGATGAGAAGGAGGCCAAGCGGCTAAAGCGGTGCGCGGCCGCCCGGCGCGCCTGCGCGCGGACGCGCCTGGGGCCCTGCGGCGGCCGCAGCGGTGTGGAAAAGGGGGTCGGCTCGCGCGCGGGGCATCTCGTGGAGGCGGCAGGCTGGGTCGTATGTCGGGCGACTCGAAGTGGGCTGAGGGACTGGGTTATGCGCCTGCGGGCGGTCCAGGGGACAGGGAGGAGCGCGCTGCTGGCAGGATGGCAGACACGGCTGGCTGCTGCCTGCGCCAAATTTGGCGCTCATGCACGCACCAAACACCTGCAGCGTCGCGCGCAGGTTGCTGCGGAACCGCGTGTCCGCGCAGCAGGCGCGCGAGCGGAAGAAGTCGTATGTCAGCAACCTTGAGAACACCAACAAGGAGCAGGCGCAGCGCGTGCGCACCCCGCCTCGCTTCCCGCCACTGCGTGCGCATGGCGTTTTGAGTGATGCAGCCCTGTTGCTCGCCGTCGTCGCGCTGGCAGCCGTGCACTGCGGTGGAGGCTATCCTGCAGGGGGCTCAGAACTCGCTTTACACCCTGACACAGTTTATCAAGCAGCTGCGTTGTGACGTAGAAGTTGGCTGTGGGGCCTGAGCCGCGGCGGCTGTGAGGCCTGAGCGCGGCGGCTGCGGGCGCGCAGATCGCGGAGCTGGAGCAGCAGGTGCAGACGCTGCAGAACGACGCGTCCATGCTGCGGCAAATCCTGAAGAACATACGAGGCGCCAAGGAGTGAGGCGGGGGCGCGTGGCGACCCGGGCCCGGCGATGCTGCGGGGTGAGGGGAAAGGCGGCAGGTTAGCTATGTTCTGGTGCGGATCTGCGGGCGCGAGCGGCAGAAAGGCTGGAGGAGCATCGCCGGGCTGGGCGCACAGTGGCCTGGGGAGGACTTTGCAGTACCGGGTGTCGTATCACTTAAGAGGCGGTGTGCCTTTCCTTGACCTGGTTACAGGGCGTATCCATATCGCTTCAGTCCCGACCCCGATGTCTGGGCGGGGCGATGCGCGTGCGTCTCTGTGTGCGCACTCGTTTGTTCTTTATTTGGCTGCCCCTGTGCTCGGGCCTGCAGCGCGTTCATCCCTAACGCTGCTGCTTGCGCTCGTTCAAGTCAGTGGGTATGGCCGGCCGGGCGCGCGTGGTGCGACGGGGCGGCTGCGCTGGCGCAGCACTGGCTCCTGCGCTGTCGTGCACGGCTGCGCATGCCTAGGCCGACACGACAGGTCCAAGGCTGCTGTTGGGGTTTGTATACTATTTTATGTAGTCCATGTTGAGTCCAGTGTGTTGTTTCATTTTGCTCAGAGGGCGGCCGGCTTATGGCTGCTGAGCACAGCGCACCTATTTTTTTGGTCCGTGCTGTGTTGTTCGCGAGCACCTGCCTGTAATAGTGTGACAATGGTCAGCACACAGCTCCTGGCCCTGACGGCCTGCCAAGCGCTCGCTGTCGCCGCAATCGCCTACCGCTGGCCAGACATACAGCAGTGGTTTGGCGCACAGCCCCGCTGCGGCAGCCCAGCAGAGTATGTCATAGTGAGCAGACAAGTGGTCACGCCCGATGGCATCTTCCCGGCAGCAGGTACCTGCTCTATGGTGCCCCCTTGCGCTGCCTGTGCTGACTTTAGCCAACTTCCGCCACAGCGTCGGCCTGCTGCAGTCCAGGTGAAGAGGGGCCTCATCAGGCGCATTGCGCCCATCAACATCAGTGCGCAAGACGCGCGAGCCAACCTCACGCGCTACGCGCACCTCCTGACCGGTCTCAAAACCGTGCTCGACTTCGGCAACCTCACGGTGATGCCAGGCGTCCTGGACACGCATGTCCACCAGAACGAGCCCGGCCGCGCCGACTGGGAAGGTGCGGGCGCCATCCCCGCTGCAGCAGCCCCTGGCCAATTGGCGGCGCCACTGCAATGGCGCCGCTCTCGCCGACCCCGACAAGCAGCGGGCTGCTGCAGGCTTCCGGAGCGCCAGCCGGGCTGCTGCCGCGGGCGGCGTGACGACCTTCGTGGACATGCCGCTCAACAGCGACCCGGCTACCACGACCGCCGCGCTGCTGGGCGCCAAGCGGCGCGCCTCAAAGGTGCCCACCCTGCCACACTTCGGGCAGGTCGTGCAGGGCTCAGCTGAGCAGGACCCGCCTGTGCATGAATGAGTCACAGCCGTCTATGCGGGCTCTGTGCGGGCATGCGGGCCCTGTTGCAACAGGCCCTGTGCCTCGAATGAGGCACTCAGCTGGTGAGCAGGTGGCCGCTGTTGCCACTTGCAATACTTTGTCAGGGGTAACAAGCCCAGTCGTGTGCAAGTGCCAGCGCCAGCGCATGCCTGCCCAGTCTGCCTGAGGGCGCGGCGGGGAGGCGGGGCCCTGGGCGGGACCCTGACGGCTTTCCCGGGGCTCTGCATGCAGCTGCACGCTCCCGCGCGCATGGCTCTCTGAAAGCTCCCAGGGCATGCGCAGGGCAAGCAGTGGGTGGATGTAGGGTTCTGGGGCGGGCTGGTGCCCGCCAATGCGCGCGACCCGGCCGCGCTGCGCGCACTGCTCGACGCGGGCGCGCTGGGCCTCAAGGCCTTTCTGTGCCCGTCGGGTGCGCGTGCGCCCGCATGCCCTAACCCTAATCCCTAACCTGACCCTCAAGTGCCGCGCGCCTGCATGCCTAAAGCCTACCCTATCCTGACATCACAGCGCCCGCCCGCCGCGCGGCGCAGGCATCAACGACTTCCCCAATGCGTCGCTGGCGGACGTGGCGGCCGCGCTGCCGGTGCTGGCCGCGGCGGGCGCGCCGCTGCTGGTGCACGCGGAGCTGGCCGGCGGCGCGGCGCCGCAGGCGCGCCGGGCGCACCTCGCTGTGTGCCGCGACGCATCCCGGCAGCGCATGCCGGCAGCGCTCAGCATGCGGCGCCTGCGCCGGGCCGCCCGCGCACGCCCTTCATCAGCACAGCCTTTCCCCCAAATGCCGCTTTCCAGCTGGGCGCCCGTTGAGCCTTCCGAACGCTAAAGCTGCGCGCCGCGCGTTGCGCCTGAGCACGGGATCCTCCGTGAGGCGCAGGGCGACCCCCGGGCGCACGAGACGTGGGCCGCGTCGCGCCCGCCTGCCTGGGAGCGCGCGGCCGTCGCTGGGCTGCTGGGCGCGCTGCGGCGGGCCGGGGGCGCCGGCGGCCGCGCCAGCGGCTTTGCGCTGCATGTGGCGCACGTATCGGATGCGCACGTGGTTGAGATGCTGCGCGAAGCGCGCGCCGAAGGTGCGGCGCGCTCTGCGCGGCCCCCGTGCGGGCGCGCCCCGTCGCTGCTGCGCGCGAGGCGCAGCGTGCGGCGCGGCGCGCACGGGCGCGGCTCGGGGCGCCGGCCGGCCGGCCGGCACTGACGCATGCGCCGCGCTGCGCAGGGCTGCCCGTCACGGCGGAGACGTGCCCGCACTACCTGACGTTTGCGGGCGAGGACGTCCCGGCCGGCGCGACCGCGTTCAAGTGCGCGCCGCCGCTCCGCGGCGCGGCCAATCGCGAGGCGCTCTGGGCCGCGCTGGCCGATGGCGGCCTGGACTCTGTCGCCAGCGACCACTCGCCCGCGCCGCCCGCGCTCAAGCTGGCCGGCGAGGGCGACTTCGTGCGCGCCTGGGGTGGCATCGCCGGTGCGTTACATGGTAGGGTAGGGTAAGGGTCAGGTCGCAAGCGGCACACCTGGCGCCCGGCAGCGTGGCTTCGGCGGCGGGCGAGCGCTCGCCTGCTGCGCGCGCGCGCGAGCCGGCCTGCATGGGCCGCTCCGCCCGCGCCTGGGCGACTCCAGTCTGACTGGCAGGCAGCACACGGCGCCGGCCGCCGCCACGGCCGCGTCGCAGCGCCCGGAGGCTGGCAGTCTGACCGCAACGCGCCCCCGCCAGGGCTACAGTACCTGCTCCCCGCGACCTGCGACGGCGCGCGGCGCCGCGGCGTGCCGCTGGAGCGCGTGGCGGCCGTGCTGGCGGCCGCGCCCGCCGCGCTGGCGGGCCTGGGCCGCTGCAAGGGCGCGCTCGCGGCCGGCCTGGACGCGGACATAGTGGTGCGCGCGGGCGGGGTCAGGTCCACAGGCCGGGAATCACACCTTGAACGCGCGGCGCGCAGGGCCCGCTGCCGTGAGCGCGCACTGTGCAAGCGCTGCGGGGGCCACAGAGGGTGAGGGGGTTGCGCGGGGGCGGCCGAGCGTGCCGCGGCGGCCCTGCCTCATGTCAGCTTCCATGCCGCCCTGCTCGCTTGTGCGGAGCAAGAGGAAGCGGAGGCCATCTGCAAAGGCACGACCTGCCTGTGTCTGCAGGGTCACCTTCTCCGCGGCAGGCAGCCTGGCCGTGTGCGGGGCGCCGCGGGGCCTGACGCGGCGCCGCCGCCGCGGCGCAGGTGTGGGACCCGGACGCGCTGGCCGACACCTCGCCCGCCCGCCTGCACCACCGGCACCCGCTGACGCCGTATGCGGGCCTGCCGCTGTGCGGGCGCGTGGTCGCGACGTTCGTGCGCGGGCAGCAGGTGTTTGGAGCGCCAGGGGCACGCGTAGGGTTCTTCGAGCACCTGGAGGCGGGGTCGGGGCTGTCCCGGCGCGCCTGCGGGCGGCCCGTGGCCAGGTGTACAGGCGCCGGCTGAGCCAGGCTTGCCAGGCTCGACCGGCGAGCAAATTTGCTCTGTGAGTTAGAAAACCCTAGTGTGCACGCCAGCAAGCGCCTGCCTCCTTGGACACACGCACGGGCCGGTAAGCTGCAGTAGCGCGGTGCAAGCTGCAGCAGAGCAAGTACGGTGCAAGGCTCGTGCATGGGCACTACGTTGAGGATCGTCAAGACTTGACCTGGGAGGAGCCGCCATGCTGCTAGAAACCATGGCATTCCTTCTTCTTGTTCTTGCTGCTGATCAGGGCAAGCACAGCCGGCTTTTCCCAGAGGCGCTCACCGTGCTGGCCCTCTCACTGCACGAGAGGTCAAGCGGACCGCACAAGTGCTTTCCTGACACCGACGCTAGAGGCTGAGGCAGGCTTGTCACGAAGAGGATGGCCAGTGCGGAAGTGGACGGTGTGGGCTGCGCGCCAGACATCCTGCACTCTTGCCAGTTTGCATGCACTGGCAGCGCACTGGTGCCCTGCCGCTTGTTCATCATGCGCGCCATGGCGGACTTGCTGCATGATGAGCTGATTGCATTCCGCGCACCTTGGTGCTTAAGCGCAAGAGCGTGCGCACCCATCTTCAGGCGCCAGGCAATGTGACGTGTCTCTGCTGGGGCAGGCGACAGCCGGCAGCCCTCCAAGGCCGGCGACGCGCCGGCGGAGGACGCCGGCGCAGCAGCAACCAACGGCGCCGCAGGTGCACCACGTTCCTGTACTGGCAGTGTTCCTAGTGCATCCTGGGACGTCATGCTTGGCTCTGGGGCTGCACTGAAGCGGCTGCAAAGCAGACTCTGCCCGCGCCGCCCGCCGCGTTCGGTACACCCCTGCAGGCACAGTTCTTTGTGCACGCCCTCCACAGAGCAGTCCTGCAGATGGAGACTTGGTCGGCCCCTCGCCCGCCGCGCACGGTGCCGCGGCGGCTGCTCACGCGCCGCCGCGCGCGCAGACAAGCGGCGCTCCCCGAGCCCGAAGCGCGACCGCGGCGGGCGCGAGCGCGAGCGCGAGCGCGACGGCGGCGCCGGGCGCGAGCGCGAGCGGGACCGCGGCGGCGACCGCGACCGCGACCGCGGCCGCAGCGACCGCGGGCGCAGTAAGCGCAGCCCCAGCCCGCCGCGCCGCCGCAAGCGCTCGCCGTCCTCGGACTCCCGGTGTGTGCCCGCGCCGCGCTGCCTTGCGCAGCGCAGGCGAGCGCCCCGGGGTGTCTCACCCACATCTGGCTACCAGAGCCGCCGCGAGCGCCCGCGCTTCGCCTGCCTCAGGGTCTGCGTCTGAGGCATCGCGCGGTATACAGCGCGGTGTGCACGCTGGCACTTGCGTGCTGCGACGCGTGCGCCAACGCACTGAAGGGCTCCTGTCCCTGGGTCCTATTAGCGGCTGGCTGCAGGCATGTTTTCAGCTGCGGGGCAAGGGCAAGCGCACTGGGCGGGCACGGGCGAGCGGCGCGCCGACCGCTCCCAAACCAGGGCAGGCCGGCCTCAGGGGGGCGGCGCGCGCGCGCAGGTCGCCGCGCAAGAAGCGCGGCGGCGGGCGCGAGCGCAGCCGCTCGCGCGACCGCGGGCGCCGCCGTCAGCGCAGCTCCAGCAGCAGCAGCCGGCGGAGCAGCAGCAGTAGCAGCAGCCGCTCGCGCACGCCGCCCAGGCGCGCCCGCGCGCTCCCGCGCGTGGCTGCCGGGGCCTGCTCTGCATGCCTGCGGGCCCGGAGAGCACTGCTTCTGCCGTGAAGCGCTGCGGGGAGGGCGTGAACATGCAAGGGGAAAGGGAGCTGCGCACATGCAGAGCTTGGACTGTTGCCGCTCGGCAAAGGCGCCCTTGCCAACTGCGTGGCTGTGCGGTGCCAGGCGGCGCCGGCGGAGCGCGTCGCCGCGCGGCGGCGGCGGCGGCGGCGGCTTCAGCGCCGCCCCGACCATCCCCCCCGCCATGGCACCCCAAGCCGCGCTCGCGCGCTTTGCGGCCATGCCGCCGATGCCGGCGCCGCTGGTGGCCGGCATGCCGCTCGCCATGGGCGGCCCGCTCAAGCCGGGCGTGCAGCAGCGCCTGGAGCTGCTGTACAACCAGGCGCGCGCTCGGCCCCGCGCCGCCCTCTTGAGTGCCGCACGGCGAGCAGGTCTCCGCGTCGGCGCTGCGCGCTCGCCGACCCGGAAACTTCTGGGCCCTCTCCATGCATCCTGCGTGGCAGAATGCAGCCAGGCTGCCGGGATGCGTGCCCCTCGCCGCACATGAGGAGCAGGGGGCGCGGGCGCAGCACCTCGCAGCCCGGCGTCAGGCCCCGCGCCGCGCGCATAGGGCTCGCTGGTGCGCGGCTCGCTGGACCGCTCGTGCCTGGACGCGCTGGGCGCGCTGGACGAGACGGCCGGCTGCGCGGCGCTGGCGGACCTGGCGCGCGCCAACCTCAGCCGCATCCGCAACCCCTCCGCCTTCTTCATGGGCATCATCCGCCGCGTGGCCACCGAGGCGCCGCTGCTGCAGGCGCGCGCCGCCTGCCCGCCCGCCCACCGACACCAGTGCGGCCCTTGGGATTCTGGCTGACTGTTCTGGGGGACTGGCGGCGCCGGTAATGATAGGGTGTATGGTAGGGTATGATAGGGGAGGGTAGAGCCTACCCTATCAGGCTGAGCCGGGCGCGGGGCGTGAGCGCGGGCGGCGCGCGCGCGCAGGCGCTGGCCATGGGCGCGGGCGGCCTGCCCGGCCAGCCGGGCCTGATGCCGGCGGGGCTGCCGGGCGGCCTGGCCGCGGGCGCGTCGTTCGGCGGCGCGCCCGCGATGCCTGGCGGCTACCCCGGCGCGCCGGGCGTCTACCCCGGCGCGCCCAGCTACCCCGGCGCGCCCGGCGCCTTCCCCGGCGCGCCAGGCGGCGGCAGCCTGCCGCCGGCGCCCACCGGCTTCTCCGGCGCGCCCGGCGGCTACGTCGACCCGGCCGCCGCGGCCGCCGCCGTGACCGCCGCCGCGCTCGCCGACGGCGCTGCTGGCGGCGGCGCCGCCGCCGGCGCCGGCGGCGGCGCCTGGGACGCGCTCGCGGCGTCGCGCGCGGCGGGCGACGGCGCGCTGCCGCCCGCGCCGGCCGTCGGCCAGTCCGAGTCCGACCAGTGGGCGGCCGCCGCGGCCGCGCGCGCCGCGCAGGAGACCGGCGCGTACGTGGACCCGGCCGCGACCGCGGCCGGCGCGGCGGCCGCGGCGGCGATCGCGGCGCGCTTCGCGCCGCCGCCCGAGGCCGGCGGCGCCGCCGGCGCCGCAGGCGACGCCGGCGGCGCGCCGGAGCCGTTCGAGGGCGAGGGCGCGCCGGGCGGCCTGCGCGGCGCGATCACCGAGTTCGTCAAGGAGGCGCTCAAGCCAGCCTGGCGCGCCAAGCGCCTGTCGCGCGACGCGTTCAAGCTGGTCGCGCGCAAGGCGGTCGAGAAGGTGGCCGCCACGGTGCCGGGCGAGGGCTTCCGCCTGGACGCGGGCGAGGAGGCGGCCGCCGCGTTCTTGACCGAGGCGCGCCGCGACAAGATCCGCCGCCTGGTCGAGTCGTACGTCGAGAAGTACGAGGGGCAGTGAGGGGAGGACGGGGGGCAGTGAGTGCCGGCGAGCCGCGCCGCCGCGCGGTGGGCGCAGGGCCGGCAGTGAGCATCGGCGCGCTGCGTCCGCCTCGCGGCGGGCGCGCCGCCGGGCGGACCACGCCGCGTGCGGGGTCGGGCGTTGGGCGGTGGGGCTTTGCCGCTGAAGCGCCTCACGGGGGAGAGCGGCCGGAGGCCTGGGCAAGCGAGCTGGCCGCCGTCGGCAAGCGCTGCAGCCATCGAGCAGCCGCGGCTGGCAGCCTGCTCTGCGAAGCTGGCCGGCGCAGCTTGGCTGGGTCGGGAGGGCGGGGGCGTCGCATGGGCCGGGCGGCGAGGGTGTCTACCAGCACGGGGCAGCTCCTGCCTGGCTGCGGCCGTGGCCGCTGGAACCCTGGGGCATTCGAGGCGGGGGCCGCCGGTGCGGCCAGCGCGCGCAACGCACGGCTGGCGCAGCGAGCAGCGCCGCGGAGGCGGTGCGGGAACCGCGGCAGGCGAGAGGCACATCGCGCACCGGGCTCGCGCGCGCAAGCGAGGGCAGCAGCGCATGCGCGCGCGCGCGGCAGGGCGGGCGGCCATGGCCACGTCGCACGGGCATGCCGCCGTTCGGCTGGACGCAGCGCGCGGCAGCGCGCGACCCTGGCAGGGTACCCGCCGTGCGCACAATGCGCCAAGCGCTCAGCTGTGCGCGCGAGCGACGGCGCGTGCGGCAGGGGTTGCGGCTGGGACGCGTGGGCGCGCGCGCGCGCGGCAGGGTTAGCGGCTGGGACACGCCAGCATGCGCGCGCGGCAGGGCGCGCGGCTGCGCGCGCGCGCGCGGCAGGGCAGCGACAGGGCGCGCGGCGCGACCCTGCGAGCGGCAGGGCTCGCCAGCGCTCGCGGCTCAGAGCCGCAGCACGGAGCTGAGAGGCTTGTAAACTGGCTGCGCGAAGCACCAAGCGTGGGCCGGGGCCGCCGCGTTGTGCTGGCGCGGGTGGCTGACACTGTGCGCGCGCGCGCGCAAGACTGCGAGCGCCAGGGGCAAGCAGAGCACGCTGCGGGCCCAGCAGGGTGAGCGGGCTCTCCCAGGGTGAGTTGGAGGCCACGCTCTGAGCGAATTGAGTGAATTAGGCAGTGTTGGACAATTCGAATGTGCACTTGCGTGCGCGCACATGGAGGCGAGCGGAGGGGGAAGCTGAGCTCTACAGAGGTACGCTCGCTCGGTCATGAGCTGGTGGCTCTGCGGGCGCGGGCCTGAAACGAAGCGGCGCCGCGGCGCGCGCACCGGGGTCCCGCCTGGGAGGGCGCCCCGCTTCGCGCAGCATCCGCCGCCGGCTGGGAGTCCGCGCACAAGGTCGCGCCCCGCAGCGGGCACTGGGTGGTCTTTTTAGGTGGGGCATTGGCGTGGGTGGGTGGAGGGGGGCGCCAGATGCAGCCCTATGATCGAAGGTGCCTCCGCGCCTTGTTTTCAAAAGCACAAAGCACGCGCATCTGGGCGCTGCTGCAGTGCAGTGCGCCGAGGGCAAGGGTTAGGGCTTGTGACGCAAGGTGCCTTTGTTTTTGTGCAATGGGTGCTCTGCATGTAAGGAGCGTACATACTGGTCAATTCTAGGCAGGCCTGCGGCAGGCGGCGGCAGGCGGCAACCACGCAAGTGGCGTGTGGGGGCGCCTCACAAGAGCGGCTTGCCCTGCCTGACGTCCCCGCGCTGGCTGCGCCCGCGTGGCTGCGCACCGCGGGGGCGACGCCGACCACAGCTGCAAGTGGGGGGGGGCCGTGGCTGGCACCGCTTGATTGAGCTTGAGCAGTAACATCAGCCAGACAGGTGGGCAGGGCTGCCAGACAGGTGGGCAGGGCTGGGTATGTTAGGGCTGGGCATGGGGCCTCTGCTGAGAATGGGCTGGACTTGGGGCTGCATGACCGAGTGCAACGATGCTGTGTGCAGGGCTGCGCCTACGCGAGCACACGCAGCAACGGAGTCCGCAATGGCGCGGTGCTGTGCTGCAGTGCATCAGAGGCTCTGCGGGTCTCACACAGGACACTGCCGGCACACAGACGGACATAGTCAAACAGGACAGACTCGCGGACAGGCTGTACTGACACAAAGCTATGCCCCAAGTACTCGCGCTCTGAGACGCAAGAAGCGACTCAAAAAGTTTCCCTCAAATCTTTTCAACCAGCACCAGTGAAGGTGCTGCCATTCTGCCCTTCAATAGGCGGTAGCAAGGTCTCTCAAGGACTGCTGCTGCAGAGCGCCATCATGCGAGGCGGCCCTCCAATTCAAGCTACGCCGTCACCGGCAGCGCCTCTTGCCTCGCGTTGGCAGCGGCGTTGCTGTAGCTGCGCGCCCAGTGCCCGGTGTCAAAGGCTCTGCTATATATCGCCAGGCAGACACGCACATGTTCATCCGACGGCCAGGCATAAGCACGGCACTTGATGGCTGCATGGCAAGCGTTCTGCAGCCTATGCTGCCCCCATGACGCAGGGACGAGCAACTGATCCGTGACACAGCTGGCAAGGAGCTTGCGAGGGGGGTCTGGGAACCCATGCACTCCCGGAGCGCTCAGCGAGCCCGGGAGGCCCTGCGCGGCGCGCGGCGGCGCGCGCACCTCAGGAACGTGTTCCACAGCAGCCCCGCGCAATTGGCGTACAGCACGCGCCCCGTCGGCGGCACGAGCAGGAAGTTGGCCATGTTGGCCACCGGCCAGAACACCCAGCCCGCCTGGAACACCGGCGCGAACGAGCTGCGCAGCTTCTGCAGCGCCTGCGCCGGCGCCTTCCCCTGCGCACCGGGCCACGCTTGTTATCAGTGGGCCATGCCCCGCGCGTGCCCCGCGTGTGGCCAGCGCAGAGCAGCTGCTGGGCAACAGCGGGGCAGCAGCAGAGCAAGGGAGTCGCGTCCAGTTCAGCGCAACCTGACGGCCAGAGCGGGCGTGGCCGCCTGCCTGGCCGGTCAGTGAGCCTGGCGCGCGCGCACCTCAAGCACGCCCGTCCACACAAAGAAGAGGGAGAGGTAGGCAGGGAAGAGGGTCAACTGGCCGGCCAGCGTCTTCAGCGCGGCCTGCCGCGCCACAGACGACAGAGTCAAACCGCTGACGTGATATTGCCCAGCCAAGCTGCCGCCGCCGGGGCGCTCGGCGGCTGTCAGGAGCGGCCAGAGCCGGCCGCTGCTGCGCTGTGTGCTGAAGGGCACAGAGATGCGCACGGCCTGACGTGCAAAACAAGCTACTGCTGCACTACCCGGGGTATGGGACGGCGGGCGCACCAGGCGCAGCGTTGGTGCAGCACCGATATGCGTATCCTGCCCCGTCCCCAGCGTTGAGGTGTGGGCAACAGTGCGACTCATGCAAGCGGGTACGTAGTGAGGAACGTAGTGGGTAACGGAGCAAGTGGGCACTGCTTTGCAGTGCCAGTGGGCGCGCACCAACGCGCGAAAGCCATGGAAGAAAAGGGGGCCGTGCAGAGTCAGGCCGACTACGCTGAACCGCGCAGTGCGCTCAAAGTCTATCCTGCACGCCAGGCTCGTGGGTTGCAGGACCGCTACAGTTTGGACTTAACAGACGCGCGGACTAGCTCTGCATGTCAGTCAAGTAAGTGGGTAGTAAGAGCCGGTCTGCTTCCACAGCCTGTCATGCAGGGCGATGCGAGTCACCTAGTTGGAGTGCTACGCCTGTACCCGACCACTGCCTGGCAGAGGACGTCGCCTGCGCCCATTACGACGCCGCTCGTGAGCGCCGCCTTGACTACAGGCTGGCGTGCCAGCAGCCTCAGGCGGGCGAGCATATTGCGAGGCCTGAGGCGCCCTAGCCGCCTCCAAACTCTGCTAAACAAGGGCTTGTGCAAGCTGAGCTTCAAACGTAAGTTCCGGCACTTGCTGCACGTGCAGGGCTTGTTAAAGCCCTGAACCTTTGGTCTCTCTAGACGGACGGCACTTGTAGCCGTTCTCGTCAAAAGGCATCTTAGGCGATGGCGCCCCTGTAGGGAGTCAGTGCAGTTTCACGTGAATGTGACACCTGTGTTTCAAATATAGGTCGAAGGGAGCGATGGCAGATGTGCCCCTTTCCCAAGCTGTAGAGCTCAATGATGCAGGCGGTATGTTTTGGCTCAGAGCTGGCTACGGAGCTGCAGAATTGCCGCGCTGACTCAACTTCCCTCCGCTTTGTGTCAGAAGCGCGCACAGAGTGCTGGCCCCGTTGAGCGTGCTTTGCAGGTGCGGCACCGCACTGGCCTCACGACCTTTTGTCTGCTCCCTGCACGGGAGCCGGCCGGGCTGTGGCGCCTGCGGAGAGAGCGCTGCTGCGGGGCGCTTGGGGCGCCGCGCCCATCTCTGGCGGGCGCCGCGCAGGCGGCGGGCGGCAGAGGGTGGCAGCCATGCACGCGCACAGGCTGCGGGCGTGGCCGCGGTTCCGCACCTCTGCCGCGCTCGCCATCGCGCACTCGGCTGAGAGCGCGGACCTGGCGCTGCTCGGCAGCATGTTCCTGGGCATCGGCAGGTCGCTGCACGCGTCGCTGCTGTCGCTGGGCACGTTCGTCATGTATCGCGGCCTGGTGCAGGCGCGCGCGGCGCGCACGCAGAGCATGACTCAGGCCTGCGTGCCGCAGCGTGGCGCGCCCGCGCGCGAGGCCGCGCACGCTGTGCTGCTGCGCGCTCGCTGCTGCTGTGCCAGCGTGGCGCGCCGCTGCTGTCCGGGAGCCTGCCGCTGGCCTGCATGACGTTCTTGCCCAAGGCGAGTTTGGTGGTGTGGCCGTGGTGCGCGAGCGTGGCGATGAGTGCCGACCTTGCCGCTCGCCGCGCAGGCCGGGTGCACGCCGTTTGCGGGCCTGCTGGGCGACCGCTTCAACCGAAAGTACCTCATCTCCGCGGGCACGCTGCTGTGGGGCTGCTTCTCGGCGGGCTTTGGCCTGTCGCGCACCTACACGCAGGCGCGCCTGCCAGGCCGCCCGCGCCGCACCTTCGAAAGCCGCCTCGCCGCCCCCTCGCTCCGCAGGGCGCCCGCTCCCCGCCGCGCCAACGCCTTGCGCAGCGCTCCAGCCCTGCCCCTGGCAGGCACGCTCGTCGCGCGCCGCGAGTGCTCCGCGCTCGGGCGGCGGCAGCGCTGCCCCGTCAGCTCCTGCACTCGACCCGGTCCCGGCGAGCCGCGGCCGGGCGCGCCCGCGAGCTGCGGCCCCGGCGCGCAGGCGGCGGCGATGACGGCGCTGAACGGCCTGGGCCTGGCGCTGGTCATCCCGGCCGCGACATCGATGATCGCCGACCTGTACGATCCGCACCAGCGTGGGCGCGCCTTCGGCGTCATCCTGACCGTCTCTGCGGCCGGTGCGGCGCCGCGCCCGCCCCGTGTGGCCGGCCGGAGCGCGGCCGCGCGCCGGCGGCGCCGCGGCCGCCTGCGCGCTTGACGCAGCGCAGGCAGAGAACCACGAGCCGCGCATTGCAGGTTGTACCACAAGGTTTGCTAGCGCGACGTGTTGCATGACAAGCGCACCCGCTGGGAAGGGGAGGTTGTGGCGCAGGACCCGGGCTTGCCGGTAGGTATGAGGGTGCGCAGCGGTGCCCGGTGTGTGTCCCGGGGGCAGCGGCGAGCAGGAGCACGCCCGCAGCCGGGCCTGCCTGCAGGCCCCGAGCCGCTCCCAGCCTCCCCGGCTCCGGCCCGTCGCGCGGCTGCGCAAGCCGCGCCCGGCCCATGTGGGCGGCGCTGGCGTGGGCTGCCGCAGCGGCCGAGGCCGGGCGCGCGGCGCGCGCAGGCCATGCGATCAGCAGCTTTGCTGCCACGTCCATCGGCGCGTCGTACGTCGCAGGCATCGAGGTGCGCCGCTCCGCCGCGTCGGCCCCCGGCGCCGCCCCCCGGCGCCGGCCCCGGCGCCGCACCCGCGCGGCCCTCTCGCGCCGGCCAGACGCGCGCGCCCGCCCGTACGCCTGGTCTAGTGGCGTGCGTGCGCGTGCCGCGCGCGCGGCACGTGGCCTGCGGCGCGCATGCACCAGCGTCTGCACGCCGCTGGGCCGCAGCACAGCGCATGCCTGGGCGCCCCCGCGCCAGCCGCCCAGCTGCGCGGGCGTGCAAGCGCGCGCCGCGCCGCGGCGCAGGGCTGGCGGCTTGCGTTCTTCGTGGTGGCCTGCTTTTCGGGCGCGGTGTGCCTGCTCGCGCTGGTGTGCATCATCGAGCCGCGCGCGCTGGCGGCCGACGGGCCGCACACCGCGCGGCCCAAGGACGAGGAAAAGCCGCTCGCGCTGTCCCCGCGCGCGGCGGCCGCGCCGGGCGGAACGGCGGCGGCGGCGGCGGCGGCCAACGGCGCGGACGGCGTGAAGGCGGCCGGCGCCTGGGGTCCGCGCGCTGATAAAGCGGCCCACGGCGTGCCCAACGGTCACGCGCTCAGCGGCAAGGAGAACCGGGAGCACGGCCGGAACGGGGCAGCCGCCGTGAAAAACGGCGAGGCGGGGCTCGAGGGGCACGTGGGCGGGGCGGCCGTGAAGCCGCCCGCGCGCGCGCCCGACGGCACGCCGCTGTGCAACGGCGCGCGGCCGGGCGCCCCGCCCGGCGGCGGCGACCCGGCGCTGGAGGGCGGCGCGGGGAAGGGCGCTGCGTGGGGTGAGCGCGGCGCGGCCGCGGGCGCCGCGAAGGCCGCGCCGCGGCGCAGCTGCGGCGCGGCCGTGTCCGCATTCGCGATGGAGATCGGCCGCGCGTTGGGCAACATGGTGCGCGTCATGTGGAGCATGCTGTTCGTGCCCACGTTCGCCATCATCATGGTGGAGCACGTCATCGGCAACCTGCAGACGATCACGCCGTACAAGATCGTCTACTTCCAGGCGCGCGGCCGGCCCCATCCCTGCCCTCCAGCAGCGAGTATGTTTCCGCCCTTGCTCACCACGCGCGCGGCTCTTCTGCTTGGGGCGAGGCGCGCGGCCGGCGCTGCGAGGAGCTGAGCATGAGCTGCTCGCGAGAGCGCCGACGGCGGGGGGCCGGCCGCGCGCGCGCAGCTGCTTGGCTTCTCGGACGTCGTCACCGGCGCGATGAACGCGTGCACGACCGCCGGCGTCGCGGTCGGCTTCCTGATCGGCGGCACCCTCGGCGACCTGCTCTCGCACATCATGCCGGACTATGCGCGCCCGGCCGTCAACCAGGCGTGGCCCGCGCGCCCGCAGCGCCGCGCCCGTCACGGATAATTAAGCTTTCAATCAATGACTGCTGAACAATTGCACCCTCGTTCACATCTTATACTGGTCAAAGACGCGCCCGACCACTGACGCGCGCCGGGCTTGCCTGCGAGCGCGCGGCTGCGTCGCGCCTCGCCGGTCGGCTCACGGGACGCAGCGGGCGCCGCGCTGACGGCATGCCGGACGCGCGCGCAGTTCAGCGTCATCGTTGCGGCGCCGCTGTCAGCGCTGCTATACAAGGGCATGGTGCGCGCCTGCTGCCTGCCCTGCTCGTGAGGGTTAGGGTGCAAACCCCGCTCGCTTTGCAGGCATGGCCACTTCTGCCAGCTCTGAAGGCGTCTAATGCCTGGCGCTGCGTCGGAAGGCCCACACGTGGCGGCCCACGCGGGCCTGCGCGCCTGCAAGCAGCGGGCGGCAGAGGTGCGCCGCGACAGCCTGCGGCGTCACAGCCGATGCGAGCGGCACCGCCGCACGCCTGCGCCCGCTGGCGCCGGATTCTGGGATCTTTGACCGGGCCGCGCGCGGCCGCCCGCGCTCACCGGCCGGCGCTGAGCGTGGCCCCGCAAGCGCGCAGCCCGCGCGCGCGGAGCTGGCCAGCGGCATCCCGGGCAGCCAGAACTACCTGGCCTGGCGCTACTGCCTGCTGCTCTTCTTCATGGGCTCGCTGACCAGCTGGTCGGCCGTCAACAACGCCGCCATCCTGGCCGAGGCGCGGGCCCCGCGCCCGCATGGCGCCGCTTGGGGTAGGGTGAGGTTGACCCTAATCCGCATGGGAGAGGCGAAGCGCGTGCACGCATGCGTGAACGGCCCCGCGCGCGGGCAGCAGCCTGGCTCGCGAGCAGGCGCGAGCGCCGGCCGGCCCCCGCTCACGGCCGCGGCCTGCGCTCGCGGCGGCCGCGCTTGGTTCGGCGGCCGCGTCAGCAGCGCGGCACATGCGCACAGGCTCATACCGCGCTCGCTGCAGCTGGAGCACGCTCACCTTGGCTCCAGCGGGAAGGCAACGAGCGCGCTGCGGCCACCAGCATGTTGTAAGAAAGCTCTGGGCACTGCCTCTCCGCATTACGGCAAGCTTTGTCTACCGCTGAGCCCACTCTGTCGCTTATGCACTCTGATATGCATTAATAGGCAGCCCATCACCCGAACACATGCATGGGGCGACCTTGTCCAGAGCTGCCAGCCCCGCGGCCGTCGCCCACCAGGGGCGGCAGCGCCGAGCGGCCGGCGCGCCGCCCGCGCAGGTCGTGCCCGCGAAGGAGCGCTCGCAGGTGTACGCGTTCGACAAGACCATCGCCGGCGCGGTCGGCGCGCTGTCGAACGTCATCGTGCCGCTGATTGCGCAGTACGTCTTCCACTACCGCATCAGCCACGACGCGCGCCCCTCGGGCCATCAGTCCGCGGTGCGCGCCCGGGTAGGGTAGGGTCTGCAAGCGTGAGCGGCTGCAGCCCGGGGGCAGGGGGCGCGGGCGCGCGTGCGTGCAAGCCTGGCCGCTGCGCGGCGCCGCTCCCAGCCTCTGTCGGGCTGTGTCCCGGTCGCCTGCGCTGCCGAGGCCCGATTTGGGGGCCGGGGCGGGCGGCATGTCGCGGAGCGCGCCCCGGGGTTTCCGGTGCGCAAGCGCATCGCCCTGCCTGCGCGTCGAGATGCGCAAGGGTCTGCGGAGGCACGCCTCTTTGCACCGTGTGAGGAGCCTGCATTGAGGGCTGCAATAGGTCCCCAGCGGTGACGGCCGGTGTGGCGTCTGGCGCAGGCGCAGCAGTCGCAGACGGCGGCCGTCAATGTCGACAACGCGCTCAAGCTGGAGAACGGCCTGCTGATCGTCATGCTGGTGCCCATGCTGCTCAAGCTGATTGTGTACAGGCGCGCCCGCGCCTGCGCGCCTGCCGGCGCCTCGCCCGCCGCCCAGGCGCCCGCCAGCCGGTTGACGATGAAACTTAATCGCCTGGCGTAAACCAGCAAATTTGTCATGAGAGCAGCCGCGCCCACTTCACAGCGGGCTGTGCCTGCCTGCGCGAGAGGGCGTGCGCGCGCCCGGCTGCGGCTGAAAGCCGAGGCTGAGAAGCTGCGTGCGCTGGGGGCCCCGCGCAGCGGGCTGTACTGGACCCTGCCGCGCGACCGCGTGCGGGCCGCGATTCGGGACGCGCGCGAGTCGGGGCTCATCGGGCCGCGCAAGACCGCGCCGGTGGCGGCGCCGCGCCCGCCACCCGCGGGCGGCGCCGCGGCGCCGGCCACGGCGGATGCGGCCGCGGGTGCGTGCGCGCGCCGGCCCCGCGCGCCCGCCACTTGCGGGGCGCCGTCCCTCTGGGTTGCTGCTGTGCTGCTGGCTGGCGAGCGGCCTGACAACGTGTGTGCGGGCACCCGGCTGCCTGTGACTCTGATCTACGGGGACGCTGCATGGTCAGCGGTGCCGGCACCGCAGGGCACGGCAGCCCCAGCAGCGCAGCCGCGGCGGGCGCGGGAGCGGCGCGGAGCGCCCAGGGCGCGCGCGGGCGCTTCGGCGCCGCGGGCGCCGGGCTGGCGGAGCGGCGCTGACGCGCGGCGGCGGGGCGCTGCGGCAGGCGCGGAGGCGGGCGAGGAGGCCGACACGCTGGGCGCGCTGGAGGGCAGCGGATCGTTCCGACGCCCGCGCACGTGGCCGCTGCCGGGCGAACGGCCGGTGGTGCCTAGCCCGTTCGATATGCCGGATGCGGGCGCCGCCGACGCGCCCGCGCGCACGGAGCACGCGTCGGACAGCATCACCGCACAGTGGCGCGCGACGCGCCAGTCGCTGGCG
>JAABUU010000415.1_pt1 | contig 97543 bp, 156 predicted proteins | sample 5559301 | NCBI WGS metagenome assembly JAABUU01 (sample SAMN10711884, study PRJNA513360) | rock metagenome | isolation source: Antarctica rocks | place: Antarctica: Victoria Land, Richard Nunatak white | reverse complement strand
CCCCGCGCGCGGGCGCGGGCCCCCCCCCCCCCCCCCCCCCCCCCCCCCCGGCGCGGGCGGCCGCCCGGCCCCGGGGGGGGGGCCGGCCCCCCCCCCCCCCCCCGTCCGCACGCGTGTTGATGTCATGAGGGATTGATGACTGGAGTGAGACAACTGCACTTTCTGTTTTACTGAAGTGATTACTGTGATGCTTGGAAGCCTCTGCAAACACAAAGAAGGGCTTTGCAGTGGTTGCAGTGGCGTCGAAACAATGACTTGAAACCCAGCCTGCCCTGTTCTGAGGCTTTTGCACCGGACCCCGCGGCAGGTCCTGCATGGCCAGCCTCAAGGCAGCGCGCAAGCGCGCCACGCGCAGGCGGCGGGCTCGCCTGGCCAATGCAGCCACGGCGGGGCCCTCCGGAGACAGCAGCGCTGCGCACCCAGCAGACGCTCCCGCAGCTGAAGCTGCACGCGCGGCAGCGCAGACACGCGCGCATGGCCAGGACACTAACAACAGCACTCCGGTGTTCCAGCGTGCGCGCGCCATTGGCGACGCGGCCGTCATGCCGGCGCACTCTGCTGGGCAGCATGACACAGCGCCCGGGCGCTCGCCCGCTGGGCGCGCGCGCAGCACCAGCAGCGCAGCAGCGAGCCGCTCGCGCAGCCGCACGGCGGCCGACGATGGGACTGACACGTCTGGCTCAACATCTGGCTCGTCGTACGCCCCCAGCACTGCGGTCGGCGCTCCCGGGCCTGGCGGCGCTGCTGGCTCTGGCCCGCGTGCAGGTGGGCCCGCAATCTTGCTGCCATGTAGTGCTGCAGGCCCTCCTCCGGGCCTCTAGGGCGGCGAATCTGGGCTAATCTCTGCTGCCTGAGCGCGCTGGGCCTCTGCTGTGCGCCTTGACGAAGACTGAGGAGCATGCAGCCAGTGGCGCGCTTTGTCTCACTTGCACGCTGGCACGCAGGTGGCATGGCGCCATGCAGCCGCAACGCGCTGCCCGTGCTCGAGGAGTGGTATGACAGAGCAGTGAGGGGCCAGCACCCATATGACCGCCCTCGCATGTGCGGCGTAGCGGGCTGCGCCGAGCCGCTCGTCAAAGCTAGAAACCTGGTCCACCGCCTGTGTCCTGCGCACATCAAGTGCCCCGCGGTGCTGCGCAGCGGCGTGCCGCAGCGCTGGTGTTCAACCTGCTCCAAATTTCATTCGCTCAAGGCGTTCAGCGGCGGCCGCAGGTGCGCGCCTGCCTACCTCACGCTGGGAGCGCTGTGCTCACCCACATTTGACTCTCCTCTGCAAACGTATACTAGTGCGTTCCACGTAGGAAGGTGCTCCAGTGATCTTGAGCAGAGCACCGTGCTGCGTGTCAGAGGGACCGTGCGCATGGCGCCAACACGGAGTTTTTGAGCGACGCGCACCGGACCCGCGGCAGGTCCTGCGAGGTCGGCCTCAAGGTAGCGGCAGCGCGAAAGCGCAAGCGCCGGGCGCGCCTGGCCGGCGCTGCCGCGGCACGGCCCACCGCGGTCAGGAGCGCCTGTGTGCACCCAGCAGCCGCGCCCGCAGCAGGAGCTGCGCGCGCGGCAGCGCGGGCGACTGCACCCGTCCAGGGCAAGCAGGACGCCGCCCGGGTGACCCAGCGCGAGCGCGCCAAAGGCGACGCGGCCGCTGCGCCAGCGCGCTCTGCTGAACAGCGTGAGTCAGCGTCCATGTGGCTGCTGGCTGAGCGCGCGCGCGACGGCGGCGACCTGGCGGCGGGCCGCCTGCGTCACGGCACGGCGGCCGGACATGATGTGGACATGTCGGATGGCTCGCACGCCCCCGGCACGTTCGACAGCGCCGAGCCTGGCGGCGCCACTGGCGACGGCCCGCATGCAGGTGGGGCACGCTGCCTGTCCCTGGCAGTGCTCTTTTGAGTCTCAGAGTGCTGCTAAGCCCCGACTCTTTATATACATCTTCAATGCTGCAGTGCGAAAGTGAGCCTCAATCCAACGCAAGCTGTTTGGGCGGGCCTCAGGTAGCGCTGGCGACAGTGCTGCCGAGCCTAAGCGCGCCCCCCCTGCCACGGCAGCTCCGGCCGCCAAGGCGCGCCGCGAGGCCGACAAGCGGCGGGCGGCCGCGCGCGATGCGGCAGTCAGCAACGACTGTGACAGAGGAGCGCCGTTCGAGGGCAGGCCCGGCAAGCGGCACAGGGCCGCGGCGGCTGAGGCACCCGCTGGAGACGAGGCTGTCATCGTGCGTGCGGCGCTGGGCGTGGCTGAGGCGGAGGCAGGCTTTGCTGGTGGAGTAATCAACGAGGATGACGATGGAGGAGGCGCGCGCGCGGCCTTGCGCAGTCTGGGCGTGCGCAACGCAGACCCGCGCTTTGCGGCGGCGCTGGCGCATGAGAGCGCGCACTTTGACAAGCAGGCGCGCAGCTTCGCACTGTGCGGTGGTTGGCTGTGGTGCAGGACCCTGCTCTTGCACAGCCAGTTGCGAGGCCGGCAGAGAGCGGGCCTACTACACACTGCCACGCATGTAGTCTGCATGGGGCATGTCATGGTGAGCTAGGATGCCAGGACTTCACGGTGAGCTTGGCTGACACGGCAAGCATGCCGCATAATGCGCCGCGCCTTGCTGATCGAGCAAGTCTGCCCAGGTGCACCGAGCGCGCGCCGAGGCGCGCGCCGAGGCGGAGGCGGCAGCCGAGCTCCGCTTTGCCGCGGCGCTGGCGCATGAACGAGCGCACATCGACAAGCAGGTGCAGCCCAGTCTATTTGTGCGGCAGTGCGGCAGTTATGCACCGCCCTAGCTTGCTTCTGAAGAGTGTGCATGCGCCAGACAGCAGTCGTGACGGCTGCGCACCATATGCTAACATGGCAGCATGGGGCGCGTAGAAGCAGAGCTCAGCGGGTGAGCAGTCAAGCTTGTCTCTACCCAACGTGTGCCACGCGCTCCTGATCGAGCGACCTTGCCCAGGTGGACCAAGCGCGCGCCGAGGCGCGCGCGGCGGAGGCGGCAGCCAAGCAGCGCGTTGCCGCAGCGCTGGCGCTCGAGCGCGCGGAGCTTGTGAAGCAGGCGCGCAGCTGGCTGTGCATGTGCGGCAGCAGCGATGTCCGCTGCACTGCCCTGGCCTGTTTTTGTGCACTGTGTGTGCGGCAGACTGCGTGGAGCCGCTTTGCATGCCATGCGCCTGGTCGCATGGGGATTGGTGGGGAAGATGAGCTACAATGCGTGGATGCGCCCGACCTGCCCACGATGCCTTCCTTATTGTCCACTTCTGTCCTAGGTGCACCAAGCGCGCGCCGAGGCGCGCGCTGAGGCGGAGGCAGCGGCCGAGCAGCGCATTGCCGCAGCGCTGGCGCTCGAGCGCGCGGAGCTTGTGAAGCAGGCGCGCGGCCTGTCGTGCACGTGGGCACTTGGCCGTGCCGTTGCCTGCTTTGCAGAGATCATTTCCGCGACAGACTGGAGTTGTATGGCTGCATATGTGACAGCAGACGGCTCTGGTGGTACACGTGAGCCGCAGTAAAGATATAACAAAGCCTGTCTCAAGGAAATTTGAGTGTGTGGTGAGTATGGTACCGCACTCACACACGCTCAAAGTTCCTTGATACAGGCTGTGTGAATGTAAACATCATCAGCGCGCCTGCATTAGTGCGGGTGCTTACCTCACTCATGTGCGCATGCTCAGCTGACCGAGGCAGTGCGCCTAGGTGCTGCTCGCACGCACCGAGGCGCTCGATGAGGTGGAGGCGGCAGCGGAGCAGCGCTTCGCCGCGGCGCTGGCGCGTGAGCGCGCGGAGCTCGCCAAGCAGGCGCGCAGCCTGTCACGGATGCGAGGCGGCTGGCTGCAACGCCTGAGCCAGGTTCAGCAGAGCATGTTTGCGACACACCGTGGGAGCGAGAGGCTGTTCTTGCTCTGCGCGTGGCAGCATGGGGCCTGTGGTAGTGGAGCTCAGCTGGAGGCAAGCTTGTCTCACCATAACGTGCCATGCTCTGCTGACTGAGCGCTACCCTATGCCCAGGTGCACCAAGCGGTCGCCGAGGCGCGCGCCGAGGCGGAGGCGGCAGCCGAGCAGCGGCTGGCCGCGCTGGACCGCGCACGCCGCGAGGAGAGGGAGGCGGCCGTGCGCGCGGCCCTGGCGCTGGGCGTCCGGCGGGTGAGTGCACACCCTGGGCCCAGGCGCAGGGGCTCGCGCTTCACAGTGGACAACGCAGCAGGCCGCCATGCCCTGTTGCGGCTGTTCATGTCCACCCTCGCGACTCGCAGTGCGCCAGTGTGCCGAGCAGCTGCAGAGCGCGCCCGCCGGGGCTCCTCGCATGGTCTCACGGCGCAGCGGTGCATGCCGCAGGCTGCTGACAAGGGCACAGCCCGCCATGGCATGAATAATCCATGGGTCTACCCTATCACAGCCGAGGACATTGCATCACGCCAGGGCGCTGAAATGTGTCTGCGGTGCCAGAATGCAGTATTGCTGCCTGTGCCTGCGCCAGGGCACTGATGCCGCATTCAAGGAGCGGGGCACGCGGCTGCCCGCTGAGCTGGAGGCTCAGGCGCGCGGCGCCGCGGCCACGCGCACTGAGGCTGACAGGACCGCGCGCAAGGCGGGCGCGCTGCTGGTATCGGCGGCGCAGCCGGGCGCGCAGCGGGGGGCCTGGGCAGCGCCAGTTGCGCCGGCGCATGCCGCTGGACGCCATGGGGCGGCGCCCGTGTGGGTGCCCACCGAGCGCGGGCGCAGCGCCAGCGGCGCGGCGGCCGCGCCCCTAGCGGATGCTGGGCGCACAGGGGTGCTGGCATATGGCCAGCGCGGCGCGCGCATCTGGGAGACAGGCCCTGCATACACCTCGTCTGGCGGTCCTGGGCGCACAGCGACCCCTGGACCGCTGCCGCTCTGTGGCCGTGCGGACGCGATGTGGCCGAGGATATAGGCTCGGGGCAAACCTGGCGCAGCGCGCACAAGCGGCAAGGCCGGGCGGCCGATTGCGGGGGCAACATCGGCCTCCGCTGCAGCTATCTAGACGCGTGTGAGGCCGGCTGGAGGGCAGTGGCCGCAACCAGGCGCGGCGGAGCAGGTGTGCGTCGGCAAGACTGGGGCAGACACAGCTGCCTTGCAGCTTGCTGCGTCGAGCGCTGCCGGTCTGCCCCTGCGCTGCTGGCGGGCCGCGCCGGCAACCCGGTCAGGAGCATGTGCGGCGGGCGCTGGCGGCGCTCGCGCAGGCGCGTGGGACGAAGCGCATGCGCAAACGGCCCGGTGGCCACCAGGCGGGACTGCAGCAGCTTGCGCGCACTTGCAAGCTTGAGCGGCTGCGGGTGCATGGTCAGCAGCTCTGGCCTGCCAGCCGCATGGCTCAGCCATGCGGCGTCTGTGGACGGACGAGTGGGGCTTGCATGGCTCAGCCATACTGTAACCTGTGGGTCTTGCATGTGTGAGCTACTCGTATCATTCAAATCAATGAGTAAATAAACATCAGCGTGTATCAACCAGCTCTCACCAACCGGAGGGCCCAGACCTCTGCGCCTGGCTAGGTGCTAGGTGCGCAAGAGGTGCAAGCGACAAGTGCAAATCGCATGTCATCTGTTCTAGTACAGTTCCGGGCTGGCATTATAAGCACTGCTTCACGGAACGCTTGCCAGATACATTCTATTGTTTGTCAATGCGACCTGTGCCTGTAAGTGAAGCTGGCTAGGGCAGAGGCGCACCCTGCTGTACGGCACGTCTGGGCTCCGTGCCAAGGTGGGCTGCTCAGACGCCCAGGCCTCACATGGGGGCTGTCACGCAGTGCTGAAATGACCAATCACAATTGAGCTCGTCTGTTTGGACATCAACACCACCGCAGTATTTACTGCTTCGAAATCATGTTCGGTTACCCCTACTACAATTGAAGACTCCCGGACGGAGAGTGCGAGCAATTGCGCCATAAAGTCCGCGGGGACCGTCGCCTGGCGAGCAGGATCAGTGCTTCTTGCCGAGGTGCAAAAGCTTTGCGCCACTGAGCTCGCTGTCATCACAGGAGCGCCAGCGCCCTAGCACTTGCGCCGCCTCCTCTGGAACAAGGACCAGTACCCGGTGCGCCTGTCCGCAGTCCTGGGCTGCTTAGCACAATATTGTATTGCCCGGCCCCCGCTGAAAGCAGTGGCTCCCCATCCCAAAGAGAGGCGGGGCATCGGGGGCGCAGGCAGTCCAATCCACGCTGCACTCACTGCTATACACCATGCCGGCCTTTGCTGTGCTCCAGACGACCTCCAAGGCAATATAGCACGCGGCGCGCTTCAGCTCACCTGTGAACTGGCGCGCCTATGGCATGGCGCTGCACAGCCACGCCGACATGCCCGTGCTTAAGGAGTGGCACGTAGCACGCAACAGACCCCACGCGTGCGGCGTGGATGGCTGCGCCGCGCAGCTCGTCACAAATACACACCTGCTGGCCCACCTGTGCGCTGCGCACATAAAGTGCCCCGCGGTGCTGCGCGGCGGCGTGCCGCAGCGCTGGTGTGGGAGATGCAACAGGTTTCATGCTATCGAGGCGTTTGCTGTTGCCTGAGGTGCGCGACTGCCTCACGCTGGGAGCGCTCTTGTCACCCCCAGAACTGATGCACCTGCTGATTGACAAAGTCATGTGCTCTGTATAGCGAGGTGGTCTAGACAACACAATCATGACATAAGTCCGCACGCATGCCAAGAGGGACTGGAGCATATGCCAAGAGGGGTCGGAGACTGAAGTGATTCCAACGGATGCTTGGAAGCCTCTGCAAATGCAAACAAGGACTTTGCAACAGTTGCATGGAATGGCATCGTGACAATGACATGAAAACCTGCCTGTCCTGCTCTGAGCTCATTGCACCGAACGCCGCGGCAGGTCCTGCACGGCCAGCCTCAAGGCAGCGCGCGAGCGCTGCGTGCGCAAGCCGCAGGTGTGCCTGGCTGGTGCAGCCGCGGCGGGACCCTCCAGACACAGCAGCGCAGCGCACCCAGCAGCCGCGCCCGCAGCTGAAGCTGTGCGCGCGGCAGCGCAGATACATGCGCAGTGCCAGGTCACCCACAACAGCCCTCGGGTGTTCCAGCGCGCCATCGGCAACGCGGCCGCCACGTTAGCGCACTCTGCTGAGCAGTGTGATACAGCGCCCGTGCAGTCGACCGCTGAGCGCGCGCGCAACACCAGCAGCGCAGGAGCGAGCCCTTCGCGCAGCCGCACGGTGACCGATGATGAGACTGACATGTCTGGCTCGGCTTCTGGCTCGCCATACGCCCCCAGCAACGCGGATGGCGCCCCCGAGCCTGGCGGCGCTGCTGGCACCAGCCCGCGTACAGGTGGGGCAAGCCATCTCGCCACCGCGGGTGCTGCTGGCTCGCAGGGCATGGAGGGCGGCAAACTGGGGCTATAGCCTTCTGCTGCCTGAGCGCGCCGGGCCTGTGCTGTGCGCCTTGGCGAACACCGAGGGGCATGCAGCAGGCGCGCTCTGTCTCACTTGCACGCTGGAACACAGGTGGCATGGCGCTGCACAGCCACGCCGACATGCCCGTGCTCGAGGAGTGGCACGTAGCACGCAACCGACCCCACGCGTGCGGCGTGGCGGGCTGCGCCCTGCCGCTCGTCACAAACAGACACCTGCTGGCCCGCCTGTGCGCTGCGCACATCCAGTGCCCCGCGGTGCTGCGCGGCGGCGTGCCGCAGCGCTGGTGTGGGAGGTGCAACAGGTTTCATGCCATCGAGGCGTTTCCTGTCGGCCGGAGGTACGCGACTGCCTCACGCTGGGAGTGCTCTGGTCACTCTCAAGACTGATCCATCACCTGTTTTTGACAAAGGCATGAGCTCTGTACAGCGAAGGTGTCTAGATAAGTCGAGCAGTGTTGCTCAAAAGATGCATGCACACGCCAGGGTGGCACCGGAGCACTGAATTTCAGGCATGCACTTTCTGGTTTTTGAAGTGATATTTCTGATGGTGAAGCCTCACCTCGGCAAGTGCATGATTAGGACGTTTGCAACATTTGCATCGGAATAGCATGTTTGATGGCTAGTAAGTTACAGGGCAAGGTCACAGGTTGTAACCTTGCCTGCCCCGCTCTGAGCGGTTTGCATCGGACCCGCGGCAGGTCCTGCATGGCCAACCTCAAGACACAGCGCGCTAACGCTACGCGCAAGCGGCGGGCGCGCCTGGCCAGTGCAACCGCGCCGGGGCCCACCGGGCACAACAGCGCTGCGCACCCAGCAGCCGCACCCTCCGCTGAAGCTGCGCCCGCGGCAGCGCAGACACCTGTGCATGGCCAGGTCACCCAGGACAGCACTCCGGTGTTCCAGAGCGCGCGCGCCAGCGGCGACGCGGCGGTCACGCCGGCGCGCTCTGCGAAGCAGCATGCAACACCGCCCCTGCGGTCGCGCGCCAAGCGCGCCTGCGTCAGGAGTGCAGCAGCGAGGCGGCAGCGCAGCCGCGCAGCGGCCGATGATGTAGATGACATGTGTGGATCAACTTCTGGCTCGCCATACGAGCCCAGCACTGCGGACGGCGCTCCCGAGCCTGGCGGCGCTGCCGGCGACGGCCCGCGTGCAGGTGGGGCATGCTGCCTGTCTCTGGCCAAGCATTTGATCTGAGAGTGCTGCCAAGCCTCGATTTATAGTTCAAATATAGTTTACAATGCTGCAGTGCAGATGTTAGCCTCGATCAAATGCATGCTGTTGTGCGGGCCACAGGTAGGTAGCACTAGCAGCCGTGCTGCCGACCCTGAGCATGCCGCCCCTGCCACGGCAGGTCCAGCCGCCAAGGCGCGCCGCAAGGCCGGCAAGCGGCGGGCGGCCGCGTGCGATGTGGCAGGTAACAACGCCTATGACTGTGAAGCGCCGTCCGAGGGCAGGCACGGCAAGCGGCACAGGGCCGCGGCGGCCCCGGCGCGCGGCGGTGACGAGGCCGTCGTCGCGTGGGCAGCGCTGCGCGCGGCTGAGGCGGGGGCACGCTTTGCTGGTGCGGCGGTCGACGAGGACGACGACGGAGGAGACGCGCGCGCGGCATTGCGCCAGCTGGGCGTGCGCAACGCGGACCCGCGCTTTGCGGCGGTGCTGGCGCATGAGCGCGCGGACTTTGCTAAGCAGGCGCGCTGCTTAAGACATGTGTGGTAGATTGATGGGTGCAGCAGCCTGCCCATGCACGGTGAGCCCGGCATACAGTTAGCCCACCGCACACTGCCATGCGTGTGGGCAGCATGGGGCATGCCATGGTGAGCTTGGCTGACACGGCAAGCGTGCCCCACAGCGTGCCATACCTTGCTGATCGGGCAACTCTGTCTAGGTTCACCAAGCACGCGCCGAGGGGCGCGCTGAGGCAGAGGCAGCAGCCGAGCAGCGCTTGGCTACGGCAATGGCGCTCGAACGCGCGGAGCGTGACAAGCAGGTGCAGCTCATCCTATTTGTACGGCAGTGCTGCGTTGACACGGCTCGATCTAAGGAGAGTGTCTGTGCGCCTGATGGTGGTGGGGACGGCATGCGAGCGTGCCAGCATGGGGCACTTGGAAGTGGAGCTCAGCTGCAGAGAAGGCAAGCCTGTCAAGTTAGGTGTGCCACGCCTACCTGACAAAATGCTTTTGCCTAGGTGCACCAAGAATGCACTGAGGCGCGCGCTGAGGCGGAGGCAGCAGCCGAGCAGCGCTTTGCGGCGGCGCTGGCGCTCGAGCGCGCGGAGTTCATCAAGCAGGCACGCAGCCTGTCGCGCACGTGCGGCACTCAGCTGTTACAGCCTTAGCCTTCTTCCGCGGAGCTGATGCGTGGCACACTATTAAATCACACAGCTGCACACGTGATTGCCGTGGCAGCATGAAGCATTGATGGTAAAAGTGGGCCGCGATGAGTGCAAGCGATCCTTTTCACGATGTGCGTGCATTGCTGACTACGGAAGTCTGCCTAGGTGCTGCTCGCACGCGCGGAGGCGCTCGACGAGGTGGAGGCGGCAGCTGCGCAGCGGTTTGCGGAGGCGCTGCCGCACGAGCGCACGGAGCTTGACATGCAGGTTGCGGCCATGCCAGTGTGCGGCAGTGCGGCCAGTGCTGCGCTGCCCAGGCTCGGTTCTGCGGACTGTGGATGCATTGGCTGATGGCTACACGGCTGCGGGCGCCATGCGGGTGTGGCTGCATGGGGCACAAAGACGCGGAGCTCAGCTGGTCTCGTGAAGTTAGGCTTGTCTTCTCATTGTGTGCCATGCGCTGCTGATCGAGCAAGTCTGGCTAGGTGGAGCAAGCGCGCGCCGAGGCTGAGGCAGCGGCCGAGCAGCGCTTGGCCACGGCGCTGGCGCTCCAGCGGGTGGAGCTTGTGAAGCAGGCGCGCAGCTGTCCGTGCATGTGTGGCACTTAATTAATTCACAGCTCTAAGTGATGCTTTTGACAGCAGAGGGGATGTGGTGAGGTACATGAGCCGCAGTGAAGGCAAGCACTTGTCCTACTCATACGCGCATGCTCTGCTGACCGAGGCACTGTGCCTAGGTGTTGCTCGTACGCACCGAGGCGCTCGATGAGGTGGGGGCAGCAGAGCAGCGCTTCGCCGCAGCGCTAGCGCATGAGCGCGCGGAGCTCGCCAAGCAGGCGCGCAGCTTGCTGTGCACGCGCGGCGCTTGGCTGGACTGCCCGAGCCTGGTTTTGCAAAGAGTGTGTGCGACAGATTGTGAGCGAGACTGTTGTGCGTGCTCTATGTTTGGCAGCATGAGACACGGGGTGGTGGAGCTCAGCTAGAGGCAAGCTTGTCTCACCATAACATGCAGATGCTTGGCTAACTGAGCGCTCCCCTCCGCCCAGGTGCACCCAGCGCGCGCCGCGGCGCGCGCCGAGGCGGAGGCGGCAGCCGAGCAGCGACTGGCCGCGCTGGACCAGGCGCGCCGCGAGGAGAGGGAGGCCGCCGTGCGCGCGGCCCTGGCGCTGGGCGCCCGGCGGGTGGGCGCTCATCCGCACGCAATCCCTCTCTGGCATGCCTCTCTATATATTTCCACGACACACAGTGCGACAGACATGCCACCAATCCGCTACAGAGCGCGCCCGCCGGATGTCCGGGCATAGACTCATGGCTCGGCAGTGCATGCCACAGGCTGCTGACAAGGGCACAGCCCGCCACGGACATGGCTGATTTAGGGGTCTTCCCTGTTACAGCTGAGAACAATGCATCACGCCACGGCGCGGACACCGCATGTTCTGCTTTGCTGGAGTGCAGCATTGATACCTGTGCCTGCGCCAGGGCCCGGAGACTGCGACAACGGTGGGGGACGCGCGGCTGCGCGCTGAGCCGGAGCCTCAGGCGCGCGCCGCTGCGGCCGCAGGCACTGAGGCCGACAGGGCCGCGCGTGAAAGCAACGCTATGCTGGCATGGGGTGCGGCGCAGCCGGGTGCGCAGCGGGAGGCTCGGGCAGGGCCCGCCGCGTCGGCGCGCTCCGCTGGACGCCATAAGGTGGCGCCCGTGTGGGTGCCCGCCGAGCGCGGGCGCAGCGTCGGCGGCGTGGCGGCCGCGCCGCATTGGGATGCTGGGCACACAGGGGCGCCGGCATACGGCCAGCGCGGCGCGCGCGCGTGGGAGACAGGCCCGGCATACACCTTGTCCGGCGGTCCCGGGCGCACAGCGACCCCTGCGCCGCCGCCGCTCTACGCCCGTGCGGGCGCAATGTGGCCATTGATATAGGCTCGGGGCAAACCTGGCGCGGCGCGCACAGGCGGCAAGGCCGAGCGGCCGACGGCGGGGGCAGCCGGCCTCCGCAGCAGCTATCTAGATGCATGTGAGGCCGGCTGCAACGTCGGCAGCGACCGCGCGCGCGGTCGAGCAAGCTGTGTTCCGGCAAGCCAGGGGCAGACGCGGACGCCTTGCAGCTTGCTGCTTCGAGCGCGCACACCGCGGTGAGCTGCTGCCGCGGCAAGCATTCCTGCGAAGGCTGGCGGCCTGCCCCCGCGCTGCAGGCGGGGCGCGCCAGCGACCTGGTCAGGTGCAAGCGCGGCCGGTGACGGCGCCGGCGCAGGCGCGCTCGACGGAGCGCGTGCGCAGCGGCCCGGGCGCCACCATGCGGGGCTGCAGCAGCTTTCCAAGCACTTGCGTGCCGGAGCGGCTGCGGGCAGGTGCATGGTGGGCCAGCTCTCGCCGGCCACTTGCATGGCTCAGTCATGCCGTCGTCACCTGTGGGTCTTGCATGAGTGGGTTTGTTGCATCAGTAACCAAATCAGCCAGCTCTTGCCAGCCGGAGGGTCTCAGGCTGAATCTTTCAGCCCCTGTGGGCAACCGCCTGGCCACCTGCTCACTGCATGCAAGCGAACAACTGCCAACCGCGTAGGTCCCGTCCTTACACAGTGCCATGCTGCCACCATGTGCAATGCATCATAGAACACTTGCCAGGGAGTAAGCTTTGTTTGTTGGTGTGGCTGTACAGAGCTGGCTCATGTAGAGACTTCTTTGCCAGCTGCATGGGAGCAAGTCCGGGCTCTGGGCCGACTCCGGCTGCTCAGGCGCCCAGCCCTTCCTCACATGGTGGCTGCCAAGCAGATAACGAAGCTGAGACAAACAAACTCATAGCCATAGTAAATAAGCTATTGATGTCAATATCAACCGGCCCAGCATGTTTTGCTTCTATATTCATGTTCTGTTACCCCTAGCTACACCTCACAGCAAGTGAAGGCTGTTGCGATGAGCGAGCCTTTTCTTTTCTTTTTCCCGAGCAGTTCCCCTATGCGCTATGGTGTGCGCCCCGCCGGCAGTCGCCTGGCGAGGAGGACCTGTGCTAATTGCCAAGTAATAAAGCTCCTGCGCCACACAGCTCGCTGTCACCACAGAAGCGCCAGCGCCCTTAGCACTTGCGCTCCCTCTTCTGGAACAACTACCTCACCCGGTGCGCCTGTCCGCAGCCCTGGACTGCTCAGCCCAGCCTTGCCTTGCCCGGCTCACGCTTGAACCAATGGCTCACCATCTCAAGAGTGGCGGGGCGCTGAGGGTGCAGGCGGCCCAAAACCGTGCTGTACCTACTGTAATCAACGACACCGGCCTTCGCTGTGCGCCTGACGATCTCCAAGGCAGCATAGCATGCGCCGCGCTCCATCTCACCTTGCATTGGCATATCGCATGGCGCCGCACAGCCACGCAACCATGCCTGTGCTTGAGGAGTGGCACGTGGGGCGCAATCGTCCCCACGCATGCGGCATGCCGGGCTGCATTGCGCAGCTCGTCACAAAGACACACCTGGAGGCCCGCCTGTGCGCTGCGCACATAAAGTGCCCCGCGGTGCTGCGCGGCGGTGTGCCGCAGCGCTGGTGTGCGTGTTGCCACCGCTTCCACACGCTCGGAGCTTTTTCTGCCAGCGCAAGGTGCGCGCCTGCCTCGTGTTGGAACTGCACTGGTCATCCCCACTACTGTTGCATCTGTTTGTTGACATCTACCTGTTCCTGCTTGTGTAGGAGGCACAGCACAGCAGTTGTAAGGCAGGGTCATCTCGAGTGCAATACAATGCGCTTGTGCATGCGCACTGTACGGCAACGTGTTCTAGATAGCTCAAGCTGTTCCTTGGGAAAAAGAAAAAAGAAAAATAAAGCATGAGTCCGCTAGCATGCACACGCTCCAAAGTCAGAGGAAAGCTCTGCCTGATTGATGAAGCGATAACCATTGATGGTGAAGCCCTGGGAAGTGCATGGACAGGACGTTTGCCACAGTTTTCTTTCCCATTTGGGAATGGGATCATGACATTAACCTGATGACCCTTGCATGCCCTTCTCTGAGCGCTTTGCATCGGCACTTGCGGCAGGACCTGCATGGCCAGCCTCAGGACAAAGCGCGAGCGCCACATACGCAAGCAGCGAGCGTCCGTGCAACCGCTCGCTGAGCATACGCGTTACATCAGCAGTGCAGCAGCGAGCCGCTCGCGCAGCCGCGCGGCGGCTGATGACGAAGCTGACACGTCTTGCTCGACTTCTGGCTCATCATACGCCCCCAGCACTGCAGACGGCGCTCCCGAGCCTGGCGGCGCTGCTGGCACTGGTCCGCATGCAGGTGGGGCAAGCCATCTTGTGCCGTGCGGTGCTGCTGGCCCCCTGGATACCCTAACCCTACACCATATACCCTACATATATGACATAAAGGGCGGCAATTTGGGCTATACTACATGCTGCCTGAGCGCGTCGGACCTCTGCTATGCGCTTTAACAGACAACGAGGGGCATGCAACAGGCGCACTTTGTCTCACTTGCATGCCGGCACGCAGGTGGCATGGCGTCGCGCAGCCGCAATGCACTGCCAGTGTTTGAGGAGTGGTACGATGGAGCAGTGAGTGGCCAGCGCCCATGTAACGGCCCGCGCGCATGCGGCGTGGCGGGCTGCGCCGAGTTGCTTGTTAAAGTTTACCACATGCAGGCCCGCCTGTGCCCTGCGCACATGAAGTGCTCCGCGGTGCTGCGCCGCGGCGTGCCGCAGCGCTGGTGTGGGCACTGCCGGAAATTTCATGCGCTGGAGGCGTTCAGCGGCAGCCGCAGGTACGCGCCTGCCGACCTCGCGCTGGGCTCACCCACAATCTGACTCCACAAAGGTACATACCCGTGCGCTCTACGTAGCGAGGTGCTCCAGTCAGTTTGAGCAGAGGCCCTGCTGAGTGCAAGAGGTAAACTGCGCTTTTGGCGTTACAGTTCCCTGAGCTGTGTGCAAATGACCTGCGGCAGGTGCTGCATGGCCAGCCGCGAGGCGGCGCGCAAGGCAGTGCACAAGCGCCCAACGCGCCTGGCTGCCGCATGGCCCACCGAGAGCAGAGCCACCCGTGCGCACCCAGCAGCCGCGCCCGCAGTTGGAGCTGCGGCCGCGGCAGCAACCGCCCAGGCCACCCAGGACGCCACTCGAGTGGCGCAGCGCGGGCGCGCCGAAGGCGACGCGGCCGCTGCGCCGCCGCACCTTGCCGAAGAGTGTGAGGCAGCGCCCTTGTCGTCATTTGCTGCGCAAGCACGCGACGCCGCCGCCGCAGCAGCTGCAGGCGCCGCGCTGGCGCACTATGTTGAACAGCATGCGTCAGCGTCCATGTGGCTGGGTGAGCTGGGTGAGCATGCGCGCGACGGCGGCGACCCGGCAGCAAACGGCTTGCGGCGCTGCATGGCGGGCGAGGATGACATGAGCATGTCAGATGGCTTGCACGCCCCCAGCACATTCGACAGTGCTTCCTACCCCGATGACGCTGGCAACGGCCCGGATGCAGGTGGGGCATGCTGTCTGTCCGTGGCTGTGCTTTTGGGTACAGAGTGCTGCTATTTTCCGACTCATTATATATTTTACTGCTGCAGTGCGAGTGTGAACTTTGATAAAGTACAAGGCCTTGTGCGGGCCTCAGGTTGCGCTGGCGGCAGTGCTGCCGACCCTGACCATGCCGCCCCTGCTACGGCAGCTCCGGCCGCCGAGGCGCGCCGCAAGGCCGAAAAGCGGCGGCCGGCCGCGGGCGATGCGGCAGGGAGCAACGACTGTGACAGCGAAACGCCATCCGAGGGCAGGCCCAGCAAGCGGCACAGGGCCGCTGCGGCCGGGGCATCCAGCGGTGACGAGGCTGTCAACGAGCGGGCAGCGCTGGGCGCGGCTGAGGCAGAGGCACGCTCTGGTGAGGCTGTTGATGCAGAAGACCATGGAGGAGACGTCCGCGCGGCATCGCGCCGCCTGGGCGCGCGCGACACGGACCCGCGCTATGTGGCTGCGCTTGCGCATGAGCGCGGGGACATCGCCGAGCAGGTGCGCGGGTCACGACTTTGTGCGGCTTTGCTACATTGCAGGAGCATGCTCTCGCACGATTTGTTGCGCCCCAGACAGAGAGTGAGCTGTTCAGTGCCACGCATGTGGTCAGCATGGGGCATGACATGGTGAGCTTGGCTGACACGGCAAGCGTGCGGCACAGCGTGCCGCGCCTTGCTGATCGGGCATTCCTTGCCTAGGTGGATGGAGCACGCGCGAAGGCGCGCGCAGCGGCCGTGCAGCGTTTTGCCGCGGCACTGGCGCTCGTGCGCGCGGAGCTCGACAAGCAGGCGCGCAGCCGGCTGTGCATGTACGGCAACAGCAATATCCGTTGCACAGCCACAGCCTGCCTTGCCCTGTTGCACTGTTTGTGCAAGTGAGTACGAGTGGAGCCGCTGTGCATGCCATGCGCGTGGCAGCGTGGGCAATGCTGATGGACATGAGCTGCAGTGTACAGAATCGCCCGTACTGCTCATGATGCCTTACTTACAAAGCAGACACGCCTAGGTGCACCAAGCGTGCACCGAGGCGCGCGCCGAGGCAGAGGCAGCGGCCGAGCAGCGCGTTGCCGCAGCGCTCGCGCATGAGCGCGCAGAGCTTGTCAAGCAGGCATGCAGCCTCTCGTGCACACGTGCAGCACCTGGCCGTTCACAGGCTTGGCCTGCCTTCGCAGAGCTGACTGCGGGACAGATCAGAGATCCTTGGCTGCACACGTGATGCGTGTGACAGCAGAGGGCATGTGATGAGGTCATGAGCGGCGGTGAAGGCAAGTCAAGGCAAGTGCATGTCCCACTCAGATATTCATGCTCAGCTGACCGAGGCAGTGCGCCTAGGTGTTGCTCGCACGCATCGAGGCGCACGATGAGGTGGACGCAGCCGAGCAGCGCTTTACCGCGGCGCTGGCGCATGACCGCGCGCAGCTAGCCAAGCAGGCGCGCAGCCTGCTAAGCACGCACGGCCGTTGGCTGCAAGGCCCGAGCCTGGTGTTGCTGATTTTGTATGCGACTGACCATGAGCGGGACGGCTGCACATGCTCTGCATGTGGCATCCTGGCGAATGGGGTGATGGTGCTCTGCTGGAGGCAAGCTTTTCTCACCATAACGTGCCATGCTCTGTTGACCGAGTGCTACCCTTTGCCCAGGTGCACCAAGCGCGCACCGAGGCGCGCGCTGAGGCGGAGGCGGCAGCCGAGCAGCGGGTGGCCGCGGGTGGACCAGGCGCGCTGTGAGGAGAGGGAGGCAGCCGTGCGCGAGGCCCTGGCGCTCGGCGCCCTGCCGGTGCGCACGCCCTGGCCCCAGGCAAAGGGGCCCATGCTACACAGTGGGCAGCGCAGCAGGCGGCCGTGCCTTGTTTAGCGAGGTCATGTGCGCCCTTGCGGCACGCACTGCGCCAGTGTGCCGATCAGCTGCAGAGCGCGCCTGCTGGGGGTCCTGGCATGATTTCCTGGCGCGGCGATGCATGCCGCAGGCTGCTGACAGGACAACAGCCTGCCATGGGCCTGGTTGATGGATGCGTCCACCCTGCCACAGCCGAGGACATTGCATCACGCCAGGGCGCGGATGCCGCAACCAAGGAGCGCGACGCGGCTGCGCCCTGAGCCGGAAGCTCAGGCGCCGTGGAAGCGCGCACGAGGCCGACAAGGCCCCGCGCGAGCACAATGCCAGGCTGGTTGGGAGACGGCGCAGATGGTGCTCACAGGGAGGCCTGCGCAGCGCCCGCCGCGCCGCCGCGCTCTGCTGGACGCCATGGGGCGGCGCGCGTGCGGGTGCCCGCCGAGCGCGGGCGCAGCGTAAGCGGCGCATTGGCCGCGCCTGGCACAGGGATGCCGGCATGCGGCCAGCGCGGCGCGTCGCGCGGGAGACAGGCCCTGCATACACCCTGCGCCGCCGCCGCTCTATGCCCGTGCGGGCGCAAAGTGGCCTAGGGTGGAGGCTTGGGGCAAACCTGCCGCAGCGCGCACAGGCAGCGAGGCCAAGTGGCCAACTGCGGGAGCAGCGCCGGCCTCCGCAGCCGTCTAGATGCGTGTGAGGCCCGCTGAGTGGCGGCGGCCGCGGCTGTGCGCGCGGCGGAGCTAGCTGTGTGTTGGCAAGGGAGGGGCGGACGCGGCTGCCTTGAAGCTTGCTGCGGCTTGCGCGCGCGCCGCGGCGAGCCGCTGCCGCGCCAAGCCTCCTCGCATGGAGCACTGGCGGCTTGCTTCTGCGCTGCTTGCGGGGCGCGCTGGCACCTTGGTTAGATGCAAGCGCGACAGGCGCCGGCGGCGCACACGCAGGCGCGCTTCGCGGAGCGCATGTGTGGCGGTTCGGGTGCCACCATGCGGGGCTGCAGCAGCTTGCGCGCATTTGCGAGCTGTAGCCGCTACAGGCAGCTGCGTGATGGGCTGCTCTGGCCTGCCAGCTGCATGGCTCAGCCATGCAGTCCCTTGTGGGGTAGGGGTAAGGTATGCATGGCTCGGCCATGCAGGCACCTGCGGGTCTTGCACAAAAGAACTTCTTGTGGCAGTCACCAAGTTTCAGCGTGTATCAGCCCGCTGTCACCAGCCAGAGCGCTTCAGGCCTGTGTTCAAGCGCCTGGCCACTTAGTAGGGTGCGTAAGGAGTGGGAGCCGCAGGTGTAAACTGCATGTTATCTGTCCTTTGACAGTGCCAGGCTGTCACCAGGTGCATTGCTTTGTTGACCTCGTGTCAGGAACATGTACTGTTTGTTGATTTACCCCTGTGTCTGTGAGAGCTGCCTCATGCTAAGCGTTGCAAGTGCACCCTGTCATGCAGCTGGGACAAGTCTGGGCTCTGGCCAACTGGCGCTCCTTAGCCGCATAGCCCTCTCATGGGGGCATCGAGCAGGTGTTGATGCTGTTGACATCAAGATCTGCCCCGCACAGCCCTTCTGCTCTATAATCATGTTCTGTTACACCTAAGCTACAGGCTGAGCGAAGACCTGGTCCTGGACTTCAGTGCGACCAAATGCGCCACAAGTCCGCTCCGCCGGACAGTCGCCCCTGGCGAGCAGGACGTGTGCTTTTTGCCGAGGAACGGTGCTCCTGCGCCAAACAAGTCGCATTGCAGGAGTGCCAGCGCCCTCAGCACACGCACCTCTACCCTTGGAACACCAACCTGCACCCGGTGCGCCTGTCCGCAGCCCTGAGCTGCTCTTCGCAGCCTTGCGTTACCCGTCTCATGCTGAAACCACTGGCTCCATTCTCAAGAGTGGCGGGGCATCGGGAGTGCAGGTGGCCCAGTCCGCGCTGTACTCACCGCTTTCACCACACCGGCCTCTGCCGTGCGCCTGACACCCTCCAAACCAAGATAACACGCGGCGCGCTGCAGCTCGCCTGTGCGCTGGCGCGCGTATGGCATGGCGCCGCACAGCCACGTTGACGTGCCCGTGCTGGAGGAGTGGCACGTAGCACACAAGCGACCCCACGCGTGCGGCGTGGAGGGCTGTACTGCGCACCTCATCACAAGGCGTCACTTACAGGCCCGCCTGTGCGCCGCGCATATCAAGTGCCCCGCAGTGCTGCGCGGCGGCGTGCGGCAGCGCTGGTGCAAGCGCTGCCACTGCTTCCACGCGCTCGGAGCATTTTCTGGCAGCCGCAGGTGTGCGCCTGCCTCGCGCTTGCAGCGCGCTTGTCTGGCGCTTCTGCAGGGTTGACCCGCCTCTTTCACGATTTTAAACTGCGCTTGTAGCAAGTTGTTTCACTGCGCCTGGCTTTAGTGCCCTGTCGTCAGAGGCATGACTCCGTATGGCTACAGTTTATATTATCCTCATTGACGCGCACCCAGTTGCGGCAGGAGCTGCGCAGCCAGCCTCAGCACGCAACGCGCGGCGTACCACAAGCATCGAGCGCGCAGCGCCAGTGCGGCCGCGAGTCCCAAGGCGCACCGTGAGCATCAGGCGCGCGCGGCCTGGGCAGCTGTGGCCATACTTAGGGGCGATGCGCACCCAGCGGCTGCGCCCGCAGCTGCAGCGCACTCCCGGTGTACCTGCTCAGGCCTCCCTGAACGTGTCTCAGATCCGGCGCGGGCGCGCCGCCGGCGAAGCGCACGCCGCGCTGGCCTACTCCGACCATGAGGCGGCGCCCGCGTCGTCGCCCGCTGAGCGCGTGCGCCACATCGGCGACGCAGCTGCGGCCCGCTCGCACTGCCGCACGGCGGCCGACGACGTTTCTCTGACGTCCAGTTCAGACACCTGCGGCTCCGAAGACAGCGCATCCGAGTGTGACGGCACTGCTGGCGCCGGCCTGCATGCAGGTGGCCAACCAGGCCTGCTGCTTGCAGTGCTGTCGTGGCGTAAAGAGTGCTGCTGGCCCCAAGGGCGTGTGCACTGAAGGGCGCGGGCGGCAACCTTGCGCTGGGTCACAGCTTAACCAGCATGCCAGGGCGCTGCTGTGCGCTCTCATGACCTCCGCTCAAGCCAGTGCCGTGCATGATCCCACGGGCGCGCTGGCGCGCAGGCGGCACGGCGTCGCCCGAGCTTGCTGATCTGCCCGTGCTGCATGATGGAGCATACATCGGAAAGCGCTCAGTTTTGGGCCCTCGCGTGTGCGGCGTGGAGGGCTGCGCTGCACAGCTCGTCAAGTTCTGCCACCTGGAGGCCTGCCTGTGCGCCGCGCACTACCAGTGCCGCGCAGTGCTGCGCGGCGGCGTGCCGCAGCGCTGGTGTGGCAACTGCCACGCGTATCACGCGCTCGGGGCCTTCTCTGGCAGCCTGAAGTGCGCGCCCGCCTCGCGCTGGGAGCGCTCTGGTCACTCCCAGGCCTGATGCACATGTCTGTTAAACAAGTTGTGCGCCCTGTATGGCAAGGTGCTGTAGGTGGGATTGTTGTCGCATGAAAGAGGCATGCGCATGCGCATGCCAAGGAGGCTTGGAGCACTGAAGTGAGAGGACTGCCCTTCTGACTGATGTGAGAACAGTGGATGGTTGGATGCCTCTGCAATTGCAACGGAAGGCATTGCAACGGTTGCATGGAATGGCATCGTGACATGCCTTGAAACCCTTCCTGCCCTGCTGAGTGCTTTGCACCGGACGCCGCGGCAGGTCTTGCATGGCCAGCCTCAAGAAAGCGGCAGAGCGCAAAGGCTACGGGCGCAAGCAGCAGGCGCTCGTGCAACTGCCCGCTGAGCGCGCGCGCATCATCAGCAGTGCAGAAGCGAGCCGCTCGCGCAGCCGCGTGACGGCCGATGATGCGGCTGACACGTCTAGGTCAGCTCCTGGCTCGTCATATGCCCCGAGCACTGCGGACGGCGCTCCCGAGCCTGGCGGCGCTGCTGGCTCCGACCCGCGTGCAGGTGGGCAAGCCATCTCGTGCCGTGCGGTGCTGCCGGCCCTCATGGGTATGGAGGGCGGCAAACATGGGTGACAGTCTTTGCTGCCTGAGCGCGCCGGGCCTGTGCTGCGCGCTTTAACAAACACTAAGGGGCATGCAGCCAGCGGCGCGCTTGTCTCACTTACACGCTGGCATGCAGGTGGCATGACATCGCACAGCCGCGACGCGCTGCCCGTGCTCGAGGAGTGGTACGACGGAGCAGTGAGCGGCCAGCGCCCATGCAATCGCCCTCGCATGTGCGGCGTGGCGGGCTGCGCCGAACCGCTCGTAAAAGCTTTCCACCTGAGCTCCCGCCTGTGCCCTGCGCACATGACGTGCCACGCGGTGCTGCGCCGCGGCGTGCCGCAGCGCTGGTGTGCAAAATGTCGCAAGTTCCATGCGCTTAAGGCGTTCAGCGGCAGTCGCAGGTACGCTCCTACCTCGCGCTGGGAGCACTGTGCTCACCCACAGTTTGGCTCTCATATGCAAATGTCTAGTGTGTGCTCCACATAGCAAGGTACTTCAGTGAGCTTGAGCAGAGCGCCCTGCCGCGTGCAACAGGCAAAGTGCGCATGCATGTCCATGCGGGGATCCTAAGCGCTTCGCACCGGACCCCGCGGCAGGTCCTGCATGGCCAGCCTTCAGGCAAAGGCAGCGTACATGCGCAAGCACCGGGCGCGCCGGGCCGGTGCAGCCGCGCCGGGGCCCACTGGGCACAGCAGCGCTGCGCACCCAGCAGCCGCGCGCGCAGCTGGCGCAGCGCGCGCGGCAGCGCGGGCGACTGCACCCGCCCGGGGCAACCAGGACGTCACCGAGGTGGCCCAGCGCGGGCGCGCCGAAGGCGACGCGGCCGCCGCGCCCGCGCACTCAGCTGAACAGCGTGAGTCAACATCCATGTGGCTGCTGGCTGGGTTGATGGCGTGGTCGTGGTGATGTGAGCGTTCAATCATGTCCATTTCGAGCACATTGTGTGAATACAACATGCCTTCTATGATGGGGCATTGGCCGTCAATGGCATGTTTTATGGCTGAGGAACCTGACTAGGCTTGGTGTGGTATTGGGTGTGTGTCAAGCAAGCCCTTAAGTGTGCCTTGGCCTCTGCAGGCCGCTGCTGCCGGCAGATAGCAAAGAGAACGATGTAGATTTCAGCATCCGGCTGACAAAGGAGGCGGGCGTGACCACCATCCCGGTCGGGCACTGCTTCCGTCTTGAGTCGTGTGGGCATCAGTTGACGTGTCTGTGTGCCTTGCTGTATTATGTGTGCTGTATGTGCCATTGCACTCGCATCTCAAAGTCAACGCGGGTGCCATAGCAATGTGAACTGCCAAGCATTAGCTTCTGCCGCACGCCCTACACGCTGATGCAGCAATCAGTCTCACTAGGATTTTGCACATGGGTGTTACAGATTATGCATCATAATTGGCACCATGTGTGGCACAGGTGAGCGCCTTCTACGTCTCCGCCAACCCGCCGCGCTCGCTCGTCCGCTTCTGCTTCTGCAAAACGGACGACAAGCTGCAGCGCGCGTGTGATGCGCTGGAGGAGTTCTTTGGCAAGAAGCGCCATTTGGAAAACGGAGCTTGACAGCCTTGGCAGGGCTGCCATGTGGTGACCGCTGTGCGCAGCCTGTGCTGCTGTGCAAGTTGGCGTTCCAGCTTGTTTTTGGATCCCTGCTATCCCTTTGCTTTGGGCACAGAACATGCCATGCAGCACTAGCCCTGGGCATTTTGTGCTGTCTTACTGGCTGCTGCATGGGCTCACGGATTGCGTCATGCGCATGACAGCGTGCCGTCGTGCATGCTGATGCGCACTCAAACCGCATGAGAACCTCAAACACTATCTATATCTAATTTCCATAGCACCATTTCTCTAACAAAAGTCTTTTGCTCTTTATCTACCCCTCATGTGCCGCTGCGGCATGCGCAAACATGCGCATGTTGGAGCTCATGTTCAACATGACATGTTGGACTCCCAAAGCTCACAAGCTTGGGGTCTGCCAACCCTCTTGGTTCAATTTCTTACGCTCAGGTGGAGAGGCACGATCTTGGAGGCTTGCATCACTGAGCAGCCCGCGCTTGCTTGTTCAAGGCAGCGCTTCACGTTCCACGGCGCCGTGCGCTGGCGCGCAATGCCGCGACGCACATCAAGGTCAGGCGCGGCTGGAAAGCAGTACTTGGAGGAACGCAGGTGCGCGCCCTGACGTTCCCTTGTGTGAAATTTTCTGTGTTGCACGCTCGTCTTGCTCACAGCTGAGGAGCGTACAGTGACGAGGAGGAGGACCGTCACGAGGATGACGATGTTCGTGGCGCCCCTGCGCCAGCGCTGACTGCACAGCCGCAGACCAAGGTGATGTTATGCGCGGCATCTATGAAGTGGATGTCTGCCTTGGCTGCGCTGAACTTTTTTTGTACTAAGAAGTGCACTACCCACGGCGCAGGCGCGTCCGAGGAAGCGCCAGAGGACTCAGGATGTGGCAGTGCCCGAGGCGTCAGACAGCTCGCTGAAAGGTGGAGAGCGTCTCCTCTTTCGCTGGATTTACTATCTTTCTGAACGACCTTGCTGACAGAGCCTGTGGTGTGCAGCGGCTGTGATGCGCCACGGCGCTACGGCGGTCGCAGCCAAGGTGAGCACATCAAGAAAGCTGCCGCCTCTGCCTTGGCGCGTAGAAGTCCTACTCACCACAGGTGCTGCCTGTTGCTCACAGGACTGGATGGAGCGCTATCTGGCGAACAAGGCCAGCGCAACAGCCGAGCTTGTCACGCTTCTCATCCAGGCGCGAGTGGGGAAGCTGCGGAGTGCGATGCCGCTGCCGCCGAGCACTGCTTGCTCGTCCTCCTTTGCTGCAGCAAGGACTTGCCTGGACATGTGCACAGCCTGCAGCAGCGTGAAGGTGCTGTACGTGCGCAGGTGGCTGGCTCAAGCGACGTGGTTACTGCGGAAGATGTGGAGGAGGGCGACGTGGACGCGCTCGTCCGGGGCTTGGTGAAGCGCGTGACTGCGGAAGGCTTTGAGGACCACTTTAAGGCCAAGGTGTGAGTGCAGCGGCTCTCGCTTGCGCCTGTGAGATACAGCGGGGCCTGCTAAGCTGAGGAAACGATGCCCGCGACCTTCCCTGGCGTCCCCCCGCCCCACGCGTACCATCTAGACCAGCGCGTCACTGCTTGAGCTTAGTCTGCACCCCCTGGTCATGCAGTGCTGTCATCACCGCTCAAGCAACATAAATCTGCTGCCCTGTCCGCGGCTTTGATCAGTCGCGAGCTTGTCAAACAGGTCGGGCCGCGGCGCGCAGGGCGGCAAGCACTTCCGCGCCAGCTATGTGGAGCTCTGGGGCCGGGTCGTGCGCGAGTGCCAGGCGCAGGAGGCGCTGGCGGACGACTACCTGCTGGACCACATCCAGTCCTTTCTGACCAGCCTCAGCTGGTGCGCGCCCGAGCCTGAAAGCCACCAGCCGCTGGATGTACTGAGTGAGTTTCTCTGCACGCAAGCGGCGCACCAGAGGTGCACTGTTGGGGTGATGTAAGTTTCCTGCAAGTGTGGTGGACCTGTGAAGGAGCACCGAACGTGCTGTGGGCTGCGGGGTGGCAGCGCGGTGGTGCGCAGCTTCCGCTTTGCGGGCACGCTGACCACGATGCAGCTGGCGGCGTCGCTAGTGCGCGCGACGCTGGCGCTCGGCGCGGCCGCGCAGACGGCCGCGCGCCAGCTCGAGGCTGAGTCCAAGAAGAAGGGCAAGGTGACTGGGCCCAAAGGTGTTCTTGCAGGCAGATGTGAGCTTCAGCTTGCTCAGCAGCCGCCTCGGTGGGCCTGTAAGGCTGAGTTAGGGGATCTCTCTATAGTTGGGGCCAAAGTTGCAGACAGAGTTTTGCTCGTTGCATGTTTCATGGCCCCTCTAGCCTATGTCGTCATGCAGACATGTAACGGACACTTGGCATGAACAGGCGAGCAAGGAGCGGTGCGCGGCGCTGCAGCAGACAATCAACCGCAGCCGAAGCCATGCCAGCAGCCTCAAGGCTAGCATCAATGCGCTTTTCACGGTGCGTCCAAGGCCACAGCGCGCGCCATGCTGAGGGGCTGCCAACTCCAAGGATGTCCATGAGACATGTGAAACAGGCGGAACTGTTGAAACGGTTGCCTGGTAAGGTAACAGAGACACCATGCCGCCAGGGACGCCTAGAACGTTGCACATATCAGACACAGTACAGTCACTTCCTCCTGTGGCACCAAGAGCACAACGACGCATCCAGTGGCACTTGTGGGGTGGCTCGCAGAGCGTGGTGTCGCAGCGCTTCCGCGACGTCAGCGACGAGATCCGCGCAGTTGTCATCAGCGGCCTGGGCGACTGGGTCTTTGCGCACCCGGCCGATTACCTGCAAGACGTGTACCTCAAGTACATCGGTTGGGCGCTGTCGGACCGGGTGCCTGCCCCTGCCAGCATGAGCTGCCCACCTGATAATTGTTACATTTATGTTGTGCATAGCTTTTGCAAAGGGAAAATTGCAAAGGTTAAAAGACTCCAGCATGCGCTGCAGCATGTTACCTCCTCAGACATGCATGTAGCAACGGCTGCGTCCCCGGCCTCCGCACGAGGCCAAAGGCGCCTGCGCGCAGGCCCCAAACGTGCGCGATGCCGCCGTGAGCGCGCTGCTGCGCCTGTACTCTGTGCAGGCCAACCTGTCGTCCATGCAGGTCTTCACTGAGCGCTTCCAGCAGCGCTTTGCAGAGCTGGTGCGCCGCCTGCAGCATACTCACTGTTCATGCGCAATCCATTTGTCCCTGGTTTGTGCAGCTGTAAGGTAGAGATGAATGACAATGGCGGATGGCGAATGCACCGTGCTTGCTGCTGACCAAAGACTGCGCAGGTGCGGGACGTGGACGACAACGTTGCTGTCAAGGGTGTGCGGCTGGTGACCCTGCTTGTGCAGAACAACGAGATGTCGCAGGACCAGGCGCGCAGCCTGGTCCCATTTGCTTGCAGCAGGTACACGCTGCGCAGTGCACATTGCGGGGTATCATCTCAGCGAGCCGCGCTGCGTCTCTGCAGTCACGGCTCAGCAGCAACAATGCAAAGTGTGAGCAGCTGCCCACAGAGCGTCTCTAGCAGAGCCTCATTATTTGAACGCATTCGTATGCCTCTGAGGCTGCGAGCTGCATCAGCATATATGCGTGCATGAGAATATGCTGCGGCGCGTGCAGGTGAAGGACACGTACCGGCTGCTGGTCGACAGCTCGCCCGCGCTGCGCCACGCGGCAGCCGGGCTGGTTTCCGGCCTGCTGGAGGAGCTCGGCGCGCGCGCCCACGACCAGGTGACCGCCTGGCCCGCCCTGCTAGAGTTTGCCTCACCCAGCATTCCAGGGCAAGGCACTGGCTGTCGTTGTGAGCTGGCAACGTCACACGATGCCTTCTGAGCCTTGCGCTGCTGTGGGTTTTCATGCATTATGATGGAACTGCTGGAGGCGTTCTTGCAGTGGTGCAGACATGCACAACAGCTCACATGTCGTGAGAGCTGCAGACTTGCACTAATCCAGTACAAAAGCGCCGCGCAGGCGCGCGCCAAGACAAAGCGCCGGCGCAGCGCGTCGCAGCAGCCCAGCGCCGATGCGCCGCAGCTGGCCGGGCTGCTGCACGTCATGCAGCTGCTGGGCGCTGAGGTGGGCGCCATGCAGACGCCGCCCTCGCCGCAGAGCGGACGCCGCGCCCCCGCGGTGCTGGAGCGCGCGCTGAGCCCCACGCTGGTCGACCACATCATTGCTGCCCTACATGGCAGGCACGCGCCGTCAGGGCGCCTCGGGAGTGCCGTGCATGCGTACGGCTGCGGCGCAGCCGCCGGCAGCATCACGTAGGGCCTTAGTCCCTGTTTGCACGCGGCAGCTGCTGCGTGCGCTGTCTGGCAAGCTGCGTGCATGTGCGAGACAGGCAGCATCTGGTGGTGATGCAACATACGGCATTAGGTCGTTCATCTCTATTATGTGTGTGCCAGCGGTGATGGCCCCGGTGTATGGCAAGCAACAGCCGTGACTCGCGTTCCCGACAGATTGCCCAGCACTCGCTCTGCATCGGCCGCGCCTGGGCTGCAGCGTGAAGGTGCTGGGCGAGTGGAAGGCACTGGCGGACGCGCTGCTGGACGACGCCGCGTGCGAGGCGCGCGGCAGCGCGGCCACGACCAACCTGGTCCTCATCCTGTCTGCGGCCGCGCGCGCCGCCACCGCCGCCGCGCCCGATGACGCCGGCGAGGCCCCGGCCGATGGCCGCAAGCCTGCGGCGGGCAGGGCCAAGGCAGCGGTGCAGGCCGCGGCAGCCGCGCGGCAGGACATGACGCTGGCGCTGGGGCAGGCGCTGCCGGCGCTGCTGCGCAAATTCCAGTCCGACGCTGTCAGGGTGCGCGCGCCCCCATGCCGCCCGGTGCAGCGGCGCCGCCTGGCTCTCCCATCCATTTGTGGCGCATGGGCTCCTGCGCTGCTGCATCCGCTGTTGCAGCGCCCCTGCCAGGCCAGACGTGCACAGCCGCTTGCCCCGCCTGGCGCGCAGGCGGCGGCGCTGGTGGCGCTGGCGCGCGAGCTCAAGCTGGAGGTGTTCAGCCTGCAGCGCCAGGAGGATGCCCTGGGCGCGCTGCTGGGCCTGGTGGCCGAGCTGCTGTTCAAGTACGCGGACGCGGCGGTCGTGGATGCGTGCACACGCACGCTCCTGCACTGCGCCACCTCCGGGCCCGACACGCTGCAGGCGCGGAGCCCTGACGAGCCAAGAGGCCGTGCAGCAGCGGCGCGCAGGATCGCGTGCAGCCTGTTGCGCTGTGATGCCAGGAGGTGACGCAATTGTAAGGAGCTGTTGCAGGCTGTCGCCTGTGGCGGTCATGCACAGTGGCAGAGCGACCACGCCTGGCAGCACAGTAGGTCGCTGACAGCTGCTCAGCTGAGGGGAGTCACAAGCAGAGGGCAGCGATAGGGCACCCTGCGAGCAGCGGCATGCGGTGCGGCGCAGGCGCGCGCCCGGAAGGTGCTGCAGGACAGCGTGGCGGAGGTGGCGCGGCGCCTGGACGCTGCCACCTCCGAACTCCTGGAGCTCCCGGACGCCGAGCTGGCGGCCGCTGTGGCGCCGCCGGTGCCCGGGTTGCCGCCGGGCAGCAGCTTCAGCCCCACGTTCGGAGGCGACACGGCCGGCAGCGGCGACAGCGAGGAGGGCTTTGCCGCGCGCGGCGCGCTGCTGCGCGCGTACCACCTGGCGCTGCTGACCGCGGACGCCGCCGCCGACGAGGGCGTCCGCGGGGGCCTGGACCGGCTGCTGCAGGCGCGCCTGGTTCGCATGCTCCCGGCCTGTCCGAGGAGTCCCTGCGGCGCGCTGCTCCACACGCGCTAGCTGCGGCGGCCCCGGCGCCCGGGCGCGGCGGGCAGCAGCACCAGCGAGCGTGAACATATTAAAATTTTTACGCTGACTCGCACGAGCGTGCAAATGGTAGAAAAGCGTTGCGCAGGCTGCCGCGGAGGAGGACCGCCCTGTGCCGCAGCCGCTGCTGGAGCTGGCGGCGGCCGCGCAGCTGCTGCTGCTGGCCTGGCGCCTGGACGCGGCCGAGCAGCGCGCGCCCGGCGCGGCGGCGCCGGCGCCGCTCGGCGCCCTTGCAGGCCGCTTTGCGGAGCAGCTGGACCGCCTGGGCAAGGCGGCGGCTTGCGGCGGCGCGGCGGCGGGCGGCGGCGCGGCGGGCGGCGGCGCAGCCGCTGGCCGCGCGCTGCTGCTCGTGCAGGCCGACCTGCTGCTCATCTTCAGCGTCAGCAAGCTGCGGGTGCGCGTTGACGTGGATGCATCAGACAGTGCGGGGCGCCCTCCGTGCATGCACTGTGATTGTCAACGCTCGTGGACACACGACGGTGTTCGGACCCCGCGGCATGCAAGTTCTCTGAGCGTGGGTGGCCATGTGGAAAGCTCATGTAAGTGCATTTTTACGTGCAGGTTGCCGTGCATACTGGCTCCTTTAAGGAAAGCATGCACGTCAAAGGCTTCTGCACAGCTGGTGTGGCGTCAGCAGCATGGCGCACACAGTCCCAAGCATGCAACAGAGCTGACTGCGGCGCGGGCAGGGCACGCCGGCGGAGGGCGCGGGCGTCGCACCGAGCGCCGACGCGCTGGACCGCTTTGCACAGCGTGCGGAGGCGGAGCTGCTGGCTATGGCGCCGCAGGCGCCGGCTGAAAGCGAACAGAGCGATGGCGCCGCAGATGAGGAGGAGGCCGTCCCCGCGCCGGCGCCCGCCGCCGCCGCAGACGCGCAGGGCAAGGCAGCGCTCGCGGCGGCGCTGGGCCGCCTGCTGACGTCCCGGGTGCGCACGTGGCGCCGCCCGCGGGCACGTTGGCTGCTCGGCTGCCTGCGTTGTGTGCCTTGCAACGCGCTGGCAGCAACGTGCCAGTAGCCAGGATGACGTTCACCTTTCTTGACTGCACGCGGCCTCAACGTGCTGTTAATATGGTGTCACCATGTCCAATGAAGCGCTTCGTCAGGATCACGGGCGTGTTTGCAAGTTGGCGTCTGTGTCTCTGACGTTGCTGTTGCAACATGGCATGGAAGCCCAGCTCGCAGACGCACGCCCTCGGGGCCGGCAGGCGGTGAGCGGACGGGCCGCGGGCACGCTGTGGGCGCGCCTGGCTGCGCAGCTCGCGTCGTTGCACAAGCCCGTGGCTGAGGCAGTCAAGGAGGCGCTGCGCCGGCTCAAGAAGGCCGACCCTGGCGCAGCGCCGAAGGTAGGGGCAGGGGTATTTGGTGGGCATGACCTTGCGCCTGCTGTGAGTCGTCAGGGGCTGCAGCATGCGAGGGGTCCTGATGACGGGCTGGCCGCAGCGATCGCGTATGCCGCTATTTTAAGTCCGACATGCAGCCAATGGAACAGCGCTCACTCCAGCGGATGTCACCTATCCTTACCAGGCTACCATTGCATGCATAGAGGAGGCCTGCAGCAGAGACAGGCACCCACTGAGGGCGCCATGCCTCATGTGTGCAAGTAATGTCACAGTTCTCCTGACGCATGCAGGCTATGGCCAACGACTGCAGTGCTTCCTCTGCTTTGTGGACTGGTCAGCATGGGCTCCGCCTAATCGGGATCTAGCAACCCTGGCGCGGGCGGTGCGTGCAGGTTTATCTGGCGGCGCTGGAGCACGCATACCTGCGCGCCACGGGCATGCACGGCCCGCAGCAGTATGCGGCGCTGGACGCCTTCGGCGAGCTGGGGCGCAGCGTCGCGCAGGCGCACACCGGCTTTGCGGCCGGCGCGGGCGCCGCACTGTCCGAGATCGTGCAGGGCGGCGTGGCTTTCGCGCTGCAGGCGCGCCACAGCTCCCAGGGAGCTGCACAGCCAGTGCTAGCTTGCCTGCACTCACCTGTTCACTGAAGGCGCGGTGCCGGCGCCCTGCCCTCGAAACAGCTTGCTCGTTCAAGCTGGAGGCCCTTCGCCAGGTGCTGCCCCACTAGGTGCGTAGACATGCGCCGGTGCTGGGCGTCACAGGCGGCGCCAGAGCGGCTGGGCTTCCTGGCGGGCCTGGACCACCTCGTCAAGCGCCTGCCGGCGCGCGAGGCGGCCGCTGCCGCTGCGCATCTGCAGGTGCGCGCCGCTTTCTGTGCGCTTCGTCATAATGACATCTCGAAGCAGGTGGCCCCAAAGAGGCTGGGGGGCTTACTGCGTGGTGCCAGTCACCTCCTGTATACCCAGGGCACCAAGTCCTCCAGCTGGTTACTGCTTGCGACATCCGGGTAGGCTGGACAATGGCTCTCTGCCCCCGACCCGGCTGCTCCGAGGCGCGGCTCCTCCTGTCTCGCAGTGAAGCGAGAAGCAGGCGTGACCCCGAGGCGCATTATGTCGTCCATGCGCCGCGCCCAGGCGGCGGCGGCGCAGCATGCGCCGCCGCGCGAGGCGCCCAGCTGGGAGTGCTACTGGCAGCTGCTGGAGGACCTGCAGAGGCGCGCTGACAGGGCCAGGGCGCCCAAGAGCGCGCTGCGGCCCGCCTCCGGCCAGAAGCCCACCGGCCGCAAGTGCGGCCCTGCCTTGCGTGCTCTGCGCGGTATAGGGTGGGAATAATGGTAGGGTAAGAGCATATGGGTACCCTGCTCCTATCTATCCTGCGGTTTGCTGTGCACTGGAGCAGGGCATTAAGCGGCTGTGCATATTGGCTATTGCATAATGCGCCTGAAAACAGACATGCCAGATCTGACAAGCCCAGCGACTGTACAGCATTGACTGGATGGCCACCCCCGCACCCAGCATGTGCTGCATCGGCCCCGTGATGTGTGCCAGAGACAAATAGTACCATGCGAGCATGGTGCATTTGCCGACCCGCCCGCGCAGGATCTCGTTCCAGGCGCAGCAGCGGCAGCAGCGCGCGGCCAGCGCCGCTGCCAACGGCGACACCGAGGATGAGGCAGAGGCGCAGCCGCCGCCGGACCCCATCGAGGACGCCGACGGCGCGGGCGCGGACGCGCCGGCCGGCCGCGACGGGGCGGCGGGCGATGGCGCGGGGCGCCTGCCGGCATGGCGCCCGCGGTGCGCGCATTTGGCAGCCGGCACTCCTGTCTCTCTTGACTTTGCCTTTTCACCCCCTAACTCCAGGTGTGATTTCAACAGTAGGACGACTTCATCTGCTGGTAGAGTATCTTGCAGCACATTGCATTGTGGATACGAGCATGGTCACGACCTCTGGCTGCATAGCATGCGTCCATGCCCTCTAACTGCATAGCATGCAGAGGTGTTCGGCGCCAGACAATGGAGTCTGGCGGCCAGCCGTGGTACACTGCGTGCTGATGTTTGGGAAATGCGTTGGCGCCGCCGTTAGTCTTCACTGGCGCCCTGGCAGCACTCTCAAGCAGTGTGTGCCGCTCTCATGTCAGTGCGCCAGGGCGCCAGTAAGCACTGACAGCGGCGCCAATGCTTTTCCCACACTACGGCACACAGTGTACCTTGGTGGTCGCCGCTGACTCACTTTTTTATGCCAAATGATTGTGCATGTCATGCAATTGATTGACCAGCAAGACACTCTAGTCGGCGCAGGGGATGCGCGCTGGTGCGCAGCATGTCCATCTCGGTCAGACACCCGCGTCGTGGGTCTGTCAGCCGCCCTGACATGCGCACACATGCAGCCCTGTGTGTGGCTTTGTGCGAGAGGTCAGAGCTGCCAGCTGGTGCGTTCAGCGCCCTGCCGCGCTGCGCCCGACACCCGACTTGGCCGACGCTGTCACCGGAGGTGCAGCAGTGCGCACGCCAGGCTAATGCCGGAAGGCCGTGGGGCTGCAGGGCGCCTGAGGCGGGCCGCCCGCGGCTCCGCCTAAATGCGGAGGAGGAGGCGGGCGAGGAGCTCCCGGACGCGCTTGAGGGCAACGAGGAGGCCAACGAGGGGGAGGACGATGAGGGGGAGGCCGACGAGGGAATGGACAAGGAGCCGGATGTCGACGCCCGCGCCGCGCCCACCGAGGAGCAGCTGCCCGACCTGCGCCGCCCCGCGCGCCGCAGCCGGTGCGCGCCGCGGCGCGACCCGGCCCCGCGCCTGCACCCGGGGCAGAGGCCAAGGCGCGCTGACTGGCTGCTGGTGCGCTGTGAGAGGCGGCGAGGGGCTCGCTCTCCCGTCTGAAGCGAGCGGGCGGCCTGCGCCGCCCCCGCAGACAAGGCCCGCGCGCATGGAGACTGAGCACACCGCTCTGTCAGCTCTGGACGGCGTGCTGTGCGGGTGCCAGGTCACGTCGGCACACAGTGCTTGCTGATCGTGTCTGCATGCGCGTGTCACGCTGTTGAATTGAGCGATCCTGCCGCGGCGGTTGCAGCGCAAAGGCGCCGCTGGCGAGCCTCTACGCGGAAGACAAGGAAAGGGCCGCCGCCGGCGCGGACAGCGACGCCGACGCGGACCTGCTGGACGGCGGGCCAGACCCTGGGCCAGACCCCGGCGCGGGCGCCGCGCGCGCGCCGCTCGACCTGGCGCACCTGTCCGGCCTGGGCGGCAGCGCCAGCCCCGCGCGCGAGCCTGACCGGGCGGGCGCCGACGGTGCCGGCGAGGCGGCCGGGGACGCAGGCGAGGACGTGGAGGCCGACCTGGACGACCTGGACGACGACGTCGAGCCGGAGCCGCCGCGCCGGCGGCGGCGCATCTGAGGCGCCTGTCAGCTTGCCTGTTCACTTTAACATGTGGCATGCGTGCGAGGGGGCGCTGTGTGTGTTGCAGCATCCTGTGCACACGTCGCGGCGAAGCGCTCCGGGGCATCAAGGCAGGCGCCGCTGCCTGTACGAATAGTCAGGGTGACCTCGAGGGCGTGTGTCTGGGTTGAACAAGCGCGGCTGCGTGAGTGTAATGCAGCCGTATGTGGGAAAATGAGCTAACACAGAGACGTGCAGGCCTGCATGCACACATGTGAACTCTGCTCTGAGCGCAGACAGGCCATGCTGGGACATGTTTTGAACTCGACACGCATGCCCTGCAATCCTTCCTTACACAGGCGCTAGCCTGCGCGCCGGCATGCGCCAGGAGAACACGGCTGCTGTGCCCACATGCGTGAGCAGCCACTGCCGCAGCACCCTTTATTGAAATGAACTGGTAATAACCCTTGACAACTGCTACAACCAGTGCGCTATGCCCGGGAAACCCCACAGAGCAGAACTTACTAGTAAAGAGCAGATACTAGCGGCGCGGGCGCGCGCCCAACAACAAGGCCCGAGCGTTTGCTCACAGACCACATGGCGCATTTCTGCACCAGCCTCAGACATGTCAGAATCTTGCTCACCCCGCGCATGAAGCTGGGTACAATGCATGCACTGTGGTAAATACACACTGCAGAGCGCTTGCAGCCCCGGTGCACGCCCGGCGCCCTCAATACAGGCCGGCCGCTCTGCCAACAATGACCCGCGCGCAACATAAACTAGGGCACCAGTGAACAATTTGAACGGCTTCAGTGCTGTCTGCAGCACGATGCACGGAGCCAGGTGCCGAGCGCGTTGCCATCGCTGCTGCAGCTTCACCGGCGCCTCTGCGGCACGGGCGACCAGTGCAAGACCCCGAAATCATTCCCGCGCTGCCACGCCCGCCGCGGCGCGACCAGCGGCGGCGCTAGAACAGGGTGTACGAGGCGGGCGGGCCCGGCGTGCCGTTGGCGCGCCGCTGCTGCCGCTCGCGCCGGTCCGCGTGGCGGAACACCTGGCGCAGGATGCTGAGCGAGCCGACGTTGGAGGTCGGCACGCTCTGCTCGCTCGCGCCCTCGCGCGTGAACAGCGTGCGCCGGCAGGACGCCTGCGGCCGCGCGCGCGCGCGCGTCAGCGCCCGCAGTCCGCCCTGGGCCGTCGCCGCTGGCCACGGCCTGAGTTAGGGCATGCCACTGGGACCGGGCAGGCAGCTGTGAGCCCGGCAGTCCAGCGCCATGCAGGCGGGTCCGAACGACGCAAAAATAGGAGAAGAAAGCCATAACAGGAAAGCTGTCCTGCAGTGCATTTTGGCCAAGGGGCTGCATGTGGCGCCGCTCCACGTTGGGGCGCAGGTGCTGCCAAACCGCGCGGGCACGCGCGCACGTGGTCGTTGATGTGCGCCTTGTGGCAGAACTGCGCGTAGGCGGGCGGGTTGACCAGCATCTCGTGACGCGTGGCGGACGAGCGGTGCGCGATGATCTTCGGGCTCAGGTCGCAGTTGCCCTTGTTGAAGGTCGTCAGCGCGGAGCCTGCGGCGCCGCGCCGTGTGGCCTCGAGCAAGCGCGTCAAGTGGGCCTGCTCTGGGTACATGCCCAGCACAACCGCAGCCACGCACTCCGGCCTGCACTGTGCGAGCACCGCGCCTGCAGGGAAGAGCGCTCGCCGGGCAGCGCTAACCCTCGCAGGTGTCCAGCCGGCGGCTGCTCCAGGCAGTGTGCAGCCAACTAGGCAGCCTTCGCCTCTGGAACCCCAGGCCAGGGGGACAGGGTTTAGACCGCAGGCATGGCGCGCACCGGTGTGGTACAGCGTGGCGCAGTCCACCAGGTGCGCAAACTCCTCAAAGTTCTCGGAGAACAGCCGGTGCGAGCGCAGCTGCAGGTGGATGGGCACGCCGCGGCCCGTGCGTATCCGCCGCCTGCGCGGCCGCAGGGCGCAAGGCGTCACGCTTTGCTATTACCATGAGAGGAAACAAGGTAGATTAGAGCTGAGAACCTCTCTCCACATGGACGGTTCGTGAGCCCCAGCGCCGCTCGCTCACGCGCGGGGGAAGGCGGGGCAGCCTGCAGGCACGCAGGGCTGGCGGGCGCGCGGGAGCCGCGCCCGCGCGCGCGGGCGCACCAGATCCCGCGCGCGACCGCAAGGCCCGGGTCGCAGGTCACGCCGACGAGCTCAATGCGGTACGGCATCTTGGGCGCCACCATCGGCTGCCCATCGTCCACCTCCCAGTACCTGTGCCGCGCCCGCGCATGCGTCACCGCCCGGCCTCAGCGCCCGCCGGGCCGCCTGCGGGCTGGCAGCCGCGGCGATGCAGGCGGCCGAGCGGTGTCCGTCCCGCTGTGCCCGCAAGCACGCAAGCACGCGTCGATCGCAAGGCAGCAGCCCGGCGACACCGACAAACTAAGCAATACTCAGCTTCAGTACGAAGATGCGCCGCTAGGAGTACGGGCGCTGTAGGGGTATCGTCTCTTGCACTCGCTGACACTTCCGAGCAGCCACAGCAGTCACAAAAGTGATGTGGCTCATGTCATTCCCAAGGTCAGGGCAGGCATATGCAGCTCAATCGCTTAATCCGGGGCGCCCACTGCCGGGCGCTCTTGGCCTGAGCAGCCAAACCAGCTCCACACACGCACACGCCTGATCAGGTATCTAAGCAGCCCTGTGCGGGAGCGCCGGGCGCACAGCTCGATGGCGTGCCCCGACTCGTCCACGGTGTAGCCTGGCCCGCGGCGGTAGTTGTGCCGGTGGTCGCGCACCATGGCCAGCGTCTGCTTCACGAACGGCGCCCAGGTCATCGTGCCGTCGAAGACGATGTCCTTCTGCTGGTTCACTGCGCGGCCGCAGCGCGGCGCGTCGGCGCGCGACCGTGCACCCGAGGCCGCCCTGTGCCGGGCCTGGCGACGACACGTGGTTGCCTGCAGCCCTACTGGCCTGCTGCGGTGCACCTACTTGGGCGCCAGCCTTCAGAACAGCATCAGGATTATTGTCAAGCTGTGACGGTGACCTTCACAGCACAGCTCCCGGCATCGTCATGGGCACGCCGCCCAGGGCGCGGGCGGGCCGCGCACCGGCGGCCACCAGCAGCGCCTCGGCGGCCTTGGTGGAGTACTCGTGCACGTAGGAGGACAGCGACTCCACGTCGCTGAGGCTGTCGGCGGAGCGCTCCATGCTGGTCAGCGCGCGGTACACCGCGTCGCGGTTCTTGATGGCGTCCGCCTCCACCACCACCGCGTCCTTGCCCACCTGCGCGCCGCCGGCGGGCACTGCTGAGGGTTAGGGTTATGTACCCTATTCTGTGGGCGCGAGCGCTCTGCACGTCGCACAAGCCGCAGCCTACAAGCTGACATCAGCGCATGACGCCGTCGCAGAGCTTTAGGTTTTGCGGGTGGCGCAAGCAGGTCTTGCGCGCAGCGTGCCTTGCTCCAGAAGTCGTCGTAGCCGATGATCTCGCGCACAGTGCTCTTGCCGGCCGCCATGCCGCCGCCCAGCAGCAGCAGCACGGGCAGGCGGCCACCGGGCGCGCGCGGGTCGCGCCGGCCGGAGCTCAGGTCCTCGAACATCTCGAACAGCGTCTGGAAGCGGCGCTGGACGCCGAGCATGTCGGTCGTGATCTTGCGCGTCACCGCCATCCGCGCGCGCCGCCAGTTGAGCACCGCGCGCGCCTGACCGCGGCCGCGCGACGCGCCGATGGCGCGCGCGTCGCTGCCTGCGCGGCGTGCCAGGGTCAGGGTGCGCCAACCCTCCCTCACACTGCGCCTCGTGCGCTGCGCAGTTTTGCTAAAAGTGCGGCCGGGCTGCCAGGGCGCGGGCATGTCTGGCGGCGCCTGGGCAGGCGCGGCTCGCGGCCGACCCCAAGCGGGATGCTGACACGGTGCTGCCTGCAGCGCGCTGCCCGAGCCAGCAAAAACAGGTTTAAACGGCAGGAGCTGGCAGGCCCCCGGGGGCGCACTGGCGCTGGTGCTGGCCTCGTCGGTGCGGTCGGAGCGCGAGCCGCGGCCGCGCCGCCGCGCCACGTACTCCTCGAAGCTCTCGATGTCGGCGCCGGGCGCATCGCTGGCGCTGCAGGCGCGCCGCGCGGCCTCAGCGCGGGGCAGCGCGCGCACGGCAGCCATAAAGTCTCCATGCATGGCGTTGCTTGAGGACCAGGCTCCTAGCAATGCATGCGCCCAAAATAGGACTAAGCAGCCACAGCACAATACCTTCAGTGTAGTCTGGTAACTCTCCCTGGCAACTGCTCTGAGACAATGCCGTGCAGGGTGAGCCTCTCTCGGCGCATGTGCCAAAGCATGACGGGAGCAAAGCCGCAATGGGTCTGTTTCCTGGGCCTGCATGCAAGACACGCGCCTGTCGAGCGAGCTGCCGCTAATGAACGCGCGGCCGCTGTGCGCGCTGCCGGCCGCGCTGGCGGGCAGGCTGCCCGGGCTTCGCCCCAGCGCGTCCGAGTCCCCCAGAGACCCGAGCGAGGGCAGGTCGCCGGTGGACTGCGGCGATGTGCCAGCCGGCTGCCGCGCCCACGCGTGCAACCCCGGCAGCGACTGCGCGCCCGACCCACAGTGCGTGAGCGCTTTGCCCTGAGCAGTCACACGGGCCGAGCAGGCAGCTGCCGGCGCGCGTTGGCGTCCAGAGGCAGGCCGCCGGCAAGGCGCCCAGCGTCTGCCGCTGCCGCATTGCCTGCCCGAGGCCTGGCAAGCTGGCGCCGCGGCGCTGTGCGGTGAGCGCCCAAACAGCCACTTCCGTCCCGCAGCAAGCGCAAGCCCCAAGGATCCCCAGGGTATCCTGAAACCCGCGCGTGCAGGGCAGCAGCCGCCTGTCGCGCACGCTTGCCGTCACACCTTGCGCGCGCCTGACCTCCTCACTCACATGTTTACTGAAGTACCGCGCCGGGGCATCGCCAGCGACACCCGCCCGGCAGCGCCGGCGTCGCCAGCTGCCGCCTCCCGAGCGGGCTGCCTGGTTTAGGAGTAGGGCAGGTAGGGTAGGCGAGCGCGAGCTGCGCTGTCAGGGGGGCCGGGGCACCTCCAGGGACGGCGCGGACTTCCAGGGGCAGGCCAGGCCGTCCTCGCGCAGCAGGTGCCGGTTGGCCGCCAGCACGCCGTCCAGCCGGTCCCAATTGAAGCTCAGGTACTCGTTCAGGATGCACTCGATCTCGTGCATCAGCGCGCCCACGACCTGCGCGGCGCGCATCGCCGGCCTCGGCGCGGGAGGTCGCAGCTTTGAGTGGAGCGCTCTGCCGCGCGTCCGCTGCTGGCCGGCCGCCGGCGTTGACAGGCCGGCCGCGACCGAGTGCCGCAAGGTGGGGCCGCGGACAAGCAAGGATGCGGCTCCTGTTGCCATTGCGAGCTCACGTCGCTTGATGTGCTGCTGGGCGCTGGATGACCCCACTCAAAGTGGCAAGCTTGGTGGTACTCGAATGGACCGCAACTGCTCAGTCAGCATGTCAGCTGTCTCTCAGGCGATGATGTGTGAACCTGTGTACGCAACTGCAGGCCAAAGGCACGCAGGACGATGCAGCGCCCAAGCAAAAGCAAGGGAGGCGCCAGCGCGCGGCGGGCCGCACCTCCCGCACGGCGCCGAGCTCGATCGGCTTTGTCGAGTCGGCGCTCTCCTTCGCGGCCCCGCCGCCGCCCGCCAACCCATCTTCGCCGTCGTCGATCGCGTCGCGGCGCCCGGCGCCAGCGCGCTGCCGGCCGGCATCCCGCAGCACGGCCGCGGCGGCGGACGCGACAGACGCGCCGCCCGCCGCGCCCTCGCTCTTCGTCGAGAAGGGCGTTGGCCCGACGTGGCGGCCGCCATTGGTCAACGGCTCTCCGCGCGGCGCGCTGCACGCGGGCGCCTGGCCGTCTTGCGCTCTGCAGGCGCTGTGGTCCCCGGACCCGGCGCCGGGCTTCAAAATGCAGCCGTCCAGCGGCCGACTGGGCGTCTCGTGCAGCGCCGCGCTGACGGCCTCCGCGCACATGCCTGCGCACGCGCACGCTGGTGGGCCTCCGTGCGCGAGCCGCCAGAGCTGCCAGGCGAGCACTCCACAGCACATGTCACACACAGTGAGCAAGCACAGTGTCAGGCAACTGCACGTCACCGGCGCAGGAACTGTCTCGCACGCGCAGGCCGAGGCGCTGTGAAAGCCGCGGACATGGCACAGGCGCGTCAGCGGGAGCGCGCGCGCGCCGTTGCAGGCGCGCTTGTTGTACAGGCGCTCCAGGCGCGCGATGCTGAACAGCAGGTCGTTCAGGCCGAACGCCTGGATGCACGCGCAGATGGCCTCCGTGTCCGCGCGCAGGTAGCACGCGGCCATCGTGCGCAGCGCCTCAAAGATCGCGCCGTTCTCCTGCGCGGCGCCGGTGCGCGCGGACGTGACGCACGGCCGGCCGCCGCGGCGCGGCGCGCAGTCGGCGGCGGCCCCGGGCGCAGCCGCGCAGGGCGCGCGCAGCCCCCGGCAGGGCCCGCCGCCGCCGCGCGCGCCAGGCGGGCAAGCGCGCCCGAGGCGCCGGCCAGCCGCACCCTCCTCAAGCGCCGCCAGATGCGCAAACGCACTCAGGACCTTTGCCCGGCCTGATTTGCGCCTCGCCGCAGCTTGCGCCCTGGCTGCCACCTCCACCCGGCTCCCGTGCACCAGCGGGCGGGCCCGAGCCGGGCACTGCACGTGTGCACACCATGGCCTAGCTTGCTGCGCCAACAGGCTAACAGACAACAGCGAGCGAGCGCGTCTGCGCTTGGCCACAGCTGCCCCGCCAACCCGGCCGCCCCGGCTCACCATGTCTTCCGGCGTAGTGTCCAGGAAGCGGCACGCGGCGTACGTCGGGAAGGGCAGCACGTCCGGCCGGTCCAAGCCGCACCCGCTCTCCGCCTGCTCCCCAAACACCTACGCGCCGGCGCGCTGCTCGCTGCCTGCTGCCTGCGCAAGCTAGGGCGACGCGGGTGCCCGCTCGTGTGCGCGGGGCCGCGCGCGGCGGGAGGGCGCCGCGACGGGCGCCGCGCCTGGGCCGGCAGGTTTATGGCCGTGGGAATCTGGCTCGGGTGCCGCGGCAGGTCCCAGTGCACGGGCGCCTCGCCGCAGGCCGCGTCCGCGCTGTCATCCGTTTCCGCAGCGCCGCGCCCCGCCGAATCAACGCTCCCCGGCTCGCAGCCTTCCTCCCCGCCTGGGCGCCCGAGCCCCGCGCCGCCGTGGGCTCCCGGCCTGCTGCGCCACTGCAGCACGAGCCTGGCGCGGCGCCAGATCTTATTAGTACGCGCCTGCAAAGCCGGTCATGCTGTGCGACACAGGAGGTCCGCTGTGGTAGCACAACCGTAGCACCTGCAGACGTCTCTGCAAGCGCACTGTACACACATGTGCCAAACGCGTGTGCTGGCCAGCTGCACAGTCACGGAAGGCACACGCACCTGTGCAGCAGCTCCATGGCGAGGGCCCCGCCGGCAAAGGCTGCCACCAAGGAGGCGCGAGGTGCACGCTCACGACACATCTACACCCATACGTCACAGTCTTGGACTGACCAGCCGCGCGGGCATGGCCTGCAAGCGGCCAAGGCCTGCCGTATGCACCGTTGGATCTCGGCAGGCGCCAGACACTTCGAGGCTCTTAGCGGTCAACATCTGTGGTAATCGAGTAGCATTGCTTGGCGCCAGGGTTGCAGGTGATCTGCCCTGCATGCGTGCATCAGGAGGGCTATTTCGCGAGCGTTGGCGAGAGCGGGCACAAGCGTGGGCAGCGCGGCGCGCCAGGACTATGTGCAGAAGCGTCCTGGCACTGACTGTGCAGCTGACAGCCCGACTCTGCATCGGTACACACGAGTGCTCTCTGCAGGCTGCGCTGTAGCAGTGAGGTAGGTTGGCGGCATCATCGTGCCACTCCCGCAACTCGCAGGCCTGCTTATGTAATGCTAAAAGCAGCGACTTATTTGACAGGTAGCAGATTCTGACGCCACTGAGCGCTGACGGCACTCAGTGTCTCAAACAAGTCATGGTGCTGCAGCCGCCAGGGCAGCCAACCTCGCTGGTCTGCCTAGGCGCCCCGTGCGCTGGCGCGCACTCATTCGCGCGCGCCTGGCTGCTGGACGCCCAACGGGCCGCAGCCTGTGCTGCTCCAATGGCGACATGCACCGTCACAGCTGCGCCTGGGCGGCCCCGCACCTGGCCAAGTCAAGCGCGGCTGGCGCCGGCACTGTTGTCTGGGCCATGGGCACGCTGCTGGCTGCAGCGGCGGCCGCCCTAGGCGCATGGCGCCACCGCCCTGGCAGGGTCCACCAGCGCGCGCTGGCCCTGCGCGCCGTCAACAACCTGGCGCGCAGGCCGTGTGGGGCCCCGCGCCGTGCTGGCTCCCCGCGCCGTGCTGGCTCCCCACTGTGAGGTCGCAACAGCACGGTGCTGCCGCGCAACGCACAGGCCTGCGGGATGCTTCGCCGGTGGTGGCTTTGCTGGCTTTGCCTCATGGCATGCATGCCCATATGAGCTGCAGTCAGTGCAGGGGAAGTGCTTGGCTTGACAATGTGACTGATTGCAAGCCATCCATCAGTGCGTGAAGCTTCACTGCGCTCGCTGGGCAAGCATGCAGGGCCAGTTGCCTAGCGGCAGCTCTGCCGTATGCCCCCATATGATGCATACAGAGCCTACAGACGTGCCCACTGACATGCGGGCCGCGCCAGGCCGCACGCGGCGCGCCGGACAACCCGTCGCTGCGCCTGGTCGTCCTCGCGGACGAGCAGGCGGCATTGGCCGTGCAGCAAGGGAGATCGCTCGGCCTGCTGAGCGGCGCCTGCGACCCGCTGCTGGAGGTGGGCGGCCGGCTGGCCGCGCAGGCCGCTCTGGCCGCCGCGGAGGCCGCTCGGGCTGCCGCGGAGCGCGAGGCAGCCGCCGCCAAGGCCTGTTCGGTACGCGTGAATGACGAGCGGCTGGACTAGCGCAGGCGGCCGCCAGCCGCGCAAGCCAGTCAGGAGAGAACGGAGGAGCAGGCCGCCAGCGCAAAGGCTTAAGCTTACGTGCCATGCCTGCATGCTCCCTACCACTGTGCGGCCAGGCGACCCGCGAGAGGGTTGTCCAGGGCCCCGGTCACTGGTGGCAGGTCCACACGTGCTAGAGCGCTGAGTGCTGGCTGGGCGGTGCCACCGGTGGCCGGGGTCTGCCTGGGCCTGGGCCGCACAGTGAATGTGGCGTGCAGGCATGTCAGATAGGACCGTGTGTTTGCGGCCTGTTCCTTCGCGCACTCCCGACAAGCTTCCGCGGCCGCCTGCGTGGTCCAGACATTCGCCGTGCATGCCGGCCGCCCACGCCCAGGACGGCGCTGACCTCGCGCTCCGCGGCTGAAGCGCCCTCCGCGGCCGCCACCCGGCTGGCCATCTCCTGCAGCATGCCGCGGCCGCTGTGCAGCAGGCCGAGCGCATCCCCATGCTCTGCGAGTCAGTGCCGCGCGCTGGTCCTCGAGCGCGAGCAGGCCTGGCAAGAGGTTGGAGGGGCCGGCGCTTGCGGCCCAGCGCGGCACGCATTGCGTGGCTGCAGCGTTGTACCAAGCTGCCGACGGGTGGCACCACGGCCTGCTGGACTCGCATGCCTGCCCATTGTGATGTTGAAACTATTGTGCTCGTACATTTCGCATTTTTTTTATAGCCGCGGGTTTCTAGCAGAGAGCTTTGCACTTTTTTGTAGCTTGCTACATTCTCAGTGTCAGAGTGGCAGGCATGTAATGATTATGCTGTTACAAAATCTTGCCAGCCATCCAGTGCTGCTCAGGCGGCGAGGGCCCTCAGGGGTGAGGCAGGACATGCCCAGGGACTTACCACTGTCATTCTGCAAGCGCTAATGCTATCGACATGTAGGGTGTCATCAAACAAGCATGGCACTTAGCTTCACCTCAGATGGCATGAAAACACACATGAATGCGTAACCAATATCACTAGCGTCAATAGCTCGCATATTCACTGCACTGCATACTGGACCTGGCCCATGCAACCCCGGAGACACCCCACAAACGAGGAAAGTCTGTGCCAGCCAAGGCGGCTCGGCACAAGCATTGCAAGCGTCAGCAGCCAAAGTTGGCTGATACACGGTTGTATTTCATTGATTCGTTGCCTGCAAACACCCAACACCCGACCCGCAGAACCCAAGCCAGCATAACAGGCAGGCACAGCAGCGCTGAGGCAAGTTTGCCGCACAAGCAGTGATGTAGAGCAGAATTGAATATAAAGCAGTAGAGTTTGGCTGTCAGCTGCAATTGAAACCATATGCAGCATGAATAGCAGCATTTCTGTTGCGCAGGCTCGTGATTTACGGCGTGCGCGGCGCCTTGCACGCGGCGGTGCTCATCTCGGTACCAGCGCCCGCACGCCCGCACGCCCACAGGGGAAGCTGCGCGAGCGCACGCCCTGACGGCTGAAGCGCCGCTCAGTTGCTTGGGGCGCGGGGACCTGTCGCCACTCGGCTGCCATGTCAGGAGCTTGCTGCGGGCTGGCATGCTACGAGCAGAGGTGCAATATGCGGGGGCTGCCGAAGCGCGAGGCCTGCTTGGTGAGCAGGCAAACAAAGAGTTTTTGCATTGTGTAAGGGTCGCTGGAAGAGGTGTGGTTCTTGGCGAAAAAGATTTCCAGCAAGCAGCCGACCCCCGGTGCGGGGCGAAGTGCCGATGGGTATCAGCTGCAGCTGGCGTGCCGCCACCGCTGGCAGGGGTCCAGCACCAGCAGAGAGCGGGCCGGGGGCCGCACGGTGCTAGGCGGCCAGCAGCGGCGCCAGGCGGGCCTCGGTGGCGCCCGCCCTGCGCTGCGCCGCGGCCCGCGCCCGCTCCGCCTCCGCCAGCTGGAAGCCGAGGTCCAGCATCGCGGCGCCCGCAAACGCGAGCTGGGCGCGCATGTCGGCGGCCTCGCGCTGCGCAGCGTCGCGGCCGGCGCGCGCCTCCGCCAGCTGGCCGCGCTCGTCCGCCGGCGCGCCGTCAAGGACGGCCACGAGCTCGAGCAGGCCGCCGACGTCGCGCTCCGCCGCGGCGCGCGCGGCCTCGGCGGCGGCGCGGCCGGCCTCGGCAGCGGCGCGGGCGGCCTCCGCCGCGGCGCGGGCGGCCTCCGCCACGGCGCGCGCGAGCCACAGCGCGGCGCGCGCGGCCTCCGCCTCCGCCAGCCGGCCGAGCAGCTCCATCGGCATGTCGCGGCCGTCGGCGATCACGCCGAGCGCGTCGCTGTAGTCGCGGGCCAGCGCCTCGTGCTCGTCCTCAAGCGCCAGCAGGCGCAGCAGCAGGTTGGTCGGCGGGGCGCGCGCGGCCTGGCGCAGCGCATGCATCACGCGGCTTGGACGCTGGCAAGCACACAGCTTGCCTGCCCAACAAAGCCGTGTGCGATGCATGCACTCACATGCTCTGCTGATGGCGCTCCCCGGGCCAACCACCTTATCAATGCAGACGGCGCATGTTTCTGAATGTAACATACAGACACGCAGTCAATGAGAAGCAGCAGACACCGGCGGTGAACGCACCGCAGGCTCGGACGGGGCGTGCGCGGCGGCCGGCGCGCACACAATGGCGAGCTTGCAGTGCGGCGGCGCGGCGACGCGGTGCTGGGCCACGCACGGCTGGCGCGCCAGCCAGCCCATGAGCTGCGAGGGCTGCGAGGCCAGCGCGCGCTGAAGGCCGCCGTCGGCGCGGCGGCCCCACGGGAGCTTGGCCACTCCGGCGCCCATCAGCATGCCAAGGGCCCAGAAGAGAGCGCATGCGCCAGCCGGCGTCGTCGCGGCCAGGCAGGCAGCCGGCCAGGCGGCAGCGGCGGCCGCGCGCGCCGCCGCCAGGGCGGCAAAGGCTGCGACGCGGTCGGCGCCCAGCGTCGCAGCGGCGGCAGCGTGGCCGGCCGCAGCAGCCAGGCGCGCGCGCGCAACGCGCGCCAGGCGCCGGACCGCGCCTGCCGATCGCGCGGCCCAGTCAGCGCCCGTGACCCTCACCAAAGAGAGCTCGGTGACAGATGCTCAACGTACATACTTGGTTTTCAACAGCATGAGCACACTGCATGCAGCAGCACACACCGCGCCATGCCACTGCACAGGAGCCCGGCTGGGGGAGGGAGGCCACCTGCGGCGTGCATGGCCTGGCGGCGGCCGCGCAGGGCGGCCAGCAGCGCGCGCTCGCGGCACTGCGCGGCGGCGGCCTGCGCGGCAGGCCACGCCCAGGCAGCTGCGCCGCCCGCGGTGGCCGCCGCGCCAACGAGCAGCTCGGCCGTCGCATGCAGCGGGTAGACCTTGGGATCGGGCCATGCACGGCCGAGGGCGGTCGCGGCCGCGCCGCCGAGCTGCCGCATCTTTGGCGCGATCAGGGCGCGCGCGCTGTTGACGGCAGCCGCTGCGGCGGGCAGGCCGCGCTGCAGGGACGCGCGGGTGTGCTTGTGCATGGCTGCGGTTGCATCGGTGACGTGCTGGCAGCGTCCGTGGAGCAGCGCGGCCGCGTCAGCTGCCGCGGCACGCATGCGGTTGAAGGCGGCAACGGCCGCGCCGGCGAGCTGCTGCGTCTTGGCCGCGAGCAGAACGTGTGCGCGGTTGACGGCGGTCGCTGCGATGGCCAGGCCGCGCTGCAGCGGCTCGCGGGTCCGCTTGAGCGCTGCCGCGGCTGCGTCGTCGACCGCGGCAGAGGCGTACCCGTGGCTGGCCTGTGCGTGCCGGGCCAGCACCCAAGCGGCGCCAGCCACCGGCGCCTGCTCGGCCATGTCCCTGGTGCGGTCAGCGGCCTGCTTCAGCGACGTCTGCGCTGCGCCCGCCTCCGCTGCCAGCCGCTGGCGGACGCCCGACAGGGCCGGGGCGCATGTGGGAATGGCAGCCCCCTGCGCCACCGCCGCTGCGGCCAGCGTAGGGTACGGGCAGCGGCGGTCGGCCCACGCCGCTGCCGGCGGCGACACGACGCGCCCAAGCCCGCAGCCGTGCGTCGCGCCAAAGGTGACCTTGTCGTGCAGGAGCCGTGTAGTCGCCTTGGTAGCGTTGGCGCACAGGTGTGCTGAGGCGCAGGAGGGCTGCATGGCCACCAGCGCAAGCGCGCAGGCGGATGCCAGCAGCCGCTTGAACGCACAGAACCTCATCGTGCCTGCCGCGGCGCAGGCCACGCGTCACACGAACTGTGCAGGCAGATCTGCGTCCAGACAAGTCTGCCAGGCTCTGTCTCCAACCTGGGCCGTGGCCTGCGCGATCCCGACCAGCGCAGGGCACTGTCAGACACAGGTGCGAGAGATGTTGCGTAACAGAGGCCAGGAGAGGCGACCAGCCGCCCCGCACAATTACAAGGGCTGAGGTCATCGGCCAAACGGACTTTGCAGGGGCGGCCCAGGCACCTCGCGGCCGGCCCCGCGCGGCCCGGCGGGCTACTCAGCAGGTCCGAGTCACTGCGCAATATGCTCAATACATCATGGTGTGGTGTTGGCCCCCACTCGCAAGCACAGTTCTCGCTTTGAGTACCCTGCACACATCACTCCGGCTCTTCGTCTCCCCCGGCACGACGTGCGCGTGCTATCATGAGGCGAGTCCACCGGGCATACTCACGACCACATGGGCTGGACGGGCCCAGTAGCTAGGCCCATGCAGCCTGCAGCTAGGAGAAATGTGCACTGCACCACACACACAGGTGTGCGTGAAGAGTGCGCTCACCTCAGAAGAGGCGCCCAAAGCTTGGATGCAAAAAAACACGCGTTGGAGGGTGCACGCGGAGCGCGCACACAGCCTCCGGCTCCGCTTACAGCGCCCAATAGCTTTGTTAGACACTGCAGGGCTACACGTAGCAGGTACTTGCAGCTGTGTGCTTGGCTCTCCACAAGAATTATTTGTGAAGTGCTCGTTACACTGTGGCCGCCCTAGCCTATTAGGTTCAACAGCTGCGTTTTAAAAAGCCGCTGCTGAGCATGGTCGAGGCAGGCTATTTCCAGCCCTTGGTTGGCCAACTTGGCCTTGGAAAGATGCCAGCAGCCTGTGCTGCCTCTGTGAAGAAGCGCCAGCACCAGGGCAGCGCCCTGCAACTTTGCCGAGATGAGGCGCGAATCCTGGCACGGCAAAAGCGCGGGGACCTTGGGCAGCGAGGCGTAGACATATACCGAGCGTGCGGGGCAGGGGTACGACACTATCAGTCAAAGGCTGGGGAAGGTGCGCGGTCCGCGCACTTACGTGATACCCATGCGCTTGCCCGCCAAAACCCACTGTCAACCTGCCATGCGCGGCGCGCAGGTTTACCGTCAGTAACTACCATGACTGCAGGACCTCCCAGCACCCCGTGGCGGTGCGCCCCGTGCAACATTGGACCCAACTGCTCAAGGCGCGGATGCCAAGCAAGCGCACGAGACGGGGCCTTTCCCTTGTGCACGCTGGCGGTGGCATAGACGCGGGCGGCAGTCGTAGCATGCTTGCGCAGGCATGCGGTGCTGCTGCGCTTGATGGATGTATATGGCGTGGGGGCCTGACCGCCTGGGCAGCCCCAGGGGCTGGCAGAAGCTGTAATCCACACCAACATCCGTCTCTCGCCCAGACTTTAAGTCCGAACGGGGACGGGTGTTGGTTTTACTGTTATAGCTTCTGCCAGCCACCTGGGGCTGCCCAGGCGGCCAGGCCATCACGTCTTCTGGGCGGGGATGGGTGGTTTGGCGGATGTTACAGCTTCTGCCAGCAAGCTGGGGCTGTCCAGGCGACAAGGCCCCACTAGGGGGCTGCCAGGGCATGCTTGGCGCGACCGCGCTGTTACAGTGCGATGCAGCCGCTGTCACTAAGCAAATCAAATGCATCGACATGTTTAAGCAAATGCATCGTACTCTGAACCTTGCACCGCTGAGGTAGTGCTTGCTTTACCCAGGCCAGGAGGCATATCTCACAGCAAGTACTACCTCTTGCATGGCACTCTGCTGAGGTGGTTCTTGCTGTGAAAATTGCATGAGATCTCCCCCTGGACTGGGTGATGCACGCACTACCTCAGCGGGAACAGGGTTCAGAGTGGCATGCATGTGCAAGTTGCTTATGGGCATGTCGATGCGTTCGATTTGCACAGTGACAGGCAGCCGCTGTCACTGATGCAGCCAATCGCACTGCAATAGCTGCTTGCTTTGAACCTGTGCACTGCTGAGGTTGTACTTGTTGTGTGATTTGCCTCCTCAACTGGGAAAAGCAAGCACTACCTCAGCGGTGAACAGGTTCAGAGTGCATGGCATGGCACGTGCAAGTTGCTTATGGCATGTCGATATGTTATATTTGCACAGTGACAGCGGCTGCATCGCACTGGAACAGCTGCTTGCTGTGAACCTGTGCACTGCTGACTCAGCAGTGCAGAGGTAGAACTTGCTGTGAGATTTGCCTCCTGGACTGGGTGAAGCAAGCACTTGCTCAGCGGTGCACATGTTAAAGTGCCATGCTGCATGGCCCATGCATATGCAAGTTGCTTATGGGCATGTCAATGCGTTTGCGTTGCACAGTGACAGCGGCTGCATCGCGTGGTAACAGCACAAGCATGGCACTTTGATTAGTTCTGGAGGTAATATCACTACTAGTACTACCTCACTGGTGCACATGTTCAAAGCAAGCACAAACAGCACCAGGCAGGTGCGCAAGAACCTCAGATTCTGGCATCTGCACCCCATACCCAACTCTTTACTGCAGGCATAAACCGCTCTGTGCGAGCCAGGCGGCATTGGCACGAGAGCGCACTATAGGACCCATGGGACCCCGCAGAAGCAAATCCTGACCCTGGCAGCACGCACGACATGTGCTGAGAAGGCCTAGACGCACAAACAGCAATGCAGAAGCATGACAAATTTGAGGAAGCCAGTTCCGCAGTTGGCTGCATTGGTATTGCAGAGAGGGTTAAGCCGGGCGCGGCGCTGTTGCCCGCGCTGTTGCCGTGCTGGCACGAGCGCGCACTGAAGGACCCAAGGGATCCCCGCGGGATAACCCCGCAGGAGCAAGTCCTGACCCTGGCAGCTGCAGCACGCACGACATGTGCTGAGAAGGCCTTGACGCACAAACAGCAATGCAGGAGGAAGCCACTTCTATTGTAGGCCGCATTGGTATTGCAGAGAGGTGCCTGGCGCGGCGCTGTTGCCGCGCTGTTGCCGCGCAGGCGCTCACGCTCTCACTCGAGCCATGCCTTGGGAGGGTGCGCCGGCGCGCCGCCCGGACGGCCACAGCGCTGATCAGTAGGTCGCCGCGCCGCACGCCGGCGCCTGCATAAAGGCCTGGTACGCCCTGGTGTTGGCCGCGGCCTCCTCCGCGGCGGCGCGGCCGGCGCGCTCCTCGGCCAGCTGCCGGCGCAGGTCCCGCAGCTCGCTCTGCCCGTCGGCCGCCCAGGCCCTGACAACGGCCGCCTCGTGCTGCGCCGCGGCGCGCGTGACCTCCGCGGCCGCCAGCTGCGCGTGCAGCTCGCGCTGCATGCCCGCCGCCCAGGCGCATGCGGCCTCCGCCTTGCGCTCCGCCGCGACGCGCGCGGCGTCCGCGTCTCCCAGGCGGCCGCCTTGCGCTCCGCCGTGATGCGCGCGGCCTCCGCGTCCGCCCAGGCCGCCTCCGCGCTGGCCAGCTGGGCGCCCTGGTCCTCCAGCTTGATGTTGAGCCTGCGAACCGCCTTCTCGCACTTTGCGCCCAGCGCCGCATGCTCATCCTCCAGGTCGAGCAGGCGGAGCAGGAGGTTGTCGCGCATGGGGCGATCGGCCTGGCGCGGCGCGCGCGTCAGCTGCCGTGCCTGCAGGCGCTGCGTCGAGCGGTGGGCATGCGGCGCAAGTGACTTGCGCTTGTGCTCCGTGTGGGGATCTGCACAGGCGCTTGCTTTGCAGTTTACGAATGTTTTCGCCAAGCAGACCCACAGACAGGTCGAGCGGCTCACAGGTGTGCGCGCGATGCAGGAGGTCAAAGCGAGCAGAAGCACGGGGGGCTGAGCGCACCTCCGGCTCGTGCTGGGCGTCGGCGGCAGGGCGCGCGCGCGCCGAGGCGGGCTCGGCCTGCGCCGCGTCGGCGGCGCGGCGCGGGGGCGCGTGCGCCGAGCGCACCATGTGGGCAGCGCCGCGCAGGGCCAGCGCGCGCTGGCCGTCGTCGCCGGCGCGGCCGCGCCACGCGCGGAATCCGACCTCTGCCCCGGCCAGGAGCATGCTGAGGGCCCATGCGGCGGCGCTGCCGCTGGCCGAGCTCGCTGCGGCCAGGCGCAAAGCGGGCCACCAGGCGGCCAATGCGGCGGCGGGCGCGGCCGCGGCGGTCAGGCGCCCAGCAGTGCCTGCTGTGCGCGCTTTCAGTCCGCAGCCAAGCACCCTGAGCAGCTGGGTGCCACACTGCATTTCCACTTGCAACGGGAGGTGCAGGCTGTGCTGCACCCCGCTGGGAAAGGCTGCTCATGTGGTGCAGGTGTCCATGAACCCGCCGCGCAGGGCGGCCAGCAGCGGGCACTTGCAGCGCTCAGCACACCCCTCACCTCCAGCGGCCAGCATCTTTGACCCAATGTTGCCCATTGTGCCTGTCGCCGCGCACGCCACGTGTCAGCGCAGAGGGTGAGCAGGTACGCTTCCAGACATGCGGCTCAGGCTCTGTTGACGATCTGATACACATCCTGACGGGGTGGCCTGCGCAAGCCAGACCGCTGCATAGACAGTTCAGACACAGGTGCGAGAGGTGGTGAGTGACAAGGCCAGGAGAGGCGCCAGGGGCCCCGCACTTCCCCAATGCCTGAGATCATCGGCCAAACGGACAATGCAGGGGCGGCCCAGACTCACCGCGGCCAGCCCCGCGCGGCCCGGCGGGCTACTCAGCAGGCCGGAACCGGTGCGCAAGGCGCCTGAAGCATCTCGGTGTGCTGCTGCCCCCACTCGCAAGCACAGTTCCCGCTGCTACTTACCCTGTCTGTGCACGCCGGCCTTTCGTCTCCCCGGCACGACGTGGGCAAGCGATCACGAGGCGGTCTACCGGGCATACTCAAGATCACATTGGCTGAACGGGCTCTGTAGCGGGCCCCATGCAGCCTGCAGACTGGAGCATTATGCACTGCAACCACACACACAGGTGTGCGATACGGGAGCGCCTACCTTAGGATAAGCGTGTGCAGCAAGGTTGCACGCGTCGGAGGGTGCACGCGGGGCGCGCACACAGCCTCCGGCTCCACGCACAACGCCCAATAGCTGCGGTGAACAGTGTATATGCCACACGTAGGAGGTATCTGTAGCTCTGTGCTTGGCTCTCTACAGGAATAATTGTGAAGTGCTCTTTCCGCTGTGGCCGCCCTAACCTACTAGGTTGTACAGCTGCGAAGCTGCGCTTTTAAAAAGCAGGGAAAGCAGGGCTTAAACAGGCTCCTTGCCTTGCCAGCAGCCCTGTGCAGCACAGCACAGGCTGTGCTGCCTCTGCCGAGCAGCGCCGGACCAGGGCAGCGCTCCGCAACTTTGTCGATATGGGGCGCGGCTCGCGGCACAGCAAGAATGCCGGGACCATGGGCAGCGAGGTGCAGACGTACAGCGAGCGTGCGGGCCAGGGGTACGGCACTATCAGTCAGAGGCTTGGGAAGGTGCGCGACCCCCGCTCTCAAGCAACATCCGTGCGCACGCCCGCCAGAACCCGCTGCAATCCGCCACGCGCGGCGCGCAGGACGCCGTCGGCAACTACTACGACTGCAGGATCTCCCTGCAGCCCGTGGCGGTGCGGCCGTGCACCGAGACGCTAAAGCCGTGCACTGAGCACATGCACGCGCCAGCCTGTGGGAGAGGCGCTCACGTCGAGCCGCGCGGCAGGACCCCGTGTGCACGCCGGACGGCTACCTGTACAGCCGCGAGGCGATACTCGAGAGCCTGCTGCAGCAGAAGAAGGCCAACCGGCGCAAGCTGGCCGCCTGGGAGGCGCAGCAGCAGGACGAGCTGCGCAAGGCGCGCGCGCCTGCTCGCGCCTCCGCTCCCGTGTCCTAGCGCAGTGTGCAGTCTTTGTGGCAGCGCGTCCTGCCCCGGCGTGCTCGCGCTGTGGCAGCGCCGCTGTGCGAGAGGCGTGCAGGGCCGCTCGCTTGCAAGTGGGCCTGGGGCAGGGCAGAGTTGTTCTTTCGCCTGTGGGCGGCAGAGCTCGACCGGCTGGCGGGCCGCTGGCGCTCCGTTGCAGGGGCGGCGCGCGCTTGCCCGCCGCGCGCGGCCGTGCGCGGGGGCGCCCGAGCAGGGCGCGCGGAGCGCCGCGCGGCGGCGCAGAGCACTGGCCCACGTGCGCGCGGCTACGGCGCGTGGCCGCCGCTGCCCTGACGCCCGCAGCCGCGCGGCGCCGCGCAGGGCGAGGAGCGCGAGGCGGTGGCGCAGCAGACCAGCCTGCTGGCGTTCGACCGGCAGAACCACGCGGGCGCGTCGGACGGGCACGCGGCCACGCTGAGCGCGGCCATCCAGCAGGAGGCCGAGGCGATGCTGGCGGAGAAGAGGGTGGTCTCCAGCGCCATCACCATCCAGGAGAACGCCGACAAGATGAAGGCGCGCGCGCGCCCTAACCCAAACCGTAACCCGAGCCAGGCCGGCCTCGCGTGTGCAGGAGCCGCTGCAGGGCCGCTGTCCGCGCCGCGTGTCAGGAAAGGCGGCGTGCTTGGCAAGTCCACACGCGGCGATCAAAAAAGCGAAGCGGCGCTGGCTGCCGACGCGCCGGCAACCGCCTTGGCCTAATTCTTGTCGTCCTGCAGAGCCGGCGCGTCTGGCTGTGCGCAGGCGATGCGCGCGTTCTGGCTGCCGAGCAAGACGCCCGAGGCCCGGGCGCTGCTGGGGCGGCCGGACATGGACACGTACTGCCCGGCCTCGGGCAAGAAGCTGCGGCTGAAGGACCTCATCCCCGTGCGGCTCACGCGCGTGCCGGACGGCCAGACCGGCTTCGCGATGGACCCCGTCACGCAGGACACGTTCACCAACGCGTCGCGCCTGGTGCTGCTGAAGCCGACCGGCGCGCGCCCCCGCCCGCCGCGACAGCGACACTGCCTGACGCGCTGCTGGTGGTGCCCGGTACGCAAGGTGAAGGAAAAGCAAGGCGTCGTGGAACAGCGGGTGCCGTTGGCAGAGGCGCCGTGGCCGTGTTTGCGTGTCGTCGCGTCGATTGATGGGCCTGCGGGCACAGCCGGGTCCTTGCTGGTTTTCACGGACAGCCTATAGCGGGGCTGGTGCCAGCAGCATGGAAGTAGCGCCGCCGCTAGCGCGTGGCGCGGCTGACGCCGCACCGGCCGGCGGGCGCAGGCGACGTCGTGCTGCACGAGACCTGGAAGAGCTGCATCGCGCCAGAGGGCCACTTCAACGGCGTCGCGGTCGGTGCGCGTGACGTGGTGGAGCTGCAGCGCGGCGGCACCGGCTTCGCGGCGCACGACGGCGACCGCGTGCAGGCGTCCAAGTTCTACCAGCTCGGCCCGGGCTCCGGGCGCGCCGACCTGCGCGGCCAGCACAAGGCCGCGCGCTCGCTGGGCGGCCTGGTTTTCCGCAACTAGGCGGCGCGGCGGCGCAGCGCCGGGCGGCCCCGGGCGGTCCTGGCGGGGTCGCGCGGCGCTCCCACTCTACACCCAGTCTGCTTTCTGTGTTTGCTGCAGTTTTGCAGGGGCACCGCTCATGCGGCGGGGCAGCGCAGGCGCGCAGCCCGTTGGCGCAAGCCCCCCGAGCCTCCGCGGGCACCGTGCGCGCCGCAGTGTCGCGTGCCAGGCGCGCGCGGCTTGAGCAGGCGTGCTTGCGCAGCTGCTTGTGCGCGCAGCCTTGCAGGATGTGAAGTTTGCCTGGGCGCTGGCGGCCAAAGCTGGCCCCAAGCGAGTGGCTGCTGTCTCGTGTGTGGGGGTCGCTGTACATTGTTAGTGCGAGTTGAAAGGAATGCACGAGCGGGAAGTGCGGACAGAAGCGCTGTGTTGAGCAGCATGGCAGGCACTGCAGGCGCCGTGGGCAGGGTGGTTGTCACGTCACAATTTCTGTCTGTGTGCTCCTGATTTGCCTCATCTGTATGTCTGTGTGTGTCTCACGCGCCCTGGAGTTGTTGGCGGGGTTGCAGCAGCGAGCGTGCAACTAGCATGCATCTGTCATCCAGCCTGCTCGCTTACATCACTGCGTTCCATGCTGGCCCCTTTTCCACTACGAAGTTGTACTCTGTCTGTGACTGAATGACTTCGCTAAGCCAGCCATCTGGAGGGAGGCAGTTTGAGCAGAGTCATACATTGCTGAGGCAACAGCAGCTGCAAACACTGATATTGTATGAGCAAAGTAACACTGTGTTCATTATGACATGGCTGCCAGCGGGAGCTGCGCAATCCTCTTTCAGGCCCCTGCGCTGGAGAGCCCCCCATGTCAGGCAGAGAGCGCAGGCCCTGCTGCGCGGCGCGGCTGCAGCGCCGGCGCGCGCAGGCCCAGGCCGGCGCGGTCGGCCGGCGGGTCCTCGTACAGCGTGGTGCGCTGGCGCGGCGTGCGCCCGGCCGCGCGGATGAGCGCCTCCATGCGCTGCGGTGGCAGCTCCTGCCCAAAGCCCGCGCCTGCGGCCGCGTGCCGCAGGTGTTGAGCATTAGTTACATTGTGCTGCGCCTGCGGCCGGTAAGTGTGGCCAGGTGAACACCCTCCTACATGCATTGTTAAGAGTGCAAATGGCGGCGGGGTTGCAAGGCTCTTGCAAGACTGACCTGTCCTTACCCGGGATGCTACCAAGCAACACCTGACTGCGAGCTTGGTCATGGTAGCTGCAAGCTAATCTTTAAGACAGGCCCACACATACCCTCCTGGCTGTTGGATATGGAGGCCACACAGGCCGGCCAGCCAGGGAGTGCAGGGCATGTATGGCTGCATGATGGCGTTGCAGCTGCCCGCAAGGGCAGGACCCAGCCCTTGTACAGCGGCAGCATGCTCAGGCGCACCGGCGGCGCGCGTAATTGACTCGTTCATGAGCGAGCCGCCCATGTCGTTGGCGCCGCAGGCCAGCAGCCGCGCCGCGCGCTCGGGGCCCATCTTCACCCAGGAGGCCTGCGCGCAGGCGGGCCGCGCAGCCTGTCGGGGGGCTGGGCCTGTGGCGCACGGCTCTTGGGCCCGGCGCCAGAGCAGCCAAGGCACCCGCCCGCAATATCACAGCTGCAGCTTTCTAGAGCTGAGTGTTGGAGCGCTCTGGCTTTCTTCAGACCAGCCCACAGCTGTGGCGAGGCACGCGCCATACGCTCTCGACTGGGCCTGCATCATTGTGCAGTGCTGGCGACTCACTCTCATCTATCACAGACCGCCAGCAGGAGCGGCATGCCAGCAGGGCACACTGCAGGGCGCCAGACCAGCGCCGCGCAGGCGCGCCTGGATGTTGCGAATGTTGGGCAGCGCCAGGCGCGCGACGGCGTGCATGAGCACGCACTCGCGCAATGTCGGGCCCCGCCGCGCGCGCCCTGCCGCCAGGGCCCCCAAATCAGCTCTCCTCAGCGCCGTGGTGCCACAAAGCAGTCGCGCATCGACTGGCGCCCGTCCGTGACATGGACACTGTGCGACTCGACCTGAGCCGCCGAGCCCCCGGCTCGCTGCGCCGCGCTCCCTGGCACAGGCGCCGGCCGGCGCCGCGCACGCGCGCGCTGGCACAGGGCATCCGGGGCAGCGGGCGGGCGGGGGCGCGCGCCGCGCAGGTAGATGGGCGCCTCCATGTGCACGAACGGCAGCGGCACAAACTCGGTAATACCGCCGGTGCGCGCCTGCAGCGCGCGCAGCTCCACCAGGTGCCGCGCCCACGCGCCAGCGCCCTCCACGTGCCCAAACTGGCACGCGCTCCGGCCCTCAGCAGCGAGCAAGTCCGGCCGCACGCACGCACACCGGCTGCTCTTCGGGCCAGATCTTTGGCACAGGGCTGTATGCATGAGCGCATGCGCAGGCAGCGAGCCGGGCGCCCAATCTGCGGAGTTGCGACAGTGCTGCACAGGCTGCACTTTCAAAGGGCGCGGCGCGCGCCGGCCGGCCTGGCGCGCGCACCATGATGGTGCTGGTAGTGCGCAGCCCCGCCTCATGCGCCGCCTCCACGACCTGCCGGGGCACAGAGCGTCAGCGGCTCGCCCTTGCCCGAACCCGCGCCGGCACTGGCGGACCTGGGCGGGCCGGCCGCGCGCCTGCAGCCACTGCGCGGACGTCAGCTTGTCGGGGCAGATGACGGCGCGCACGGCGTCGCACAGCACCTCGGCCGCGGTGCCCGGCAGGCTGCCCAGGCCCGCGGCCGCCAGCGCCGCCAGGAAGCGGGCTGGCGGCCAGCGCAGCGACGCCGCGCCGTGCCAGACCTCCAGCGGGGAGAACGCGTGCACGTGCGCGCGCGGCGCGCCCGCCTTGGCCGCCGCCAGCGTGCGCAGGTACGTCTCGCCTGCGCAGCCGCGCCTCGCGTCTCACCTTTAGCACAAAGGGCGCCAGGGTGCCGCAGGTGCATGCGCGCGCGCTCTGCGCGCTGGCGCCCGCGCCCGCCGGCGCGAGCACGCCGCGCCTGCGCGCATCGGCAGGCCTGCGCGCGCGGCGCACCTCTGCCCGGGCACACACGCAAGCCTTGCCCGTGTGCGATCCCATGCCAGACGGCGCGCGGGCGGCGCGCCGGTGAACTCCGGGTGGATGCCGCCCTGGATGCAGACCTCGGTTGCGCCGCGCTCCCAGGCCTCCGCGGCGCGGCGCGCTATCTCCGCCTCCGGCAGCAGGTACGGCGCGTCGCGCAGCTCCTCCCCCGCGCGGCCCTGCGCCGCGCGGTTTGCAGGGTGGTGGGCGCGGCTGGCCATGCGGCGCCCGCTGTACCCGTGTCACGGCGCTCAGCGAATTCTGAACAGGGTGCAAGTTGCCCGCTTGTTGCATGCGGCAGGCGAGCAGGCATGGTGTCTGTCAATACGCAGCAGCCAAAGCTAAAGTCAGGCGCAAAGACCACAAGATTACAATAATGCCGGTGTCGTGCAGCATGGGTCGAGCGCACATGAGCCAGCTGCGAGGCCAGCGGGGGCGCGCGCTTTGCTGAACGCGCAGAACGCGCATGCAAACACGCAAACATTCGTGTTGTTGATGTTGCGGTTCACCACGTAGGTGACGTCGTCCCCGCACAGGCGCCTCCGTGCTGTGTCTGCATGTGCAGCTCTCGAAGTGAGTCGCTCACATGATCCCAAACACATGGTCGGCTCACAACACTTCGAGCAAATGCGTGCGAGGCGAGGCCATGCGACATGCGGTCACACACCATTGCAAGCGCACCGCATACCGCGAGCATCCTCGCAACAGTGAGCACCGCCTTGCAAGGTTGAGGGTACTCAAACGCCGCCGAGGCACTCTTGCACAGCATGCCGCGCAGCCCTGGGCAAGTCCTTGCGGCCGGCGCACCGGCCGCGGCGCACACTGCGTCGAAGTCGGCGCCCCGCGCGGCAAATAGCCGCACAATGTCAGCCTCGCTCAGCTCGTGGCCGCCGTCCAGCACCGCGCGCAGCAGGCGCGACAGATCAGGCGCCGGCGCCGGCCGCGCCGCACCCACGAGCAGCCCATCCTCGCCCATCGCGACCGCCCAGCTGCCCGCGCCCGGCCGCAGCGGCGCTTGCGCAGGGCTGAGGCCAGGGTCTATGCCTACGGCGTGCGCTGCAGCGTCCGCGGCCCCCGCCGCCTCCTGGCTGCGCGCCGCGCTCTGCCAGTCGCGTAAGGCGGACGGAGCGCCGCCGCGCGGCCGCTGCGCGTCCGCGCCCGCACGCGCCTGATGCGCGGCCGCGGCCTGCGCCTCAGCGTCACCCCACGTGCCCGCCGATGTCGGCGCCGGGTGCATCTGGCGGTCGCCGCCCGGCGCAGCTGCGACCGCTCCGCGCGCGTCCCCGGCGCCCGCCGCAGCGGCGGCTGGCTGCGCCAGTGCATCGCTGCCGCCTTGCTCGCTACCGCCCGCTAGGCCAAGGATGCCCGTGCCCGTCTCCGCGGCGCGCACCCCCGATGCTCCGACCGGGCGCGGCAGCACGGCGGGTCGGCCCCAGTCTGACCCCGGCTGACCTGGCGACCCCTGTGGACCAGCCGAGGGCCCGGCAACGGAGGGCGCCGCGGCATGCGCGGCGCCCCCTGCGCCCGCGGCCCCGAAGGAGGCAGGCGCCGGCTCAGCGCCGGCCAGCCCGGGGCTCCAGGCGGAGGCGCGCGCGAGGCCGTCTGCGTCGGCCAGGCGCAGCGCCGCGGCGGCCACGCTGCCGCGCCCGCCGGCGCCGTCCAGCCAGCGGCCCGCTTCGGCGATGTACCCCGGGTACGCCGCCAACCTGGGCGCGCATGCGCATTGGTGTAAAGGTGTAAAGGGTGTGTTCCCTACCTGCAGCTGCGCCGCTTCCGCAGCGGCACTCACACGCCATCCTGCCTGTGGCGGCCGCAGAGGCGTCGAGAGCGCCGCCTAGACACGAGACTAGTGCGCTGACAGGCTGCCGCAGGTGCCATGCAACATCACAAAGGGTTCCACTCTCGGTCGAAGACTTTGTAATGTTGTGACAAATCGGGTGCTCAGACGACAGCCGCTACGAGCACAGGCTCTCCCACGCGCGGCCGGGCCGCCGCGCACCGGGGCACCAGCGCCTTGCCGGCGCTCGCCGTGACCGCCGCGAGCGCCTCCAGGTGCGGCCAGGGCGCCTGCGCGCTGCGCCGCCGCCTCGGCTCCCGCGTGGCGCCGTCGCGGGCGTGGGAGCCGGCGGCGCGGGCCGCGCGCCATGCTCTTCAGGCCGAGGTCGCGTCGCCCTCCCATGCCTCTCCATGGCTGCATTGAGATAAGGCAAAGCGCATGGCTGCCGTGAGGCGGCCGCAGCACAGGCTGGTCGCAGCGCAGACGCAGCGCCGCCATCACGCTGTGCAACATATGGGCCGGGGGCGGGCCGCGCCTCTGGGTTGACGTGGTCGCGCGTTAGCGGCGAGATGACCCAGTCGCCCCAGTCGCTGACGCCCGCGGCCAGCAGCGCGCGCCAGCCCTTGCGCTCCGCGCCGCCTGGGCGCAGGTGGAAGTGCAGGTCAGGGGAGACCCTTTCCAGTCGCATGTCCAAGGTGATGCCTGCAGCGGCTGCGCATCACATCCCTGTGCCGGGAGTAGGCTGCAGCAGCGCCCGCCGCGCGCGCGCACGCGACAGCTGCCGCCACTGTCCATGCCAGGCTGCCTGCACAGCTGCATCGAATGGCGCCTGCAGCTGCTCGAGCAGCCTCTGCGTGCTCAGCGCAGGGCGGCACCGGCGGCGGGCGTGAGGTTCGGGGGCGCCTGGATGCCCATGGCGGGGCCGAACAGCAGCCGCGCAACGGCCACCGTCCACAGCAGCTCGTCGAGCGGGGGCTCCGGCGCGCCTGCGCGCGCCGCGCATGCCCGAGGTGCACAGCAGGCCCCGAAACCAGGCTGCGCTGCATGGCCGAGCCTGCGTGGACGACGCCCGGCGCCCGCGGGCCGCTGCCAGCTCGCAGCGTCCGCGCGCCTAGCGCCCTGCGCGCCGGGGCTCGCAAGGGGCGGAAGCGAAGCTGTGGAGCGGCTGATGTGCCCGCGAACTGCAGCAGTTACGTGATGTGTTGGGCTCGGAGCCTGTGAATCTAGGCAGTGGTTCTTGCGCATCCAAGCAGCTGCCCCGCCCACCACCGCCTGCCGTCAAGGAGTTCCCGCATCCCCGCGGTCTAGGAACGGTGTGGTGACTGCCCAGCACATGCGCAGAGAGCGCGCCAGGCGTCGCGGGCACGGGCATGCAGCCAGGGCTGGCAGAGAGCCGGCGCGCGCTTGCGCCGCACCTGCCATCGCGGTGCCACGCTTCGCTCTAAAGTTCTGTATGATGAGTTCCTGGACCCGAAAGGCGCTCTCAGCGGCGCCATAGTGCATAGCTGTCAGAAGCCAGGGCAGATACCTGTGTGCTTCAAAACGAATGGAAAGCAAGGAGTGGGAGTAGGCGCAGGATGCCGCCGGGCTCGCTGCTGAGCTCTAGCACACGCGGCGCGCCTGCAGGTGGCCGTGGCGGCGGTGCAAGTCCAGGAGCAGGCGCAGGTCCGCCAGGCGCCGCCGGCGGCCCTCGCCTATTCCGATCAGCAGGCCGCTGGTGAAGGGCACTGCGGCGCGCCCGGCCGCCTCTATGGTCTCCAAGCGCCGCGCTGGCACCTGCACCGGCCAGCCGGCTGCGGTCATGCCGGCAGCGCACGGCGCGAGCGCTATAGCAGTGCGGCGCGGCGCGGTGCCCTGCGGGCGATTCGACGCTGCCGCGTCAGCAACGCACTGTGAGGTCGCAGGTGCTCTGCGTGACTTTTTTTTTTTTTTTTTTGGCAGTCAAATGCTGAGTGAGTTGTTCACTAGCAATGCTGACCAAAGCAGTCCCTTGCACACACAGCGCATGCCGTGCGCCTCGCCTGAGAGACAGGTGGCAACCAAGCAGTCCGCAAGTCAGCTCGCGGACGGCGCGCGCCTTGTCTGGACAGGCGTGGTGCGCTCCCCCGAACTCGTGCAATGCCGGCTCCGTTGACTCCAGCATCAGTCCCTGCCATCAACCTTGGTGCCTAAAGTTTGCCCGCTCTTACTATCTGCTCTCGCATCAACCCCCAATAGTCTATATACTGCCACTAAACGCACCGATGCATGTGTGGAAGAACACATAGATCGTGCCGCAGCATGCTGTGGTCACATTGCGTCGGGCCCTTGCACTCTGCGGGGCCGCGGACCAGCCTCGCCTGTGCTGGCCGCAAAGACGCGAGGGACCGCAAGCGCTCGCAGCCCTGCAGCGCGCCTGGGAGGCTGACACGCGTCGCAGGCGGAGCAGGTCGGCCTCGCCCATGACGCCCGCATTCACATGGGGCAGCAGGCCCGTGGCTGCCAGCACCGCGCCGGCCGCCTGCGCGACATAGTCCAGCGTGCTGCCGTGCCCCATCATAACCAGCTCCGCCGCGGCCGCCGTGTGCGCCGCCTCTGGCTTGTCGCCTGCGCATGACCCTGCGGGAGTCGGCGGCCGGACGCGCGGTGCGAGACGTTACGGTTGGGGCCGTGCGCGCCCGCACCATGCAGGCATCCCTGAATAGGACTGAAGTGGTGCTGAGAGCGGGCGCACGCCACCAGGACCGGCCATGTGCGTTAGGTGAAAACAGGTTGCGCGGGCATGTGCACGCACAGCGTCCAGACTGATAAGCCTGCATGCATGGGCCTCAGGCAGCATGCCGCAAGGTGAAGCTTTGCACATGTTGGCAATTGCAGGTGTCAGGCTCGCAGCAAAGTGCAGGCCTCCACATGCATGCAACATGCATGACATCCCCTTCCCGTCCTGCAGGTCGGCCCTTGCAGCCCAATATGTGGAGCACACACGCTTCATCTCACGTAGAGCGCCTGCGCAGGGGCAGGGGCGCACCGAGCGTGAACAGCGCCTCCGTGCAGCCCAGCTCAGCCCCGCGGCCCGCGACGTCCAGCACCTCCGGCAGCGCCATGTACGCGCGCCGGCCGGGCACCGGCGGCTGCGCAAAGGTGCAGTAGCCGCACGTGTCGCGGCAGAGCCGCGTGAGCGGCAAGAACACCTGGTCGCCGCAGCCAGCTACCTGAGCCCCTGCTGAACTGAGCGTACAACTGGTAAGCAGACAGGGGCTGGGAAGCGACCTTTGGCGAGAACGTGATTACGCGATGGCCCGCGTCGCGCACGGCGCCCGCCGCTTCCAGCAGCACGTGCATCTCCCGTCCTTCTAGCGCCACGAGCGCGCTGACTTCCTGCTCAGGCACAGCAGTCCACTCTCTCAAACAGAGTATGTTCAAGTTAGTGCATGAGGACTCAGTGTGTAACTCAGTGCCTTCTGCATGTACAACAGCAGAAAGTATAACAGTGCCCACCTCGTCTTGCACATCTGTGTTACCAGACGCAAGGCGTTCGATTGCATCATGCGCAGCAACATGGTTGCGCTGTGCAGCTCTTGTACGCAGACTGGCTGCGTAACGCCCAGATCTTACGTGGTGGACTCGCGCGCTGCCATCCAAGGACGCTGGGACGCGGCTGGTGCAGGGCCGCTGCAGCATTTTTTCTGTCATTCCAAGTCCGATTCAGTAGCACATGCCCAGGCCTGTCTAAGTGCTATCCCAGGACTGTAACAAAAGCAGACAAAAGGAGTACACCATCCTCCCTTTCAGGTGTGTCGAGCTGTGCAATTGCCACAGCTGGTCCACAGTAGGGATTTGGCGGCGAGCAGCCTAGCTCTGGGAGAACTGAGCTGCTATTTCCTGCTCCATCGCCCCACTCGACCTTGCGCACATACAACTTCTGACAGCACACTTCCTATCCTGCTTGCGGTTTTTTTGAGCAGGCATCCAGCAGTGTTCTCAAAATCAGTCCCTGCCTGCACGCAGCTGTACAGTTCATTCACTTTGCAGTGTTGCTTTGACCACACACGAGTCTGTCCAGACTTCTGTGCGAGCAAACATGTTTAGCATGGGACAACGGGCTTGCTAAAGGAGCGTAGCTTCATAGCTACAGCCGCTGGTGCGCGAGGCGTCACCCGCCGGCTGAGCGCGCCTGGCCTGGGCAAGGCTGCAGCCGCAGCACAAGCATGGACAACTGCACCAAGCTCTTTCGAATAAAGAAGACATGCTTGGAGATGCTGCACGACCGGGGCTACCTGGTCTCCCAGGTGACCCGTACACGCACCCCTCACTCACGCCTGCTAGCATGATGTGCGAGTGCAGCGGTGCTGTTCCTTGTCAGTCACCGCTCTGTGCCTCTGCTCCTGTGCACTTCTGTCCTGCTTCATTGCGCTGCAAGCCCAGGACGTAGGCAAGGTTCCAAGGCCCACAAGCTGTCCTGCACCGCTGAGCAGGAGGACCTGGACATGGACAAGGCGACCTTCCGGGAGCAGTACTCCGAGGACCCCAAGCGCGAGGACCTCACCACGCTCGTGCCGAAGCAGGACGACCCCACCGAGCAGGTGCCCTGGCGGGCGCCCTGCCAGTCGCTGTGCGGCGCGCCGTCCGGCCGCACGCTCTCAAGCGTGCCTTGCGCCGACCTGTGTGCTCCCATCGGGCCTTGCGTCGCCCTGTGTGCTCCCATCGGGCCTTGCGCCGCCCTGTGTGCTCCCTTGGGGCCAAATGAAGATGCGGAGGGCGGCAGGCGCGTGAGGCGCAGCGGGGCCGCGGCGCAGATCTTTGTGTTCTTCCCGGAGGAGGTCAAGGTGGGCGTCAAGTCCATCAAGACGTTCGCGGAGCGCATGCGCAACGAGAGCGTGAACCGCGCCATCATGGTCGTCATCGGCTCGCTCACGCCCTTCTCGCGGCAGTGCCTGGCAGAGATGGCGCCCAAGTACTACATCGAGGTGGTGCGCGCCGCGCGCCGCCGCACTGCCTGCTGACGGATCCTTGGCGCTGCTGGCGCGCGCCATCCCGACAGCGTGCGGGCTGTTGGAGGTGGCGTTGGCGTGCAAGGTGGGCGGGACGCGTGCTGACCGAGGCTGGGGTGTCCACCCGCTGTTCCGCAAGCGCTCTATACCATGCCTGCATGCTGCCGCTGCTGCAAGTCAAAGGTGGTAAGCCGTGGCTTCCGCGCCGGGCCGCAGTTCAGCGACGCGGAGCTGCTGATCAACATCACGAAGCACGTTCTCGTGCCGGAGCACCGCCTGCTGACGCCCGATGAGAAGAAGGGGCTGCTGGAAAGGCGCGCATAGCCTGACCTGGCGCCCTCCGCATGCGTGCCTCTGGATGTGCATGCAGCCTGAACGAATCAGCAAGGGTGCACTGTATGAAACGACATCCTTGATCGGCTAGCCTTTGCCAAGCGCTTGCCTGATGCCAATTGCCTTATGCCAGGCCTAGCCTCCGCATCAGAGGCAACACCGGGCTACTCTGCTGCCTTGAGTGCAGTGACAGCTGCGTGTGCTTGCTGCGAGAAAAGCACAGCCTAGAGAACCTATAACAAGCTTGCGTGAGCAGTGCTGGGCCAACAAAGAGTCGGATGGCAAATGAGGTCTGGAGCCAAGTGACCAATGTCAGCCCACTGAGCCGGGCAATTGCGCAGGTACAAGGTGAAGGACACGCAGCTGCCGCGGATACAGTTCAACGACCCCGTCGCGCGCTACTATGGCATGCAGCGCGGCCAGGTGGTGCGCATCGTGCGGCCGTCCGAGACGGCTGGGCGCTACGTCACGTACCGCCTGTGTGTATGAGCGCGTGCGGCATGAGCTGGAGTGCCAAGGCTGACCAGCCTCCGACCAGCCTGAAATGGCCCCGAGAAGGCTCGGCCTATGATGATGGCGTGTATCGACTAACCAAACCTATGACTTTTATAGCTATGCGCGTGCAGGCCCTGTCGTGCTGTAAGCATGTGTTTGGGCGCTCCGTGGCAGTATGGATTGCACTTCTCGACCGACTTGCAGGCTCTTGCCAACCCATCATTACACGCTCATATCCGGGCAGAGCTGGCGAGCGCCTGGCATTTGCACGCGCTGCCTGAGCGCTGCAGAGCTGCCATGCGCTTGCCTGCCCTGTGAAGCCCCACTCCAGCCGTGACATGTCAGTCACTCCCAGCATGCAAAACACAGAGCAGCTATAGCATATCAGTATCCATGTAGGCTCACATCGAGCCTCACGCTCGCAGGCTTGGCCAGTGGTGCGCTGCGCCACATGGCTAATGCCTGCACACCAAGGTGAACCCTCCAACACACCGCCCCCGCCACTGTTCATAAACCGACAGGGGGCCAGTCCTGAGCAATGAGCGCAGGCACTGGCATGCGCAAAGCATAGCCTGGTTCAGCAGTGCTGATCGGTACGAAAGCACTCTTTCCACCGGCGCAACCATTGACAGGCCAGCGCAAACCATTTGCCAGTGCAATATGCAAAATTTGTTAGCAAGAAGCAGACCCAGTTGCCAGAAAGCTATGATGACTCCAGAGAGTGGGTGCTATCTCTGCAAAACAGCTGCAACGCACCCGACAGCGCCACACATGGGACGCTAGGCTCTACATACGCAGGAAGGAAACATTATACTAAAGCGTCCCTGTCCAGACGGCACGTCCAAGGAAAGCGCGGCTGTGCCCACACTATGCTGCCCTCAGTCAGCGCGCTTGTGCAGCAAGTCAGGCGCATAAAGAAGGGCACGAGCAGCTGTCTGAGGCAAAACTGGTCAAGGGGCGCTTCCTATCATGGGCAGCCCGCGGGCTTTTCCACCCCCCCCTGGCCCACACGCATCCGGCCACTGGTCACCCCGCCGCGCAGCGCGCCCCATGTCAACCTAGGGCGCTCCGCACGTGGACCAAAGCATGAAGCACTGCATCGGCAGCAGCGACGCAAGCAGTACGATCAGCCGCTGTGCAGGCCGCCCAGACCGGCGCCGGGCGTGAGGCCGAGCGTGCTGTTGATGTGGTCGGCGATCGCCTGCAGCAGCGCGCCCGTGCTGGCCGGCTTGGTGAGCGCGGGCGTGACGCTCGGCGAGGGCGTGCCGCTCGGCGCCGGCGTCGGGTTGACCAGGTTCAGCTGCGGGCCCTGCGCAAGCGCCGACGCAGCCCTGGTCAGGCCGGCAGAGTTTTCACATGCGCCTGCCTCCAGCCCTTGACCGGCTTTAAGTTGACCTTTAAATTCATTCATTTAGATGGGATGCGACGACAAGCTGATGCATGCATGTATGAGGGGCGGCCGCCCCGCCTCGACCAGCATGACCATGCCAGACTTGAACAGCCTGTCATGCGGCTCGCTCCCTGCGGCCCGACCAGGGCAAACCGGTGCAGTGCATGCACGGCTCAGCGCAGGCGGACAAGCACAGACACCCTGAGGCAGGCAGGCAAAGCATCTCGCATCCTGTCTGGCTCCGCATCGGAGCCTGCAGCGGCGTGCCTGCAGGATGCCCGCGTCGAAGCCGGGGATGGTCAGCGACTTCTGCACGTTGGAGTCGAACAGCGCAAACAGCTGCTTCAGCTGCGCGCGCGCACCCCGCCAAACGCGCGTCACATCATGTGCGCATCACATGCACCCCGCCACACATGCATGACTCGGTCCGGCGCGCGCGCGCCCAGCGCTGAAGCCGCGCCGCGCCCGCAGCGCACAGCAGCGGGCGCGTGCGTGTCCAATGCGCAGCAACGTTGTGCTGCGCCTGAGCATGTGCCATGGCCGGCAGCGCCGCGGCAGCAGTACGTCTGCAGCCTCCCTGCCCTGACAAGCGTGCTACCTGCCAGGGCCCAGCATATGCAGCACGGAGACGACAACGCATGGCGCTGCGCAGCTGACGCAATGCCGGCTGCAGCACGAGAGAGGCGCGTCGGGCGGACGGGGCGGCCTGGCGCACCGTGGTGATGATGATGTCGGGCACCGGCGGCGTCGACGGGATGAAGAGCGTGCTGTTGTTGAGCACCGCGCTGAAGTGGTCGAAGATCTGGGCCAGGTCAGTCACGTTGTCCGCTGCGCGCGGCAGCCCGCGCTTCACGCGCCATGTTCCCTATCCCTTATTTTGCGCCATATTTGCTCTCTCAAAAATAACACACTTACGGCGCAGTGCCAGCCTCCACCATGTGGTGCCCTGCCAGAGGTACATCCACGGCAAGTGGAAGGACGCAGCAGCAATGGGCGACATGGGCCATGGAACCAGCGGCAGAGTCCCTGCAATTCCCTTCTCTCCAGCCCAGCATGCAGCAGCCAACACCGCGGCGCTGGAGCGGGGCTGCCGCGGATCAGACATGGGGCCGCGCGCGCGCGCACGTGTGTTGAAGTTGGGGTAGACCAGCGTGTCGGCGGTAAGGCGCCGGCCCGTGCTGGGCGTGACCTGGGCCTGCAGCAGCGTGAGGTTGCTGCGGATGGCCTTGGTCAGCGCCGGGTTGAAGACGCGGCCAAACAGGATGTTGGAGGACACGCCCGGGTTCTGCGCGGCGCGCGCGGGCAACCCCGTCAGCCCCCGCCACATGCCTGGCGGGTCTGGTCGCGCATAGACCCTGCGCGCCGCGGCGCTCGCCCTCCAAACGCGGCGGCGCAGAGCCCGCGCGTCCGCTCTGGCGCGCGGGTCCGCCGCGCGCCGCGCCACGGTGTTCCTGCGGCGTCCTTGAACACGCGGGGCTCGTGGCCCATCGTGTCCTCGACTGGGGCGAGCACCCCTCTTGAGCGCGGCCAGCTCCAGCCCGGCTAAGGCCACCGGGCCAGCGGGCCCACTCAGGCGCTGTACTGCGCGCCCACACTGGCCGAGCGCGCGAGGTGCGGGCGCCCTGGCGCGCGGGGCGGCGCGCCTCAATGAACGTCTCGGTGTAGTTGCTCTGGAAGCCCTGGTTGAGCACGAGCAGGCGCGCGCCCGGGTTGGGCTGCCACCCGACCGGCTTCCGGAGCGTGAAGTCGTCGATCACCAGGCCGCTCTGGCTGCCCAGGCTCTGCGCGCGGGCGCGCCCTCGTCCGGAACATGCATGCAGAGGCACCCTTGGGCGGGTGCCAGGCGAGCCAGCGGGCAGCAGCCAGACGCCCAGGCAGGGCAATGACGGACTGGCTGACCCGCGACTGCGCTGCACGCTGTTGAAGCCCTTCCGGAGGAGGCTGTTGGGCGCGCGCTGCTTTGGCTCAGGAGATCCAGGGGTGCAAGCGACGCGGCCGGGAGAGCGTGCGAGGCGGGCAGCGGCGGGCCCGTGCGCGGGTGCAGCACACACCCGCGCCGTGGGGGCGCGCCTGGATGTGGAAGTGGGTGGCGTTGACCTCGCCGCGGATGTAGCCGTGCTCCAGCGCCACGACCTCGAAGTACGGCAGGTTGTTGGGGTTGACGAACCAGGTCAGGTCGTACTGCGCGCGCCGCGCGCGCCTCAGCGGCCAGCGCCAGGGGCGCACGCGCTGCTTCGCTGTGCCTGGTCTGCAGGCAGCCGCTACAGGCGAACACTGCTGGCCGCGCATGGTGCATGTGCTCCGTGCATGAGCACCCCGCCAGGCATGCCCAGGCTGACGCCTGCCAGAGCTCGTTCCCGCGAGTGCAGGGGCAGTACTAATGAAGAGCATGCGAGCATGAAAGCGAATCAGGCACCATGCTGACTTACTAGTGTTGCCGCCACTTGCACATGACTGATGCGGCATGATGCAGACTGGGAGAAGGGAAGCCCGCGGGCGCGCACGCCGCCGTTGCCGATGTCCACGTTGACCGGGCCGTTGTTGACGGCCACGCCGTTGTTCAGCGTGGTGCCCAGGCACTGCTTCTTCAGCACCGGGCACGTGCGCTCTGCGCCCGGCCGCGCGCGCGGGCTCGCGGGGCAACACGCGCAGCAGCGCGCCTGACCTCATGTGACGCCCCACAGGGTGCAGCACATCCCAAGACGCTCTGCACATGGGGTGACAGGCTCCTGCAACGAAGGCGCGGCGTGCAGGGCCGCGCACCGTACACGTGCACGTGACCTGCGAGCCAGCAGAGCGACGCGTCAGCCGGGGGTGGCCCGATGTTGCAACAGCGCGGAGCACGCGCAGGGGAACAGCTCCAGGAGCGGGGGTGCCGCGCGCGCACCGGACCAGGTCAGGTCCACCTCGTACTGGAAGAACACCTCCTCGAAGGCCTCGCGCAGGTCGGCGGCCACGCGCAGGTCGGACGCCAGCAGGCCGCCCTCCAGCGAGCTGGTGTAGATGGGCCTGCCGCGGGGGGATTGGCTAGTAAACGCCCTGGCAGCCTGGCATGGCTGGTCAGGCAGCCCGCCCGCCCATGCCCAATGCCGCCAGGCGCCTCCGGGCGCGACTATGTAGCCGCGCGGAGGGCTCAGGGCACGCTGGGTCGCAGCAGGCGGCTTGACATGCGCCCCGCAGGGCAATTTCAAATCACTCTGGCGGTTGTATGCACGAGCAGCAGGATTGATCCATCCTATGCAACACGTCTGATGGGCACCATTGGTGCCGCAGCATAATACGAGCGAGGCTGGCACCCAGCAGGCACCCGCGCACAGGGCGCAGGCCGGCGTTTGCGCGCGCCTGTGGAAGCCGACAACAATCCAGGGCGTGTTGTTGCGGTTGACAGCTTGCAGGTCCGCCACCGCGAACTTCTGTTCAACGGCGAGCGCGCACGCGCCACCGTCAGTGACGGGCCCGGCAAGGGGGAGTCAAGGAGCCGCGCCGGGTCGCGCGGAGCCCCTTGGCGGCGCGCACCCACTGCACGCTGCCGGCGCCGAAGGGCTCCTCCGTGGACAGCTGCAGGAAGTGAACGGGGCCCTGGCTGAAGCTGTACCTGCGCGCGCGCGCCGCACCCGGGCGAGGGCTCGCATGCGCCGGACGAGCGAGTGCGCGCAGGGGTGGGGGCGCGCGGCGCCGGCGGCGCTGCCGCACCACTGGCCGGTGGCGTTGACGGTCTGCTGGGGCGCGGGCATCTGCAGGCGGAGCTGGTAGGGCTTGCCTGCGCAATACAGGGTAGAGTCAGGATACGCCCTGCCAGTGACGGCACGTGCCGGAGGCAGGCAGGGCAGGTGCGGCTGCCGACGCGGCCATGATAGCGAGGACGAGTCGCGGCGCGGCCTCTGCATCGTGCGGGGCGCATGTCTCGCGTGATCCCGCCCAGTGTGACGCGCAGGGCCCCGGATGCGCACCGCACTCGCCGCCTGCGCACGGCGCACACTGCGCGTCAGCAGGGCCGAGTTGAGCGAAAGATGCGCGGCGGCTGATCGCAGCCGTGCAGCCATCAAGCGCAGGCGCGCGCAGGGGGCGCGCCGGAGTCCGTGCGCGGCTGCAGGGGGTCGAAGCGGTCGCCTGCGCGGCGCGGCTGACCCCGGAGCGTGAGACACACAAGCGCTTGGCTGACGCGCCTGCCGCAGAGGGCGCCGCTGGCAGCGTGCAGCTGAGCAGGGTGCGCGCGCCTGTGTTCGGCCAGTCGCGCTCGTGATTGCCCGGCAGCCTGGGCGCGCGCCGCCGCGCTGTCAGCACAGTGCGCCGGGGCATGCATGCGCGGCTGTGAGCCGCCCCGTCACGCAGTGACTGACATCCAGGGGCAACGTGGTCTGGCCAGGCATGGCCAGGAATGGATTGTGAGCAAGTGCTGAGCAGCGTTGTGCAATGTTTCTGTAGGAAGTGGGGTGAGGCAAGCGCATGCAGTGTGGGCGCGCACGTCATGATGGGCGCCTGACGGAGGACGGGCAGGTACTGCTCAAAGTACTGGTCCCTGGAGCAGCGCCACGCTGGTGAGATCGCTCACATGGGAGACGACCAGCATGCTCCCATGGCAGCGTGATCAAGAGCAGGAGCGAGGCAGGAGCAGAGCCCCTGACATGACCTCGGGGCGCAGTTGGCACGCACCACTGCGAGACGGAGCCCCTGCGCCGGGCACAGAGGCTCATCAGGCCCGGTGCATGCGCCGCTGCTGCAGGCCGTGCAGGGCGCTGACACATGGCGACCTTCCCAAAGCTTCGACCTACAAACTCCCGCACACTCTGCCCCGTCCAGCACAGGCAGTGCACACAGCCGCCACCAGGGCCCCGCACCGGGCGTAGCTGATGTCGCCCTCGTGGAAGAACAGGGTGGGCTTCCACGTGGGGATGTCGGCCAGCAGGCGCTGCACCAGCGGGATGGACGCCGCCTGCTCCGCCTGTCGCGCGCGGCATGCATGCCGGGTCAGCCAATGCGGGGCGTCTGCCTGCTTCACGTGGTATATACTAGCGCTGGTAGGCAGCCAGGTTGCCTCTCAGGAACACGGCCTCCTTTGGCAGCGGCCCACAGCGGCGCGTCCTGGGAACTCATGCTGTGCGGCAAGCGGCCAGGCACCACATGGCACGCCTGTCACTGCGGGTGCGAGCTGGTCCAGTACCTGCTCAATCTCCCACACGTCGTAGTCCGCCCAGTACGCCTCATCAGTCGTGCCTGCGCGTGCGAGCGCGTTTTTTTCAAGGAAACTGCATGAACTGGCGCGTCTTCAAAGCGTGCAAGTAGTGGCTGGTGAGCGCATGCAGGCCGCCGCACAAGCGGCCATGTCTTGTCAGGTGCGCGTCCGGCGGGCCGCCAGGCCGCGCACCAATGGGCGACGTCATCAGAGGGTCGTAGTCCTGTGCGCGCAAGCGGCGCTCAGACGCATGTGACCGCGAGTGGCCACCAGTGAGCTGGCAGAGCCTTATGCAAATATCTGCAATAATGCATCATGTCGGCAGTGCGTGCATCCACAATGGCCGCATGCGTGCCAGGCGAGCGCCCTACCTCAGAGTAGTCGTACTCGTTGCTGTCGTCTGCGCAGGCAGCACAGCACAGCCTCAGGCGCTGGAAGCCGCCCGGGGACAGCAGAGCTTGCCTAGGCCTCTGTGCTCAGGCGTGAAGGGGCATCCGTGCAGCTGCATGCAAGCCCCCAGGCACAGGCTGCGGCGGCAGGGACGGGCAGCGCGCGGGGGCGCCCTGCATGACGCCAGCCGCTGACCAGAGCATATAGAGAACCCCGACCTTGAGGTACGACAGGTCCCCCTGCCCTAGCAAGACCCCGCCCGCAAGCCAGGGCCCCGACCTGCCACGGCCTGCCCGGAGTCCGCCCAGGCCAGGAAGCGCAGCTGGCTGCCCGCGCCGACCGCGGGCGATGTGGTGAAGCTGGCCTCCGGCGCCATGACCTTGGTGGTCGCGTCGCCTGCGCCGGGGCCGAGGCCAGCGTCAGTGGCCGGCGGCGCAGCGGGGAGCCGCCCGCGCGCGTTGCCGGGTCGCGGGCGCGCGCGCTTGGCCTGGCGGCTTCCGCGCCGCAGAAGCGCATGGGAGCGCGCGAGCGGCTTTCTGAGCTTCCCCTTCCTGTAAGGACCACAACGTAGCAGAGCAAGACAGACACAGTCCGCATGCATCATGCGCTGCTGCGCCTACCAACACACAAGACACATGCTGGTCATGCAGTGCACCCAGCGCAGCCACCATTCGCTCTGCTGCGGACTCGCAGGTGAGCAGAAGTGAGGGCAAGCGGGCAAGCCGCCGCCGCACCGTAGGTGTAGTAGTACGTCGTGCTGGGCGCCAGGCCGCGGATGGTCGCCGCGTTGAACGTGCCCGGGTTGAAGTAGCCGTACGTCGCGGCGATGCCGCCGCACATGTCGCTGCGCAGGTAGGTGCTGGTGGCGCCGTTCGCGGTGATGGGGTAGGGGCCGCCGGGCGTGGTGCCCACCATGGCGATCGGCGCGCCCACGTCGCGCGTCGTCCACTGCACGACCACCTCCCTGCGCGCGGATCGATCTCCTAACCCTATCCCTTTCCCTTGTCGCATGCGGACAGGACTGGCGCTGCATGCATGATCATGCACAAGAGGTGCGCGCAATTGTAGTTGGCAGTGCTGGCACTGCCTCTGCCACGTCTAGAGCATGCTGCAGCGGCGCGGCTTCGCTGCGCCGCAGGGGTGCACCACAACAGCGCGCACGCATGTAGCCTAGCCGCTCCAGGGCCGTGCCTGTTTGTGGTGGGCCCCTGTCGTCCTAGACAATGCTGCCGCATGCTCTTCTGCACCGATCGCAGGCACGGCAGGGCGCAGCGGCTTTGCTCCTGGGGTCCTGGGCGACTGCTTCGGCGATGGCCAAGCGCGCACTGCGCTGCAGGCGTGCACCGACCAAGCTGCGCACCCGGGGGTGGAGGTGTACGACAGGTGGCCGTGGCGCGGGTCGTTGGGGATGGCGTTGGTGATGGGCACGCTCTGGCCGACCACCTTCGTCGCGTTCCTGCAGGGGACACGCGGGTCGGGAGCGCGCCGCCATGCGCGTATGTCCGTGCGCATAAGGCTCGCTGCTGAGCTAGCACGCAGGAGATTCCATGATTCAGCCATGCGCGCCGAGCCACACGACCATGCCGCTGTTTGCGCCAGCACATTCCACGTGGCTGCGTGTGTCGTGCTCAGCTGCCAGAGAGCCCTCGCGCGTTGCCACACTCGATCCGACTGCATGCCATGCAAGCTTGCTCGGAGGCGGCAGGCCGTGCGGCGTACCAGCCGACCTGGCCCGCGGAGCCCGGGACGGTGGTCACGTTCTTGAAGTAATAGAACACGGTGTCGTACCGCTGGTTGAGCACCTGAAACCTGCGGACGTCGCGGGCCAGCACAGTCAGCGTTCCAGGCAGCAGTGTGTGCATGCAGTTTGGTTGTCGCGTGACCCACGCGGCGTGGCCGCCATGCATGGTTGCCTCCGCCCGTCCCCCAGGCAGCGCTTGTACCAAGCCTGAGGTGAGCGTATTACGGCGCTGTTGGTGCAGCGATGGAGTGCTACTGATAGACAGACACATGATTAGAGGCTGTCTCGTGCAGCACTGCACGAAACAAGACCGGCAAGGCTATACGCATGGCGTTTCTGCCGTTCTGCATGATAAGAGCGCCAGAGCAGTGCGGCTACGCTTGCAGAGGCGCCCTGCATGTTGGACTTCCTGTAGTACAGCTGCGGCCTGGCCGTAAGGAAGCAGGGGGACTTCAGGAGCTGGTCAGGGCGGGCCCGCATACACAAGGCTGCCAGACGAGCTGTAGCCGCCGCTGGCCAGCGCATAGCCCGGCGAGCGGTTGGCCCACTGCCACCGCAGCGGCGACAGGGTGTTCACAGTGGTGTTGGGCGCGTTGACGTACAGGGCAATGCCGTCCGCGTTCGTGGGCGCGGTCACGCCGCTCCAGGACACCTGCCGCCTCGTTCAGACACGCTGGGGCATATGCTGCGCCGCAGCTGCAGTATGCCGGCGGGGAGGCCCCTCAAGGCCTTCCCAGCGCGCTAAGGACGTCAGGAGGACGAGGGGGCAGTGACACAGAGGGCACACGCATGGAGAGGCGCGCACCGTGACATACTGGCTAGATGTGGTGTAGGTGCTAATGTTGGTGGCCACGCTCAGGCCAGCCTGGATGTTGGGGAAGGTCTCGCCCGGCGTGAGCAGCGCGCTCGCGCACCCGGCAGCCAGCAGCAGGGCGCTGCCCAGCAGGCACAGCCTGCTTGCAAGCATTGCGGCGCGCAGATCGCCACACGCTGCCAGAGGCTGCACCTAACACCAGCCGCTGTCAAGGCCCCTGAGGCTGGTCGGGACTGCGGCTCAAAGGCGCCCGGTTCTCAGCTGCCGGGCCACTGATGCTTGCGTGCCTACAGGCGAAAAAGCACAGTCAGAGTGCCTTCGCGTGTATGCGTTCTTCAGGTAGCCTACGCGGTCGTGCTGGGGCAGCGTGGAGCTGAGTGTGTGTTTTGGCAAGCACCCATCCTGCGCGAATATGCACGTGATATGCAAGCACCACGTAACGGCCTGGCCGTGCAGCCGGTTGAGGCGGTGTGGTTCTCAGCACGCCATCGGGTGTGAGCCAGCAGTGATAGCCCTGCAAACCTTTAGCGTTGCACCCAGTTACACTGCCACTGTCAAATAGCAGGGAAGTACCTTTGCAGCTAACAATGGGCTGCAATCTCTCCAAAGGCCTCTGCTCCAGCGTTTCAAGGAAAGCTGCTATCTGCTAGCTGTGCTGCTTGTTTTTGAGACCGCGGAGGGTTAGGGTCCAGGGTGCACGTGCCTGCCCAAGCTTTCTTCCCGTGCACTGCACGGCATGCTCTGCAGGAGTAGAGACTGACCCAAAAAAAATTCGACATTCGCTGCCTGCTGACGTGCCTGATGACTGGCACTGACGCCTGGCTTGGCCTCAGGCCCTGCTTAAGGCGGGCCGCTTTCAGCAGTACGTCTTGCATTGATTACAGCTTTCTGACTCATGCTTACTGGCCTCTCACATGCATACCTGCAGTCCTAGAATGCAGGTGCAGCGACGCAGGTGAGCTACAGGGGCAACACTCGGTTGATGCACACTCAGCGGCGTGCGCCGCGGTCTGCCTCGAGCGCTTTCCGTATGACCAAGTCGCGCACCTGATGCACCAGGCCCACCTGGTGCACGCGCGAAAGACGTGGACGTCCAACCATGCATGCACTGACAAGGCATGGGCAGGTTTGCACGCTTGAGTCATTGCGAGTCAGCGAGTGCAGCGCGCCAGCACCATGATGCCCTGCCTGTCAAGGACATGCATGCCCCTGATCATTTGCTGCATGCACAGCGCATGCAGGGTTCTGCACACTTGCCCCCTTTTTATAATGGCTTGCTGCTGCCGCAGCCTGCCAACATAGTTTGCCACTGGAACGCAGGCAAGAAGAGGCCAGTTTCTGGCCGTGCCTGACAGCTGGAGAATTATTTGAAAATGCAGGTTGATGGTGGATGCGCAGGGACATCACTGCTGCATGAGCAGGCGCGCCTGGCGCCGCAGCAGTGCGATAGCCGGTGACGTATCCGCGAGCTTGTCATCCGGCAGCACCGCGAACGAGCCGGGCTGCGGCGCGTTTGCAGCCGCCGCCGCGGCAACTGCCGCTGCGACCTCCGGCGGCGGCGCAAGCGCCACCTCCGCCGAGGGCGACAGCCATGCATTGCTCATGGCGTTGACGCTGCCCTCCCGCTCATCCTGCAGGGCATGGCTGTGGGGTGAAACTGCATGTCAACAGGATTTGCTTGAACAGGCCTGCACTTTGCAGAGCTGGTCCAGAAGGTGCAGTATGCTTGGTTTAGGCAGACGTTCATGGGGACACCCACACGGTGAACGAGGATTGGTAGGGTGGCATTAACCCATGCGAGGCCCAGCACCTCCAGGCGCAGTGCATTGGCAACCATCAGGGCCACGCTGTGGGCACCGAGGGCCGTGTCGTCACCGGCGCCGCCTGGCGGCTGCGCCCACGCCCAGCCGGGCGCGCCGCTGCCGCCCGGGCGGTCCACACCAAGCTGCAACGGCGGCGCATGCATGGATCGCCAGCGACAAGTACTTGCATGGCAAACAGCTTGTCAAGCCCGCAGGTTCTGCGGACACCCCAGCACATCACGCCTGCTGGGTTGGAGGGGTGCAGGCACTATTAGGTGTCCACCTAAGTATAGGTTGCGCGCTGTTCTGATTAGTACAGACTGTCGTACAGCATGGCGTAGCGGCGTACCTCATTGCAAGCGGGAGGGGTGCGTCAATGAGTGCGCCTACCAGAAACAGAATTTTGGCATGCTAACAAGTTTGGCAGCAGACTTCAGAGCATGCAATCCAGAGCCCCCACAGCTACATCCCGGCACACCTGAGCGAGCGCGATGTAGGCCGTGCTGAGCCACTGCGCGAGAAGCGCGCTGGTCGTCTCCTCGGCCGAGCCCATGCCGGCTATGGGTAGCACAATTCCGCTCTGCAGCAGCTCCTGTGGCTGGAGTTGGTCAAACACCGCCTGCGCTGACAATCCCTCCCTGCCGCAGCACTTTAGCTCGAGAAAGGCGGCCAGTCCAGCCACCTCTTGACCTGGGACATGTGTAATCGAAGCAGTGCAGGGTGGCAGCAGCGAGCTTGTGTATCTGCACTTCAGGTCTTCACAAGTCGACAGGTCATGCATGAGCAAGCGGGCGCCGCACCGGTAGCAGTGGAACGCGTCCTCAACAAAGGCAGTCACGCTGAGCAGCGAGCCGCCCAGCGCGCCGATGAAGGCCACCTGCAGCCGCACCGCTGCCGCGCGCGCCTCCAGCTCCGCCACTGCGCACGTTCGGGTGCTGGTGGGGTTCAGTGCGACACGTGCATGCACCAAGCGATGCAGCTCAGGTGGGCGCCATTACATTTCATGCAAGACCGCACATTACATGCGCAGCAGCGACCCAGCCAACCCAGCGTGATGAAATCTGCCATCGGCGGAGCCAGAGCGCGACGCACTGCCTTTATCTCGGCCACTGGTCACCCTTCACAGCATGCAGGTCACCATGAACCGCTGTGCCTGTGCCGATGTGCCACACTCCAGTCAAGAGCGGGTCTTGCATAATGAGGCTGCACAACTCATGGCTTCCATAGCGGCAGTGCAAGGCCGTCTCAGCAGGCTGAAAGTGGGCCATGAGGCACCCATTCGCACACGTCAGGCAACAGGGGCATGCATGCTCCCCCGCACCATTGCCGCCCACGAGGGTTGCCAGCTCAGCGCGGCGATCATCGGGCAAGAACCCGTAGATATAGTCCACCGGCACGCCGTGCGCCATGGGGACGTTCACTCCTGCCGCCATGTCTCGGCTGCAGTTGACAGGGCACAACGTTCCTAGAAGCACTGGAGCACTGGATTTCAATTTGACTGCAAAGCGGCGCCGGCACCGATGTCACGCACAGTAATTAGCAGGCAAAGCAGACTCGCACACCCTTTGACCCATGCGCCCATGCATCAATCTAGCTATTGCGCACGCTCGGCCTTGTAGCTTGAACCGCTTTTTACGTCCTGGTGGCCAGACCACCAGGACCAGGGCCGCACTGGCTGCATGGCAGTGGCAGCCGTTGTGTCAGGCAAGGTCGTGACAAACCTGGCACGGCTGCGGGCGACGAGTCATCGCCCGCGCCGGAGCTGGAGTCCTCAGCAGAGGAGTCTGGGTCCTCGCCAGCCGCCGGCGAGAGCACCGACGCGCCCAGCGGCGCAGTGGTGGGCAGCCCGGCATCACGGACGACCTGCAGTTGCGATACATGTGCAGTGCCGGGGGAGCAGCAACTCATGCAGAAGGTGTGGTTGGGACCCTTTGCTGCAAGGACATTAGGTAGCAGCGCTAGGTCTGAACAGAAGCTGAAAAGGCAATGGCAGGCTCAGGGACAGGTTGCCAAGCGCAGCTCAGAAACGCTAGACACGTTCAAGCGCCTGCGACATGTGACCTGCACCTAAGCATGTTCCAGCCAGGTACACTATGTGTGAGCAGGCCCAGAAGGCGCAAGCTGCAGGGCGCGAGCGGGTCGCGCGCATCGCAGGGCAGGGTGCAGGGCGCGCCTCGAGCGTGAGGATGACGAGCCGCGTATTCTGCTGCATCAGCGCGGCAAAGGGGCTCAGGCCCTGGCCGCCGGCGGGCGCCGCGAGCGCCTGCGTCAGCAGCATGCGCCGCGAGTCGAAGCCGCCGCGATACATGCCCACCGCCTGCGCGACCAGCCGGCGCATGCCGGCCTCGCCGGCGCCGGCGCCGGCGCCGGGCGGGCGCCGGGGCCGCCGCGCGGCTGCCTGGGCGGGGCGGGAGCGTCAGCTAGGGTAGGTCAGGGTGTCAGATCAGGCCTGCATACAAGCACACCGGGCGTGGTGCAGCCCACAGTCATGTTCCCGAGCAATAAGCGATGCACATCACATGTGCGGAACAATGCACCGTCCCCAAGTAAAAGATACAGGCAACGTTCAAATAATGCATGCGCATAGTCTTACCTGCTAATTGGTACAAGGCGTGGCAGAGTATAGCCGGCATGGGAGGCTGCAGTTGGCTGCACACCTCAGCGTGCTGCTGGACACCGATCGCATCCAGCGTCAGCAGCACAAAGCCGGCCCATGCAAGCGCAGTCTCTTGCTCTATAGGCGCCAGCAGCCGGCCGCCGGACTGCAGCGCCGCCATTGCCAGCGCGCTCTCCAGGTCGCGCAGCGTAACTCCTGGTGATCAGATAAAAACGGCCGTCAAGGTGATGTGGTACCCAAAGTAGTGTATGCTTGTGAGGCTGACACAGCACTCCTCCGCCACGCTGTCTGATGCTTCAGGCCTGACGCGTCAGGCTCGAATAGGAAAAGGCACCTTAGCATGCAAAGGTGCAACGCTTGCAGGTGCTCACATAAGATAATGCAGGGCCCCCCAGCTCGCTCAGCATGACACCATGCACTTATACATTGAATGGCTTCCATATGCTGTGGCACCAACGTGCCGCATGCACAGGACAAAGCAGTCTCTTCAGGGCCCATGCTTGCGCAGCCTGTAACACCGTACACCCTTATGCTGCAAACGACACTCTGGTCTGGTGATAGATAGACTTCTCCAGCTGCGTGAAGCAGAGCACGTGTAAATGAACTGAGCCCCGCGCACTCATGCCCAGCATGCACTTAAGTGGAAGAAGGTGAGCTGCGGGTGCTGAAACACAGCTAAAATGGCCCCCAGGTACGAATCGCAACGGTGAAATTATATCATCACTGTCATTGGTTTGCTGCGCATCTCACGTATTCCCAGCGGCTAAAGGCAGTTCAAAGCACAGCCCTGGTGTTCAGGCTACATGTTGTGCCTGTCTCGGCAGCACCCAGGCCTTCTTCAAGCTGGGAAAGCACACCCGAGCGGTGCGCCTCCAGAACAGTCTGTATCAGGCAGCGCGCCGCAAACAGCGAGCGGTTCTGGCTAGCCAGGTAGGCGAGCAGCACTGCACGCAAGTAGCCTTGCAGCTCTGCATCCTCCTCTCCTGCCTCCTGCACGCTCCGATTAGAGCCAGAGGCTGACAGCTCAGGTGACTGGCGCATGTTTGGCAAAACTGTTTTGCCCGTGCTACTTGCCAGTATACTTCTCAGTTGTTGAGAATCTACCGCCTTGCAGGTGTGTATCTCACTATGACAGGGAATAGATGCACGTGTGCAGGTGTGCAAGCACCTGGCTCTCTAGAATTGCACCGATGCGTCTGCCCATCCAGCGGCGCAGCTGGTAGGCGCTCAAGCTTTGCTGCTTGTGCACCCAGTGCCTCCTACGTGTCAACGTCCAGGGCAGCGCCTGCGCATCCAGGGCAGGATGGCAGGGCTTCAAACACACGCAGCATCTGTGATGTATCCAGTGCAGGTCACGCAGGATACCGCTGGCCATCCGTGCAATTGTGGAATTAGTTTCGAACGACGCCACAACATGCATGCAGCCTTGCATGTCTAGGCCCGAGGACGCACCCTCACCAAAGCGGGTCAGGGCATCCTGCTTCTACAAAGTAATACATCAGTATAGCCTTGCAAAGACGGGAGCCTTTGTCTGAGCGTGCCTCAGCTGCAGCAAGGACTTCAGGCGCTCTGCGGCCAGCTTGGTGACCAGGCTGCCGCTCGCCGCGGCTCCGGCTGGGCCACAGCGCCCGGTCGCCCTTGCTCCGCCACAGACATACAATGGCCGACCCTGAGGCCATTGCCAAGGTGTGCTGCGTGCTCGACTATTGCTGCGGCCCACGCAGCGCAAAAGCAATGCGCCATGCCTGCAACTCAGCTGCCGGCAGCTTATCTCCACTGTGTGCTGGCGCTGTCACAGTACGTGAGCGCAGCCACAGCAATCAGTGCTCTCTGATTGCATAGCAGGCACTTGCTCATCAGTGCCGACGATGTGTCCTGACTGGATCTGTAACTGCTGTTGCGCTCGGCAGTGTGATACAAACGCTCAGCATGGTATTGCGAGGCTGTCCTCGGCACACGTGCTCAAGGCGTTGCGCATACTTGGTAACAAACTTTGCTGCACAGGCGTTTTCGGACCACTACTACAATACCTTTGACAGCAACCGAGCGGCGCTGGGCTCGCTTTACCAGGATACTTCTTTGTTGACTTTTGAGGGGAGCAAGGTGCAGGGCGCCCAAGCCATAATGCAGAAACTGACCTCGCTGCCCTTCCAGGTGCGCCTTACAGGCTGTTGCCCAGTGCTTGGAGCTGTTGTAAGATAGGGCAATCTACGGCCTGTAGCTAAGCAGAAAGTGCGTCGAGCACGAGGCCATGCCTGGTATATATAAACAGTTGTGAGCAAAAAGCAGAGTGCCCCTGCCAAATGCAGGGGCACTCTGCTCGTGTTCAGGGCTCACGTGCTGAAGGGCCTGCTGTCTGGAAGCATGCTTGCTCTCACTGTATTTGTCCACGGTAAGCAGACGACACTGCAGCTTTGCGGAAGCAGTCACTGATGCCCGCAGCGCATGGCCAGGCCTGCAAGCACCAGGTCAGCTCCATTGACGCGCAGCCGTCAGCGTCACACGGCCTCATTGTGTTTGTGACTGGTCAGCTCATGGTGCGCCACGAGACCTGAGCTGTATCTGCTGTACAGCCTTGACCTGCATCAATTTCACTATGCCAGGTGATGGGAATTAGCAAAATTCGCTGCGTGTGCGCCGCCAAAACAAATGCTTGAGACACAGCATCACTGCCTGCAAGGTTGTCGGGTGTGCATTTTGCTGCAAATGTGCAGAGTTTGCCAATGCGACAGAGTATGAGGCGGGAACATGAAGAGTGGGTAGTAGCGTCAACGAGCGTAACGAGCGAAGTACAAGGGGGTGCCTGCATGTGGACTGAAATGGATGTGATGCGCAGACTGAGGGCGAGGCCAACGCACTGAAGTTCAGCCAAATATTCCATCTGGCCCCGGTCGGCGGGTCGTGGGTCATCACTAACGGTAAGTATTGAACACCCGTTGCTTCCGCGTGCTTGGCCTTCACAAGAACGTATGTGTCAGGATGATTTTGAAGCATTTTGCTGGCTGTGTGTAGGGGTTGCCTGTGCGTGAAGTACAGATGTAAGGTAACTGACCGTGATCAAGCCTTTGGCAGAAGAAACACACTTGCAGGGCTGACCTGGGGGTGAGCTCGCGCAGATCTCTTCCGGCTCAACTATGCATAAGAGAGTGCGCATGGGGGGTGGCTCGGCGCTATAAGGCGCGATGCCTGCAGCGCTGACACGGTCGGTCAGACATGCTTGCTGGCCTGCTGGTGGCCGCATCAACTGCCACCCATGGCTCCAAAGCCGGTTGTGTGCCGCATGCACACCCGGAGCATCTGCTCTGTGTGTGCATGCGGCGCATCTGGTGGTGCATGGCCTGCACTGCTGGAGCTGCACACTTGGTGTTGCAATGGGGCGCTGTGCTGCACATACGTCGGGGGGGAAATATTTGAGCAGGTGCAAGGTGTTTGCACTTGTTGAGATTCTGTTCATGAGGATGCGGCTTAGTGGCAAGACAGGGCATGGCAGCGCACTCATAAATGAGGCAACGTTCTGATGGTCCCAACACGGGCCTGGGGGTGCGAGCGCACTGCAAGTGAAATGCAAGTACAAGGATGCAGCATAGCTATCCATGGCTAGAGGTAGATGTGGGCAAGGGCCGTGAAATGTAAGGGGGGCTCAGAAGTCTGTAGTACATGCAAGTTTGTGAAGTGTGGGACTCTCTCTTTCTCACCAACCTGTGTTCAAGCAACTGTGGCCAAGACTGACGTGCAATCAGACAATTATCCATAGTTACATATCGCAGACCAGCACTACAGAATGGGCGCACACGCACGTCAGTGAAGTTTGAAGAGGAGCACTTGGTGCTAGCTACAACCTTGCCAGAAGCCTGCTGCCACACCGGGACCTTTGCCGGTCCCTGCTAGCGGCCAATGTCCCGGCTATGGCCGCGACCAGCGCGTCTGGCGAGAAGTGCCTCGACGAGCTGGTTGCCTACATTGAAAGGCGTGGACCGGAGCTCATGTCAGGTGAAGTCAGTGACGCGCCTGCCCTATGTGTGCTGTCCTTGCTTGGACTCGTGATTAAAACAGCACTTGCGCATCTACGCCTGATGCTGCTGGAATTACCGCTGCGCTTGCACAGGCCGAACAAGGCTGCGGCTCACTCCGCGAGCCTTGGAGTATGTGGCCGCCCGCTTGCAGCGCCTGGAGGAGCTGGAGAGCTTGAAGCGCCTGTCGCCGGTGCGTGCACATCTGCTGAGCTGCTCACCAGCGCGGCAGCGGGGAACTTGGACGAGTGGGGCAGCTGCGCTGGGGGTGGCGCAGGTGGAGTACTTCCGCAACTGCGTCTCGGACATTGGCGACTTCAAGCGCCTGGAGAAGCTGGCGCATGTGCTGCAGCGCGTGCGCCACCTGCGCGTGTTCTCGCTCGGCTACAAGCTGCGGTGGGTCTGCTGCCACCCGGTGTCTCCCGAGTTAGCCGCCCGGCTGCGCATTTTGCACCTGTGAGAGCGCAACTCTGCTACGTCTGCCACGCTCTGCGTGCGCGCTGCGTGCACGCTGGTGCTTCAGAAGGAGCTTGCGAGGGCGCGTGTGCACGCCTTGGGTTCGGCCCAGGCGTCTACTTTGCGTCAACGTGGCCGACTCTGCTGACGCGAGGCGCCCGCACTGTGCCCCGCAGGGACCCCACGCGGGTGGTGCTGGCGCCCTTCCATGCGCTGGAGACGCTGGAGCTGCGCGGCTGCGACCTGTCCACGTCCGTCTGGCAGGGCGCGGGCGCGGTGCAGGCGCGCGCCGTCGCCGACGCTGTTGCCACTTGGCCGGCCCTTCCTGCTCACCTGGGCCGGCTGCAAGCGGCAGCGCACGCGGTGCTCTGGCACCGCCATACAGCGTGCTCTGCGCCTATGGGCTGGCCATTAAAGTCTGTTCTTAGCGGGAAAGCAGGGTTTGGCCAACGTGCGCAAGAGCTGCTGCAGTCCCAGCGCACGCGCCGCACCCCTGCCGTGCACACTATCCCAGGACGCAAAGCCCCGCAGGGCACAGCGCGAAGCTGAGCTGCCACTCGCGGGGCGGCAGGCCACGCTGCGCGAGCTGGCGTGCGCGGACTCGCTGGAGGAGCTGCAGCACCTGCTCGCGCCCGCGGCGCGGCTGGGCGCGCCAGTCGGTGCCTGCCCTGGCTCACGTGGCAGACACTTACTGCCAAGGACAGAAACGGTTTGAGAGGGGGATGCTGGCTGCACGGTGACGCATGCAGCGCAGGTCTCTGGTTCCACGGTCGCAGTGTTGTGCGCCATGCGTGCCGGCTACGCCAGCACTTAATACAGGGCTTCTGTGGTGCACGACTCATGGAGGCACAAGGCTTGTGTTTTGCCGCTCCTGTGCACGCAGTGCAGAGTGCGCACTTCTGCTTCAACTGCCCATGTGCAAGTGTTGCCCTTCAGTCAAGTGGGCAACCACACGGCACTCCAGGCCATCGCGGGAGGCCCGCATGGCAGCACGCAGGCGGTTTGTGCCAGGCTGTGCGTTCCCGGCGGCATCAGCCCCTTGGTGCACAGGCGCGCGGAGGCGGACGAGCAGCGGCGGTGGCGGGCCGAGCAGCAGCGGGGAGCTGCCCAACGGCACCGCGTCCGGCGCGGCTGCATGGCCGCGCCTGGCCAGGCTGGCATGCACGCGGAACTGCTTGGCCGCCATGGATGGCTCGCTGGCGCTGCTGCCCGCACTGGAGGTGTGACATTTCCCTGGAGGGGGGTAGCCCTATGGTGGCTTGGCCGGGCGACCTGGCTGCCGGCGAACGAGCCTCGCCCAGTGAGCAGGCTATGCATGGTGCAGAGGCCCGGGGGCCACCCACTCGCACCCCCATCCTGGACAGCTCGGCTGGGCATGCATGCTGGATGCAAGCGTGGGAGGGTGCGCAGGTCTGCGCCCTCGCATGTATGCTGTGCTGTTCTGGGTGCGCCAGGGCCGGGATGCGGTGAGGAACCCGCAGCCGCCTGAGGCCCAGCGCGCGCCCGCAGGACCTGGACCTCTCGTGCAACAACATCGGCGCGCTCGCCAACCTGAGCGCCTGCAGCCAGCTGACCGCGCTGGACCTGGGCAACAACTGCCTGTCCTGCCTCGCGCGCGCCGCGCAGGTCTGCGGCGGCCTGCGGCGGCTGGTGCTGCGGGCGCGCGCCGCCCCGCAGCGCCGCCCTGCTCGTGCTGCGGTGCCATGTCCATAGCGCGGCACGTGGGCGCTTGCGCTTCGGGCCGCATTCGCCATCAGCACCCGCCCGTCAGCTCATGGCTGTTTTAAAAGCATGCTGTATGCTCACCCTGGGCCTCAACGCTGCTAGGAGTTGCCTGTGCGGCGATTATCATCAGCATATGCGCCTGGCCAGGGACTGTCCAGTCTGAATGCGCGGGAGCCGTGTGTTGAGTTACCTTGAACGCACGCAGTGACCCGCTGCACACCCGCGGAATGTGCGTCCCCAAACACGCGCGCGGCGCATCACCACCCCAGATGCAGCAGTCCAGAGAAGGGGTGTGGGCGCCGCCACCGCATAGCTGACCACCTCTCCGCGCGCGCGCAGAGCAACACCATCCGCTCGACGGCCGGCCTGGAGCGCCTGGGCGCGCTGGAGTCGCTGGACCTGGCCTGCAACCTGCTCGCCAGCATGCACGAGGTCGCGCGCATCGCAGGCGCGGCTGGCAGGCCTCTCGCGTGCCTCGTGCGCGCGTGCTCTGGCCGCGCCCGCAGTGTAGTAATGGCGCTGGTGCCAGCATGCGCGGGGACGCTCGCGAGGCGCCCTGCCCAGGCCCTGCGAGCGCCGCAGTGGCGGCTGCCGCGCTGCGCTAAGGCCCCATCAGGAAGTCGCAGCGCTGTTCGACGTCTGAGAGACTTCATGCGGCACTGTCGGGAGTCGCCTGCGTGTGTTTTATGTCGGTCCTGATCACTCACGATGCTGTGGCGCCCATCGACAAGCACTGGCCAGATGCACCGCAGCACCCTCAGGATCTTGACCTACACCCAGTTCCACGCACTCAGAGTGAGGTGCGCCCTTGGTTGCATGCCATGTGTAGGGACACGCCCATGCAGCAAGATTACACGTAACAAGCTGTGCTCACAGTCACCAGTGCTGGGCGGCAGGGCTGAGCGCGCTGCGGCAGCTGTGGCTGGAGGATAACCCGGTGGCGTGCGCGCCGCGGTACCGCACCGACGTGCTCGCCTGCTTCCTGGCGCCGGGCAGCCTCGCGCTCGACGGCCGGCCCGCCTCGCGCGCCGAGCTGGACGCCGCGCGGCTGCGCGGGCCGGTGCGCGCCGCGCGCCCGCCCGCTCACCCGGCACTCCCTGGCGTGCGCAGCCCCTTGAGTGCCACGCACTTCTGTCCGCATGTGAGGCTGCGCGGGACGGTGTGAATCTGACTACGCATGCTTCGGCCTTGCTCTGTGCCCTGGGATGGCAGTGTGTAGATGACAGCTCAACAACCGCTGCATCCAGCCAGGCCTAGGAGCAGTGCATACAGATCCCTTCAAACGTGCCTTCAGAGGAGTGGACGTGCGGACGTGCTCTGTGTAGCGAGAGCACCGTAATGTTTATCATTATACAGCTGAGACTTTGCTCAGTGAGGTCCCGCATAGCAGCTGCGGGCAGCCATGCAAAGCGGTACGGCGGAGATTTGAGGCAGGCGTGTGAGCTGTGCGGGTGCTGCGCAGGGGGCCCTGCACGCGCCGGGAGCATGGGCCGGGCTGGCGGCGCAGGGGGGCGCCGGCGCCTGGCCCTGGGGCTGGCTGGAGGACGGGGCCTCGGACGGGGCGGCGGCCCCGCGGCTCGACCCCGGCGGCCCCAGCTGGCCCGCGTCGCCGAGCGCCTCGTCCACGCACGGCGGCTCGTCCGTGGCCAGCGCCGCGGCGTCCGGCGCGTCCGCCGGGCCCTCGTCCGGCAGGTGGGCGGCATGCCTGGATGGTTCTGATGGGCAATTTGGCTGCGGTGTCATGTGCTGCCCCTATGCGCTGGCGCTCTGCTTTACCGGGCTGTAATGTTGGCTCCAGTCCCGATCTGGCAGCCCATTGAGCGGCCAGTGCCGCGGCCTCCGTGGTTGCGTCCCGTCGCGCCCTTGTCGGGCACGGGCGCATGCCTGAGAGTAGTCCTGTGTGGCTGGTGCCACATCATCCAGGGTGCTGGGTCCGATGAGCTAGCGCCAAGAAACGTCGGCGGGTGGGCTTGCTGGCGGTCTGAATTGTGCCAAGCAATAACCTGGCAGAGTGCGCCAGGCACATCAGCAAGAGGCAGATCGAGCTTTGCAAGGGCCCTGGCCCTGCGGCAATGCAGGGTGGCGCGGCGCGCGCCGGCGCGGCGCATCGTGGAGTTTGCGCCTGGGCAGCCGCGTACCGACGCGCCCGCGCCGCCGCCGCCGCAGGCCGCCAGCGAGCGCGCAGGGCCGCGGCAGCCACGCTCGCTGCCGCGCGGCATGATGCGTGCGGCCGGGCTGGGCAGCCCGGTGCGCTGCAGGGAGCATGCGTGCATTGGATGTTGCTCATGTGCGCACTGAGGAAGCGGAGAGCTTAGCCACATGTATCTATGCATGGCCAATAGAGTTGCTGAGAACCTGTGCAAAGTTGAGAGTGGTGTTCGGGTTGTTGTGTCGCCGCCGCATGAGCTGCTGGCATCACTTGTACCTGAGTATGGGCAGCTGAAAAGCGCGCAGGTGCCACTGCGCGCTGGCAGCGGAGGGGCGCAGTACTACGAGCTGCCGCCCAGCGACGCCGCGCGCGCTTCGAGCTCGCCGCCGTGCTACGAGCGCTCGGTCCTGGCGCGCTTGCATGAGGTGCTTGGCCTGCACGCGTGCCAACACAGTCAGATTCAGGTTGTCAGGAGTTGTTCAGGAGGACAGGTTGTCTTGCGGCAGCGCCGCGCCTGCTACAGATAGCTCTGTTGCTCTCGCCGCACCTGCTGGCCTGTGTGGGGTTTTCCCCAGGTTAAACATCCTAGCACTACAATGGGATGGTGCACAGGCTGCATGTCAGGCTGGCTGCCGTGTGCACCATGTTTTCATCTGTCGACATGTGGCACAGAGCGAGAGGAAGTTACAGAGTATAGGATGGACAAGCAAGCGCTATGTGCATATGGCAGCTGCCTGGGAGCAGGGGCTGGGCTCCATTCTTTTTACTGCACAGTGCCGTCCGTGGCCTCAGCTCTTCCTGCGGCTCATGACACAGGATGAGGATGGTGAGGCTGCTGGCGGCTGACTTGGCTGACAGCCCACAAAACAATGTGTTTGTTTCCCTGCGCAGGCGTCGCCGCCGGGCCCGCCCGCATGTGCGCCGCCGCAGGACTGGGCCTCGGACGGCTCCGACACACAGCCGTCTGCAGCCTCGTCGCCCGGCTCGGACCTGCCGTCGCCGCCGCCGCCCGCGCGCCTTGGCTCCAACGTGGGGCCGGCCTCGGAGCTGGACAGCCTTTGCTAGCCCTGTTCCTTTAGCCGGTTGGCTGCTTAAAGTTACCGGTGGCAGCCGGGCTGAAAGGCTTGCCTGGGGTCGCAGCGCGCCACTAGCGCGCGCACAGCCCCAGCCATGCGGATGTAAGACAGCGTGGTGCGGCGTGGGCGCTCGCCGAACGTTGCGACTCCCAGCCACGTGGGTATCTAGATGGACCAAGCGGCCTCACGCCTCTGGCACCATTGCTGGCGTAGCCGCTGTGGAGCCGCTGGCGTAGCCGCCCTGCCGCTCTGATGGCTATGAGCATTGGGCGTATGCAGCCTTCCTGCCCCTGCTTCCTGGCTTCCATATCGGGCTGGGACGGCGACGGCGTGCAGGTGCCTGTGGCTGCTGAGCGCCACCGGCCGCCTTGAGGCGCACGGGGCTCTGGTGGCGCCTTGACCTGCTCCTATGATAAGGAGAGGGAGTTTTATGCGCTGCAAGGCACTGAGGTGTGCTGCTGTGCAACCAATTTTGCGGGTCGGACGCCAGCATGTGCTATATGCTGTGTATGTGTCTGTTGCCGCAGAGCACGAGATCTGCGTGACGCTCCAAAGTCCGTTTTGAAGCGTTTCACCGATCCGCCTGACTTGAGTGCACTGGGCGTGTCGCTGGTTGCATGTGATTGCAGTGTATATGCAGCCAGTTGTCGTGGTCCGCACTTATGATCTTTTTGAATATCGTCGAACGCGCGTGTAAAGACCGCATATGAACTATTACCTTGTGCGGCCCCTGGTAGCCTGTGCGCCCTCTTCCTCCATGCCTGTGAGCCCGTGGGGCTCATGTCTGGGCCACACTGTGACCTCATACGTGTAGCAGGCAACTAGCGGCTATTCATGGGCCAGAGGCCATGCATGTGGCTATGCATGGCAGGGCTAGGGCGGCCAGGGCCTAGCTGAAGAGGCAGGTGCAGACTCGAGCTCTGGAAAGTCCACCTTGCCTTCCAGCTTGCACCTGTTGCCCCGCTGTCACTCACACGCTTGTCTGGCTTAGCACCACATCCCCTTGCCGGTCTGGACGGCGGCCACTGGTCATGCTGTGCCGGCGCGCAGCAGGTGAATGCACAGCCTGATCCCGGCGTGGGTTGCGCGCCCCGCTGAGGCGCGCGGCGCGGCAGGGCAGGCTGCCTAGCCCCGCCCGGGCTTGATAGGGCTCACTTGTGTCCTCGCAGAGGCAGGCATCCCTCGCAGGCGACAGGCTGACCCCGGTTCGCCATGGAGCTCGACGACACCGACCGAGAACGGAAGAGGGCGAAGAAGGAGAAGCACTCCTCCAAGGACCGTTCGCACCGGGCCGAGAGGAAGGCATGTGGCCTTATTGACGAGCACGCTGCGGCTTGCTATGCCGGCTGCCAAACTGCGGGCACCTTGCTCAACGTATCGAGTGTGTTGCGCTGGCTTGCAGTTGCTCGAGGTAGAGGCAACAGCATATGCAGGTCCAGCATCACCTCAACTGACCTCCGCGCGCGCCCGTGCGTGCAGGACAGCGACCGCGACAAGAGCGCGGGCGCACGCGAGCGCGGGAAGGAGCGCGACGGCGTGAAGGACAGGGATAGGTGCGCACATCAGTGCGCACTGCACAGTCGCGCCTGTTAGCCTCGCTGCGGCCCCTGGCGTCCCCTTCAGGCGGCCTGGCTGCTATCAGCCCTCTGTGAAAGTAGCGCCGGAGGACACGACGGGGCGTGCTGTGGCGCGGCTTGTGTGACAGGCTGCTGCAGCACCTGTTGATGGTAAAGTACAGCGCTCACGGGAGCACTGTGTGACGTACAGGGAACGCGAGCGGCACCGCGCGCGAGAGGATGACGTCGCGCATGAAGCGGCGGAGCGCCGGCGCAGCCGCAGCCGCGACCGCAGCCGCGACCGTGACCGCAAGCGGGCGCGGGCCGAGGACGCGCCGCCGCGGCCGGGCCGGTCCGACGGCGAGAAGGAGCACAGCCACGACCAGCGGCGCGAGAAGAAGCCGCGGCGGCACTCGGACGGCGGCGGCGCGAACGGCGCGGCGCCGGCCGAGCGCGACGCGGACGACGCGCGGCGGCGCGACACGGACGACGCGCGGCGGCGCGACTCGGACGCCAGGCGACGAGAGCACCGCGACGACCAGCGCGCCGAGCGCAAGGAGGCCGAGCGCGTGGCTGAGCAGGCACGGGAATGCCAATTGCCCAGCTTTTGTGTTTGACTTGACCTGGCGCCGCTTGCACCGCTCTTGCATTGTGCTGCTCTCGCCGCCTGTGTGGGTGGTGCTTCTGCCAGGTCGCTCTGAGCGCCTGGAGGAGCGCAGCAGAGCACAGAAGCGCGCTGGGCAGCCCTGGTGCTGGCTCGACGGAGGTTCCCTGATGCAGGTGGAGCTGGACGATGAGGCCGAGCGGCGCCGCAAGCGCATCGAGGCGTGGCAGCGCCAGAAGGCGGCGACCGCGGCCGAGGAGGCGGCCGCCGCGGCCGCCTCCGCCGCCGCCGCCGACGCGGCGCCGGCCATGGCCTGGACGCTGGAGGACGAGGGCGACGAGGTGGCCGTGGACGCGCCGGCTAGGTCGGGCGGCGACCCGGGGCCGTCCGGCGCGGCCGCGGCCGCCGAACCCGACGTTGACCCGCTGGACGCCTTCATGGCGACCAACGACGCCGCGGCCGCGGTGCAGAATCAGGCCATTGAAGCGGCGGCCGTCGCGGCGGCGGAGGACGACGACGTCGACCCGCTGGACGCGTTCATGGCGACGAGCGTGCTGCCGGAGGTGCAGCGCGCCGTCACGGCCGCGGTGGCCGCCGGGGCCGTCGCGGAGGCGGCGGCGGTCAAGGCGGAGCCTGGGGCGGTCAAAGCGGAGCCCGGCGCTGCAGGGGCTCCGGGCATGGGCACCGCGCCCGCAGCCGTCGCGGAGGGCACCGGGGAGAACGGCGTCGCGCCGGCGCCGGCGCCGGCGGCCGCGGGCGCGGGCGGCCAGCGCGCGCAGAAGCAGGCGCGGCGGCGGCGGTACGCGTACAGCTCCGAGTCCAGCGACGACGAGGACGAGGCGGAGTCGGAGGAGGAGAACGACGCCGTGCGCGCCCGCGCCGCTCGGCGCCCCGGCGTGGCTGGTAGCTTATATGCGTGACATTGGTACTTATTGAGGTGCAGTCAGCGGCTGTGTGGCGCCGTCCGGGAATGCGTTGTGTCGTAATACAGCGCGCATTGAAAGAGTGTCGCCTGCCTTGTCTTCACTCGTGTGCGGACCCGGTGGAGGCAGGCGGTGCCTAGCACGTGCCAGATCGGGCCTGTGGAGTCGCAGCATGCCCATCTGCATGCGAGTGAGGGCAAGCTGGTCACGGCGGCTGCGTCGCCCAGCACGAGCGCGCCACCCGCGCAGGACTGGGCGCGCAACACGATGGCCGGCAAGCTGAGCAAGGGCGACAAGCTGGGCGTCGTGGACCACTCCAAGATCAACTACGCGCCCTTCCGCCGCTCGTTCTACATCGAGGTGCCCGAGCTCGCGCGCATGAGCGCCGCCGACGTGGCCGCCTACCGCCGGCAGCTGGACGACATCAAGGCGCGCGCGGCGCCCGCGCGCACGCCTGTCCCTCCAGAGGCTGCCTGCGGAAGCGCATCGTGCTGTGCGATAAGGGGCGGCCTCGCGCCTTGGTGCACTGGCGGCGCAATGGGGCTCGCTAGCCGCGGCGTCCGGGGAGTTTGACGTAATGAAGTGCTCATCACGCAGACCGGCATGCTTGCAGTCGCGTGTCAGCGGCATGGAGCGCCCGGCGCCCAGCGTCTCCACGACGGCGACCGCACGCGGCGGGCTGCAGAGAGGCGCGGTCCACGAGCGCAAGGCGTCGTTGGACTAACCGGCAGCGCCGCGCGCGGCGCGCAGGTGCGCGGCAAGGACATCCCTAAGCCCGTGCGCAGCTGGAACCAGTGCGGCCTGGCGACGCGCGTGCTGGAGATCCTGCGCAAGGCCGGCTACGACAAGCCGCTGCCCATCCAGGCGCAGGCGCTGCCGGTCATCATGTCCGGCCGAGACTGCATCGGCATCGCCAAGACCGGCTCTGGCAAGACGCTCGCATTCGTGCTGCCCATGCTGCGCCACATCAAGGACCAGGCGCGGGCGCCGGGCGCCGCGCAGCCGTATGTCACTCAGCCTGCCCGTCATGTGGAGCAACCAGTGTGCATGCTTTTCAGGCAACAAGAGTGCTTGTCTATTGTGCAATGATCGGCATGCAGCGGCAATTCTGAGTCTAAGCGCGAGCAATGTTGGTGATGGCAAGGCACTGAACACTTCATGCATTGCATAGTCTTAGTATTGCACAGCTCGCTCAAAGCTACAACCAAGTTGCTCAGAGCGTGAGGCGTCGAGCGGTTTCTGGAACCCTGTGGCGCAAAGTGCGGACCGGCTCCCGGCGTCTGGATTCAGGCATATTGTACATCGGTGTGCTGAGCTGTGGCAGCTGATGCTGAGCGTCGAGTGGTGAGTGTCGTCTGACGGCCGCGGGCGCCACGCGTGCAGCCGCCCCTGGGGCAGGGCGACGGGCCGATCGCGCTGATCATGGCGCCCACGCGCGAGCTGGTCGTCCAGATCGGCAAGGACGTCAAGCGCTTTGCGCGGCAGCTCGGCCTGACGTGCGTCTGCGCGTACGGCGGCGCCGCGCTCGGCAGCCAGATCTCCGAGCTCAAGCGCGGCGCGGAGGCGTGCGCCCCGCCGGGCTCCGGCCCTGGCGCCGCTGCCGCGCACGCCCACCTGTCCTGCTCATGCACCGAGTAGTTACGTCGGGGCACCCCATTCGTTTGGTTTTTGAGCTACGACAACTGCTGGTGGCATCGGTTCAGCATCGGTTTAGCGCATATGTGAGTGTTGTTCATGTCACTGCCGCCCCTGCGCAGCAGCTCCATTTGTGTGACGCTCACCCGTCGCGCTGTGCGCTGACGCGCATCGACAGAGCCGCGCACTTGCTGGCGGTAAAGGCCCGCGCCGTTGCAGGTGGTGGTGTGCACGCCGGGGCGCCTGATCGACGTCATGGCGACCAGCAACGGCAAGATCACGAACTGCCGGCGCGTGACGTACCTGGTGATGGACGAGGCCGACCGCATGTTCGACATGGGCTTTGAGCCGCAGATTGCGCGCATCATCTCGCTCACGCGCCCCGATCGCCAGACCGTCATGTTCTCGGCCACGTTCCCACGCTCGGCGCGCGCCCGGGGCCGCCCACTCGCCCGTTGGCGTGAGGGCTGCTGCGCACGTGTCCTGGGGGTGACCAGGCTCACGCTCTGAGTTGGCTTCCCCTTGTGCTCTGTTCACAGACTTTGGGACGAGCCACGGCTCGTCGTGAGCTGCTCGTCATAGTGAGTTAAGGCAGGGTCTCGGCAGCCCAGCATGACCAACGATTGCTGCTACCCTTTGCATGGGGCGGGCGTCGTGGCAGACTGCGCACAGCGTGGCCGTCTTCCCAGCAAGCGATGGCGTCTCGAGAGGGGGTTGATGAGCGTGCTTGTTAGCAAGTCTCCACTGCATATAAAAGACGTCCTCTGTGAGATGTCTCAAGGTCTTTCTGAGGCACACGCCGCTGTGCGGTGGGGCCCAAAGGCGCGCGCGGGCGAGCGCAGGTGGAGCTGCTGGCCAAGAGCGTGCTGGACGCGCCGGTGGAGATCCAGGTCGGCGGGCGCTCCGTCGTCAACGCCGACATCACGCAGGTATGCCCGCCGGCGCCCGGCATGCCCACGCTCCGCAGTGCTCGAGCGCAGCAGTGGCTGCATCAGGCCAGGCTTCACGCGCAAGCCTGTCGTGCATGCAGAGAATTGGTCTGCGCATGCGCTGCTGCGGCACCAGCTGGTCTGTGGGGCGCGCCAAGAGGGGTGAGGCCATGGGCCTGTCGGTGACGCGTTACCATGCAGCCGCGGCGCCGCACGTGGCCGGCATGTGCGCCGGAACTTAGCGCCGCGCCGGAGACCCCGAGGGAGAGAGGTAACATATGGTGGGTTTAGGGCCGCACCCGGGGCGTCCGCCGCACGAGGCGCCCGCGTGGGTGCAGGTGATCGAGCTGCGGCCGGTCGCGGACCGCTTCCTGCGGCTGCTGGAGATCCTGGGCCAGTGGTACGAGAAGGGCAAGGTGCTCATCTTCGTCAAGGGCCAGGGCGAGTGCGACGACCTCTTCCGCGACCTGCTCAAGGCGCGGCGCCCGCACGGCCGCGCGGCGCCACATTAGAGCTAACTGTGCCATCTGTCGGGCGAATGTTTGATTTGCCCTACGACCGAGAAGCAAGCTGCTCGTGTGCCAAAGCGTGCGCGCGCGCTCTGCCCAGGCGTAGCGATGACGCTGCTGTGCAGCCCTCCCTGGCAGGAGGGCCTGAGTGTGTGGGTGCTGCACTCGGGGTTTGGCCTGAGTTAGCACTGCCGCGGCTTGCCCCACACTGGTTCACCATCAGGCTCCCCTGCAGGTGCCTGGTGCCGCCGGTCAGAGCCGCGCGGCGACGCGGCAGCCCGCGCAGGGTACGGGCGGCAGGCCAGCCCTGACCCTGCCCTGACGCGCGCAGGTGGGCTACCCGTGCCTGTCGCTGCACGGCGGCAAGGACCAGAGCGACCGCGAGTCCACCATCAGCGACTTCAAGTCCGACGTGTGCAACGTGCTGGTCGCGACCGGCGTGGCCGCGCGCGGCCTGGACGTCAAGGAGCTCGTGCTCGTCGTCAACTTCGACCCGCCCAACCACCACGAGGAGTACGTGCACCGCGTCGGCCGCACCGGTGCGCGCACGCGCCGCAGCGCCGCACCCCCAGGGGCCCTGGCTTTGTGTGAGCTGCGTGCTGCCTGGGGTGTAGCATCCGCAACTGCGCCGGAAGCAAGGCCGGGTGTCGCCCTGCGCCGTCCATAGTCTGACACGCGCCTGAGCTGGCGCGCGCGCGCCGCGCAGGGCGCGCCGGCAACAAGGGCACCGCCATCACGTTCATCGACGCGAGCGAGGAGGAGGAGCGCTACGCGCCGGACCTGGTCAAGGCGCTCAAGGAGTCGGCCGCGGCCGTGCCTAAGGACCTGCAGGCGCTCGCCGACGGCTACATGGCCAAGCGCAAGGCCGGCACGGTGCAGGTGCGCCGCGGCCGCGCGGCCTGGCGCGACCTGTGCGGATCATTGTCTGGGACAAACAGCGGCTGCCCTGCGGAAGCACGTCCGGCACAAGCTCTTCGGGATTGGTGGTTATGCGCGTGTGGCAACAAGCCGCTTCTCGCTGTTGCCCCGGAACGCCGCTGCCTTGCTGGCCGTAAACAGGACTACCTGTTGTCTGAGATGCAAGCCGTATGTCTAGCGCGGGTGCTTGCGGGCGTCTGCAGTGCCTGTGATATGGCCCGGAGGACATGGGTAGGGGGTTGAGTAACAGGATAGGGGGTGGGTAACGAGGCGCGCATGCTGATGTCTTGTGGCATGAGCAGCACCGCCATGTTTACGCGCTCGCCACACGTGCGCCGCGCTGCGGCCGTCACACGGCTACGCCCGCGCGTGGCAGGCGCATGGGACGGGCTACGGCGGCACCGGCTTCAAGTTCGACACGGAGGAGGACGCGCAGCGCAAGGCCTCGCGCAAGGTGCTGGTCCCCAATCATCTCCTGGCTGTGCATGCGGGCGGGCAGGCAGATGCTGTGCGCTGGATTGACCATGCCGCCAAAGTCATGCAGTGAGGAGAGTGTGCGAACAGATGGCCCGCAGATGTCGTAAAGGAATTGCTATGGATGCTGGATGCTATGGATGCCCCGCAGTATCAGCATGTATGCAGGGCTAGCGGGCTGTCCGATGGCTGCCTGCTTGCCAGGGCGGAGCTGCAGCTGTGCTGGGAGCAAAGATGCTTGCAGACATGTGCAGCCGCTCGCTGTGCACGATTACTCAGTCAATGCCCGGGGCGCGCTGGCACGCCTGCACGCCGCTCGCCCCCAAGCAAGCAGCATGGGCACCAGCCCGGCGCTGCACTGAGGCTGGCGGGCCGGCGCGCGCAGCAAACGGCCAAGGATGCGCGCAAGGACGCGGGGCACTCGGAGAGCGAGGACGAGGGTGGCGACGAGGGCATCCGCCGCGTGGAGCCCGGCGCGGCCGCCGCCGCGGCTGCCAGCGCCGCCAACGCTGCCACCGCGGCCGCCAACCTGGCGGTGCGCTGCTGTGGTTGAAACCAAGTCTAAACCAGCTGCTGAGGCCAAATTCAAAAGGTGACTGCAGTGCGCATAGACAGCCTTGTCAGAGTGCGCGGCCTGCCCAGCCGTGCCCGCACTGTACAATTGGCTGCTTGCAGGAGCGCGGCGCCCGGCACACTGTTATCCCAAGGCTGGCGGTGCAAGGCTTACAACACGTGCAAGCGCCTGTGTGGTCGCATGGTTCCGCGCGTGCGGACCTGCAAGCAGACGTGCAGGAGCGCGCGCGCGCTCGCTCCTGACCCTGGACCCTGACCCCGGCCCCTCGCGCGCAGAACCTGCCGGTGGAGGTGCAGGAGCGCGTGCGCGCCGCGCAGGAGCTGGCCGCCAAGCTCAGCCTGGCGGCTGCGTCGCGCCCGGCGGCGTCCGTCACGTCGGGCGGCATCACGTTTGTGCCGGGCGCCGCGCCGCCGGGCGGCATCCCGTCCATGGGCGCGCCCACCATCGGCGGCGAGGTCAATCCGCTCGTGGCCGCCGCGCAGGCTGTGGCCAACCGCTTCAGCGCCGCGGTGCGCACAGCCTTCCACCCTAATCCTAACCCCACCATGTATCCTATACTCTAGACCTGTATGCACTGGTGGGCTGCTGTCCATGGGCCGCATGTTTTTGGCGCAGCAGATGGAGACCAACGGTGCACACTTACAATGGTCCTTTGCCTATACATGCAGAGAAGCCCTTCCGACCACCCTATACCTAGCAGCTGGCTTGTGCCAGCTGCACAATACTGTTCACACAATACCTGTTCCCAAACACGTTGGCAGCCTGCCATACAGGTAGGACCTGTAAGTTTAAGATGCGATGTGCGACACAGGGGTGAGCCAAGTGCAGGAGAAGGCTGCACGCTGTGCACGTGCAAACTGGCGAGCGGCGGCGCGCGCAGGCGGGCATGGTGCCGGGGGCGACGACGGCTGCGGCGGGCGCCGCGCGCGCGGCGGCGCTGGCGGCGCAGTGGGGCGTGCCGGGCGTGGGCCCCGCGCCCGACGCCAAGGAGGCGCACTTCGAGGCGGAGCTGGAGATCAACGACTTCCCGCAGCACGCGCGCTGGAAGGCGCGCCCCCACGCCCGCGGCCATGCTGGCTCCCTGGCATCAGGCGGCGGCCGCGCGCGCACCCAGGAGCGTGTGCAGGCAAGCTCTCCCGGCATGCGGCCTGGGGGCCGTGATTCGCAAGAGCGGGGGGTCGCCTAGCAGCCACCTTGCGGCCGACCCGCCGCACACCCGGCTGGCATGCTGCCGCCGGGGCGTGCCATATCAGGGGGCAGCGTGGCACGCCTGACCCGCCTGCCTGGGGGCCGCGCCGCCGTCTCAGGCCATGGGACGCTGGGAGGGTTGGGCGCACGGCGGCTGATGGGTGGGTCATGGCCGCTTGCGCGCAGGTCACGCACAAGGACTCAATGGCTATGATCAACGAGATGACGGGCGCGGCGGTCACGACCAAGGGCTACTACGTGCCGCCGGGGAAGCCGCCGCCGGAGGGCGAGCGCCGGCTGTACCTGCTCATCGAGGGGCCGACCGAGAACTCCGTGCGCAAGGCCAAGATGGAGATCAAGAACATCCTGGAGGAGTACACCGAGAAGGCCATGCGCCGCGACGCGCCCTCCAGCGTCGTGGGCAGCAGCGGCGGCGGCGGCGGCGGCGGCGGCGCGCTCGGCGGCCCCAGCCGCCCGCTGATGCTCATGGGGCCGACGTAGCGGGGCGGGAGCGCCGCCTGCCGGTCCCCCGCTGCAGCCGCCGGCCGCGAGGCAGCGTGCAGCTGGCGCGTAGAAAGCGGAGCTGCGGCCGCCCAGTCGGGCTGCTCCTGCCCCGCCGCCCCGCCCAGCTGCAGCGGCCGCTGGCCTGCGGCCGCTGCCAGCCACAGCGAGCCTGCACGCCCTGCAGCGGTGCAGCTCGTCTCGGCAGAGACTCTGGTCAACTCGCCCTGGCGGCACGGCAACCCTGGTACCGGACGGCCACCCTACCCTGGGCGCCGCGCAGCCCTACGTCTTGGGCGCCGACGCGGCGGAGCGCGAGGGCTGCGGCCCACGCGCCGCACCG